>Ga0206848_1117_pt1 | contig 16664 bp, 18 predicted proteins | sample Alteio_BWOrgCont_18_FD_152635 | JGI IMG/M metagenome (GOLD analysis project Ga0206848, IMG submission 152635) | Enriched cells from forest soil in Barre Woods Harvard Forest LTER site, Petersham, Massachusetts, United States -... | ecosystem: Environmental > Terrestrial > Soil > Temperate forest >...
GGGACCGGATATTGCCCGGACCCTTCAGGTACGCGGGTATAAATTAGCGGCCCATTTTCAAGAACGTTTTCAGAATGCGGGCAGGATGCATTACCGAAACCGCCCGGTATTCAATCGTGCGCATGCGTTTCATCCAGCCGGTACAGGTCCTGGTGGTATTCGTGCGCTTCCGCATGAAAACAACCGGCCTGCTTCCGTCCCTGCCACGAATTACCATCCCACTCCGCAGAACGTAAACCCACGGCCCAAACCGGAAATGGACAAAACCGAACGCCGTCATCGCCGTGAAGATGGCGAGTAAAGCATGTTAATGAGTATGCGCATCCGGCTGGGGATGGCCCGTCAGCAGGCGTGACAAAAAGTCGCCATCGGAAAACGGGTCTTCGCGCCCAAAACGAACGATCACCAGATCCAGGGAAGGGATTATGTAAAGCCGCTGCTTGCCGGAACCAATGGCGGCGTAAATGTCCTTGAGACCGCCCGGATAAATTTGATCACCGTCAATGGCGGGCTGAAGGTCGAGGATCGGTTGCCTTCGTGGATAGGGCAGAGGAGCATTCAGCCAAAAGCCCATTCCATAAGATGGGTTCGCCTCAGACCCGATAAAAAGCCTTTCAACTAATTGATGATCAATGGGTTGTTTTCTATCATACTTTTTACATGTTTTGATAAATTCACCCAGTATCGCCCATTCCCGCGTGGTCAGTTGCATGCCAGTATGGAGGAGTGGATTGCCTGAGTCATCGTGCTTCCAACTCGAAATATGAAGATCAAGCGGGTCGAGTAACCGCTTCCGCATATAGCCCTCCACCGTTTGTCCGGAAGGTCGAAGTTTCCGGCGCAAGATTTCACCGAAAGCCTGATATCCAGCCGCGCCATAATGAAAGCGGGTACCGGGCAGATCGATGAGGCGGACACGAAGAGCGGCGGCGAATTGGTCCCGGGCCGGGTAAATGACATCGTCGCCGGGACCAAGTCCGCTCGTGTGCGAAAGAAGTTGCGCCACGGTGATATTCCGGCGCCCGTCATGCTGCCATTCGGTGAGGGTATCGCTGGCGCGCTCGTCCAGATTCAGGAGGCCGTCCTGCACGGCGAGCAGGGCGGTTAGGGCGACGAAGCTCATGGTTTGGTTTCGAGACCGGGCCGGATTTCGTCCGGGTCCCGATTTTCCTGATGTTCCTCCGGCATCAAGTCAATGTGTCAGACCTCCGATGGATAGGCAAGAGGAGGCTGTGAACGGCATCGATTCAACCCATGCCGAAAATCTTAAACAACCTCGGCCGGAGCTTCCCCTGCCCCGCCCACGGTTGGGGGGTGTTTGTGATGGGTCAATTCGAGGAAAAGATTGTAACAGGCCAGCGCGAGCGGAAACGCATTGGTCAAAATGCCCACGCCATCGTTTTTCCCAAAAATGAAATAAGTCAGCAACAGGGTGCTGCCCAGGATGCTCATGTACCAGAACAGAAGCGGCAGGGTGGGCCGGCCCGCTTTACGGGAAGCCAATGCCTGAACCAGCCAGCGCGAGGTGAAAAGAAATCCGCCGGAATATCCGACCAGTTTCCATGCGGTGATTTTTAATCCAAAAATAACGAACAAAACCGTGTTCATATGAAGCGGACATCTAAGACGGTCGGCCAGCTTCCGGCAAACTTTTAACCCGGATGGTGATAGCCGGAGTAAAGAACCCCGGAGCAAGCTCCGGGGCATTTTTTGGAGGGACGACCTCCCGGTCGTCCGCGGACGCGCAGGAGCGCGTCCCTCCAAAACAAGGCAAGGCCGAAGCAAGCCTCGGGGAATTCAACCCAAGGGATTAAAGCTTGGCCACCTGCACGGAGAGGATGCCCGAGTCGGCTTCGATCTCTTTGATAAGCTCCGGCGTCGGCAGGCTGTCAAGATTGAGCACGCTCAGGGCGTTGCCGCCGGTTTCACCCCGGCTCAGCGACATGCTGGCGATATTGATCTTGTGCTTGGCCAGCAGCGTACCGATCCAGCCGACCATGCCGGGACGATCCTTGTTTTCGACGATCATGAGAACGCCCTCGGGATTGGCTTCGAGGTTGTGACCGTTCAGCCTGACCAGACGCGGGCGAATCCCCACGATGGTGGCCCCGACTTCGTAGCGCAAATTGCCTTTGGTCGCTTCCACCGTGATCAGGTCGGTGAAGTCGCCACCCTCCGCGCGCTTTGATTCGGTCACGCTCAGCCCGAGATTTTGGGCGGCACGCGGCGCGTTGACCTCGTTGATGGCCACTTCCGAAGCCTGGGAGAGGAGGCCTTTCAGCACCGATCTCGTCACGGGCGTCGTTTCGGCTTCGCTCACCTTGCCGGTGTAATGGATCGTCAGCGTCTCGAGGCGGTGCGGTGCGATCTGCGAGAGCAGGCGACCCAGCTTTTCACCCAGGCTGAGATAAGGACGCAAAACTTCCAGCGTGCGAAGATCGACGCTCGGCACATTGACGGCATTATTGATGATCCCGTTGACCAGGTATTCCAAGATGGCCTGGGCGATCTCGACTCCCACGCTTTCCTGCGCTTCCGCCGTCGAGGCCCCGAGATGCGGGGTCAGCACGACGTTCGGCAGCGAGCGAAATGGAAGATCGTCGGCGGGCGGTTCCTTTTCATAGACGTCAAGCGCGGCCCCACCGACGTGGCCGCTTTTCAGCGCTTCGAGAAGCGCGGCTTCATCGACCAGGCCGCCGCGTGCGCAATTCACAATGCGTACTCCCGGCTTGCACTGGGCAATCGTCTTGGCGTTCAGAATTTTGTTGGTTTCGGGAGTCAAAGGCATGTGGACGGTAATAAAGTCGGCCCGCGTTAGAAGAGCAGTGAGATCATCCGCCAGCTCCACCTGCAGGCTGCGAGCCCGGCTCTGCACGAGATAAGGATCGTAGGCGATGACACTCATGCCGAAGGCAATGGCCCGGCGTGCCACCTCGCCGCCAATCCGGCCCATGCCGATGATGCCGAGGGTCTTTTGGGAAAGTTCCGTGCCCTCGAACGATTTGCGGTCCCACTTGCCCGCGACCATCGAAGCGTGGGCCTGGGGAATTTTGCGGGCGAGCGAAAGCAGGAGGGAGAAAGTATGTTCCGCGGTCGAAATCGTATTCCCGCCCGGCGTGTTCATGACGACGATGCCCCGCTCCGTGGCCGCTTCGACATTGACATTATCGACGCCCACCCCGGCACGACCGATGACCTTGAGGCGGGTGGCGGCGGCCAGGGCCTTGGCCGTTACCTTCGTCTGGCTGCGCACGATGAGCGCATCCAGTTCGCCGATACGGGCGAGGAGTTCCTCTTCCTTGAGGCCTCCACTGGTTTGAACTTCGAAGTTAGGGCTCTCGGCAAGGAGAGCGATGCCTTTGGGAGAAACGCCGTCAGCGGCTAATATGCGGTATGGAGTCACAGCATCGACTTTCACGGAATGAGGACGAAATGTCAAACCAGTGTGGCATGGAATGTGGTTTCCTCTTATGAATTTTAGTTTTTGACGTCATAAAACGAGAATGAATCGAGGCAATAAAGTTATTAAATTTTCCAATTAATCGATCAAAATGAGTTTTTACATAAATAGCGTAAAAATGTCGGTTGTATCATCGTGGTTAATTATGCACAAGAAGAGGACATCTTAAGAGTATGGAAAGCGTATCCCATTAAAGTATTTTTTTTCTATGGGTAGGTAAAAAGACTTGCCGCCTATCTTTTCTCTCCTTAATCTCCAGCAAACGTCGTCTGGATTTCTTACAATAAAAACCCCTCAAAAGCTCGCCACACCAGCAATTTATGAAAAGCAAGCTTTTGCGAAAATTGGCCAAGAGCCAAAAATATCTGATTTTAGCTGAAATCAAGAGGAGTCAGGGCCTCTCGGTTTCGCAACTTTGCGAGCGTATCAATCTCTCTTATATGGGAGTCAAGCAACATTGCGTAGCTCTCGAAAAAGACGGTTATCTCGATACCTGGCGCCGTCCGAAGGGGATGGGACGTCCTGAAAAAGCCTATCGTTTGACCCCGCAGGCGCAGGAATTTTTCCCTTCCGAGCACACCAATTTCACGAGTGAAATTTTGAAAAGTCTCGAGCAGGTTTATGGCCCCGCCGCCCCGGAAAAAATTCTTTATCAGATCTATCAAAACCAGACGGTACGGTGGCAAGCGAAAGTCACCGGTTCTTCCCTCGAGGAACGTACCCGCTCCTTTGTCGCGCTTCGCGATCACGAAGGCTACATGAGCGAATATTATTTTAATCCCGATATTCAGCGGCACCAAATCATTGAGTATAATTCTCCCATGCTCACTATTGCGGATCAGTTCAAAATCTTAACGCAGCTGGAAAACGCCTTGATTGAAAATGTTCTCGGCGTTCGCGTGCATCGCGAGCAGGAACGCGTGTCGGGCCTCTACAAGTGCCAGTTCACGCTGCTCGACTGATTTTCTTTCAAAGTTTATTGGTTAAAGCACTCTGCCCCCTTTACATCGGGGAATGATGCGTTAGTATAAGGATACAAGAATGCTTATGAAAGAGACCAAAGAATATACCCTTTACAACGACACCGTGATGGATCACTTCCTCAATCCCCGCAACATGGGCGATGTGCAGGAAGCCGATGGTGTCGGTGAAGTCGGCGCGGCGGCCTGCGGCGACATCATGAAAATTTCTCTCAAGATTCGCGATGGCAAAATCGAAGATGCCCGCTTCAAGACCTTCGGTTGCGGAAGCGCCATCGCCTCTTCGAGCATGGCAACCGAATTGATCAAGGGCCGCACTCTCGAGGAAGCCAAGAATTTTTCAAACCAGGAAGTGGTCGACGCCCTCGGAGGCCTTCCTCCCGTTAAGATTCATTGCTCCGTTCTGGCCGAAGAGGCCCTCAAGGCCGCGATTGAAGATTACGAAGCCAAGCAATCGAGCAAGTCCGGTTCGCCTGCTCTCGCCTCCGCCTGATTTGGGATAAAACAAACTGTCATCCCGAGCTTGTCGAGGGATCAGACACGCAATCGAAAGAGCATTCCAGTTGAAGGGTCCCGATCAGTCCACTTTCCGTGTTGTCCGGCACTAGGGATAACGAAAGCGTGTCTGATCCCTCGACAAGCTCGGGATGGCAATCATTTTATAAACTAATTTCCATGGATAAGCGCTTCGTCTACTTCGATCATCAGGCGACGACTCCCGTTCTCGAGGAAGCGCTCCAGGCCATGCTTCCTTATTTCCGGGAAGCCTACGGTTCTCCTTCCAGCCTTCATCGTTACGGCCTTCAAGTGCGCGAGGGAATAAAAGAAGCGCGGGAAAAACTCGCCCAGATGATCAATGCCGAAAGCGCTGAAGATTTGATTCTTACCTCCAACGGTACCGAAGCCGCCAATCTGGCGATCAAGGGTTTTGCCGAAGCGAACCAGCGCACCAAGGGCAATCACTTTGTCGTCTCGGCCACGGAACACCCTTCCGTTCTCAACTCCATCGAATTCCTGACCAAGCATGGCTTCACCGTCACCCAGATTCCGGTCGATATCATTGGCCGCGTTAATCCAGAAGATGTTCGCGCCGCGATTACCGATAAAACGGCCCTCGTCGCCGTGCACCTCGTTAATCACGACATCGGCACGATCCAGCCCATCAAGGAAATCGCCGCCATCACTGCCGAAAAAGGCATCGCGTTTTATGTCGACGCCGTGGCCGCCGCCGGCTGGATGCCGATTGACGTTCGAGATCTCGGCGTGCAACTCCTCAGCTTCAGCCCACATCGTTTTTACGGCCCCAAGGGCGTGGGCGTCCTCTATCGCAATCGCAAGGCCCGCGTCACCAGCCTCATTCACGGCGGCGTGCAAGAAGGTGGACGGCGCGCGGGTACTGAAGATGTTCCTGCAATCATCGGGGCGGGCGTAGCGGCGGAGATCGCCGTGCGCGACATGGCCAAACGGATCGAACACGTTTCCACTTTGCAGAAGCGTCTCTACGAAGGTCTCTGGAAAAACATCCAATACATCAAGCTCAACGGCCCGGTACCGGGTCCCCTGCGTATCTGCAATCAACTCAATCTCAGCACCGAGTTCATCGAGGGCGAGGGACAGCTTCTCCTCCTCGACATCAATGGCATCGCCGTCGCCAGTGGTTCAAGCTGCGTGAGCAAATCGCTCAAGGTCTCGCACGTACTTAGCGCCATCAAACTCGATCACGCCCTCGCCCAGGGCAACATCATCATGAGCCTCGGCAAGGACAACACCGCCGAGGACGTCGATTATGTCATCGAGACTTTTCCCAAGATCGTCCACAAGCTGCGCAACATGTCGCCCATGTGGAAGGAATTCGAGGACGGCGTCATCGACTCTGTCATCAAGCCGACAGGCCGCGGCAAATCGTTCACGCAACACGCGGCCGATATCTCAGGCAAGCCCGCGCATTAATCCAAGTCGAGAGGAGATAAAACTTAAAGAGAATGGCGCCATGCGCATGAAAACCTCCATTCTCGTTTCCAGCATTTTTTTAATCGCTTTTCAAATCACGCACGGAAGCGACGATAAAATTGCCAGCGTCCCCGCAAATCAAATGCGCCAAATCACGATCGCGCATCCCTATCTGCGCTTACCGATCAAGAACGACGGACCCAGGCGACATCTCACTATTTTTGCCGATGGAAAGGCCAATCCTGGGATCGAGATTCAACTCGCGGATGGAACTCCGGACTGGTGGGCCTGGAAAGACGTTTCGGCGTGGCAGGGCAAGGAAATCACCCTCCAGACGGATCATCTGCCCGAAGGCTCTTCAGCCCTGAGGGCCATTAGTCAGGCGGACAAAATCAGCCAGCCAACCGATCTATACCACGAGCCATTGCGTCCCCAATTCCATTTCTCCTCCCGGCGCGGCTGGCTCAACGATCCCAATGGCCTGGTATTTTATCGGGGCGAGTATCATCTCTTCTATCAGCATAATCCCTATGGGTGCGACGATACCGGGGATAACATGCATTGGGGACACGCGGTCAGCAAGGATCTCGTCCACTGGGAGGAATTGGGCGATGTTCTTTATCCGGATGAACTGGGTCCCATGTGGAGCGGCTCCGCTGTGGTCGACCGGAATAACGACAGCGGTTTCGGCAAGGATGGACAACCGCCCCTCTTGCTTTTTTATACCGCAGCCGAACATCCCACCACCCAGTGCATGGCCTATAGCCTGGATGGAAGAACCTTTACGAAATACGCTGATAATCCTGTGGTCAAGCAAATCACAGAAGGCAATCGTGATCCCAAAGTATTCTGGCACGAGCCGTCAAAAAAATGGGTGATGGCGATGTATGTGGGGCAATCGACCGATACCGTTCATTTCCTTAACTCCACCGATCTCCGAAAGTGGACCGACAAGGGCTATATCCCCTTTACTCCCGAATGCCCTGACTTGTTCGAATTGCCGGTGGACGGTAACGCTCAAAACAAAAAATGGGTGCTTACTTCCGCCAGCAGCAACTATCGGGTCGGCAAGTTCAGCGGGACCATGTTCACGCCGGAAACACCCCAACTGCGCGGCCATTCCGGCGATGTCTCTTATGCCGCCCAAACCTATAACGATGCGCCGGACGGGCGTCGCATTCATATCGGCTGGCTCAGAGCTTCTTCGCCCGGGATGCCGTTCAATCAAGAGATGTCCATCCCCATTGAACTGAAACTCGTGACGACTCCCGAAGGTCCGCGCCTGACCTGGACCCCATTGGAGGAATTAAAAACCCTTCGCTCGAAAACGTGGCATATCGAGCCGCTGACCTTGAATCCCGGAGACAGCAACCCGCTTGCCGACATCCACGGCGAGCTGCTGGAACTTCGCACCAAATTCAGTCCGCAGGAAGCCCAGGAAGTCCGCTTCAACGTGCGGGGCGCATCGGTCGTTTATGATACGATAACGCAAGAACTGCTAGTGAATAATGGTATCAGCGCCAAGGCTCCTCTCCGCGAAGGCACACAGGAAATAACCATCTATTTGGATCGGACATCGATCGAAGTCTTCGCCGATGGCGGTCTTGTCTATATTCCCCAGGCATTCATTCCCAAACCCGAAGACACGACCATCGGCGTCACCGTCCAGGGAGGAGCAGTAAAGATTGAAAACTTGGACGTCCATCAACTTCAATCCGCGTGGTGATGTCTCAAAATTACCCGAATCACTCCTCCCAAAAAAATTGGAGTGCGACAACCGTAGCCTGCCGCTAAATTGAAATATGTCTTCCTCCCTGACTTCCGAAGCTGTCCTTGCCCAGTTACGGGGCGTCAAATATCCCGGTTATTCGCGCGACATTGTTTCGTTCGGCCTGGTCAAGGATGTGCAGATCGACGGCACGCGCGTCACGGTCCAGATCACCCTCACCACAGCGGATCCGAGTATTCCCAAGCTGATCGAAGAGACCGTCACCGCTGCGATTGAATCGCTTCCGGGCGTCAGCGAAGCCTCCGTCAAACTCGATGTCAGCGCCCCGGTAAGCAAGGCCCTTCAAGCGGAAGGAGGTTCCCTGCCCCAAACCAGGATTGAGGGCGTCAAGCACGTCATCGCCGTTGCCAGCGGCAAGGGCGGCGTCGGCAAATCGACCGTCGCGGCCAATCTCGCCGTGGCCCTGCGCGGAGAAAAAAATCAATTCCGGGTCGGCCTCTGCGATTGTGATATCTATGGCCCCAGCATCGGCCTGATGTTTGGTACGCAGGAGCGCCCGACGGCGACCGACGAGGGACGCATCCAGCCCATCCGCCGCCATGATCTCAACCTGATGAGCATGGGTTTTCTCCTCGACGATACGGCTCCCGCCATCCTGCGCGGCCCCATGGTCACCCGTTACACGCAACAATTTCTCCGCAACGTCGACTGGGGTCAGCTCGATTACCTCGTCCTCGATCTGCCACCCGGCACCGGCGATATCCAGCTGACCATCGTACAAACGGTAGCGCTTTCCGGGGCGATCATCGTGACGACTCCACAGGAGGTCGCCCTGATCGACGCGCGCAAGGCGGCCACGATGTTCAGCAAGGTCAATGTGCCCATTCTGGGGCTGATCGAAAACATGAGCTACTTCCTGTGTCCCAATGACGGCAATCGCTATGATATTTTCGGTTCAGGCGGTGGAACGAAGGAAGCAGAGCGTTTGGGTGTGCCTCTTCTTGCTCAAATTCCAATCCAAATTTCATTGCGGGAATCGGGAGACAAGGGCGCGCCTTTGACGATTTCAAATCCTACTAACCCAACCAGTCAACTATTTCTACAAGCTGCACAAGTCATTCGACAAAAATGTCTTATCTAGTTTATCACCTACTTAAGTTGGTTCATCTGACAATCCCACAAAAAATTTAACCATTTGACAAAGTCCCATTCGTTTCGTCTTATTAAGGTATGTTGGAGTCTTTCGTGAAAGAACAAGACCATCTATTCCAGAAGTCGGCGCTCTATCAGGAATTTCTGGCCGAACGGGAAGAAATCCTCCGCCATAAGTGGATTGAAAGCGAAAAACAGGGCCAGGATATTGGTTTTGAGAGGGCTTTGCTCGATTGGAAATTCAAGCATTGCGCCGCCTGGCGCGCCCAACGTCATCAAAGAAAGCCCGCTGTTTTTGCCAATTCTCCCGATCAACATGTGGGTAATGTGACGACGTGATGACGTTTGTTTCATTTTTCGGACGCATTGACAGATCGGGCTCCTAACTTAGGTTTAATTCATCATGACAGCCACTACCCTGCCTGCCGTCAGTCTTACCGAAAGCGCGGCCCGCCATATCACCGAAATCATCGGCGAATCCAATCCCGAAGGAAAAGGACTCCGTATCTACGTCGAAACGGGCGGATGCTCCGGCATGTCATACGCGATGGAAATTTCCCCCCGAAAAGGCGCCGACGAGGAATTCACCTACCATGGCGTGAAACTTTTCGTCGAGGACCGCGGCCTGGTTTATCTCGCAGGTTCCGTTATCGATTATCAGGATGGCCTGACGGGCGCCGGTTTTCGCATCACGAATCCCAACGCCAAGCAGACGTGCGGTTGCGGGAAATCCTTTGAAGCCTAGAGCCTATCTCTCATCAATAGGCGATGAGCTTTAGATCTACCTGGGAAAAAGCCATTGGAAAGGGCCTGCGCGCGGCCCGGCAAAACCTCATACCCATGCTGGTCCTGGAGGGAGCCATGGCTCTCCTCGTGGTCATCTATTATTTCTGGCCGATGGGAGCAGCCGTTCTGGCCCGCTATGCGGCATGGCAACAAGCAGGCGGCGTTGTCGCCACCGCATTCGCCACCGGATTGGCGGGAGGCGTGATTTCGGAATTAAGCCTGGTTTACTTTCAAGATGAGGGACACTGGAGCCTTCATCACATGAAAAACATGGGCTTTAAATTTCTCCTGTTTTTCATCAGCGGAGCAATCGTTTATGAATTTTACGGCTGGCAGGCGGTCTGGTTCGGCCAGGGCACTTCGTGGACGGTTCTTGCGCCGAAAGTTTGCGCCGATCAATTCGGTTATACGGTTGTCTGGGCCGTGCCCTATATGACGATGGCAACCCGGTGGCAGGCGCTGGGCTACTCGGGCAAGCGTCTTTGGGAGGAACTGGACAAGAACTTTATCGCGGAACGGATGTTACCCGTTTTGGTGACGAACTGGATGTTCTGGATTCCGGGCGTTTGCCTGATTTATTCGATGCCGCTCAATCTTCAGACGCCGCTCTTCATTTTCGCCACGGCGATCTGGGGCATTCTTCTTCCGGCAGTCGGACGTCTTAGTGAAGAGCAGGCCAAGGGCATGGCGCAGAAGCCTGTCATGGCGATCCCGACCGCGCTGGGCAATCCCGTCGAGTAGGATCGTCCTTTTCGTTATTCCAGTAAAGAACCCCGGAGCAAGCTCCGAGGCATTTTTGGAGGGACGACCTCCCGGTCGTCCACAGACGCGCAGGAGCGCGTCCCTCCATGGAAAGCCGCAACAAGCTTCGGGGAATTAAACCCAAGAGATTAAAACTCCCGGGACAATTTTTTTGCAAGATGAGGCGAACTCATGCTTCAATCTTCTCCACTTTATGGCATACAAAGACATCACTCCCCCGTCCGGCGGCAAAATTTCGATCAAAGACGGCAAGCTCACCGTCCCCGATAATCCGGTCATCCCCTTCATTCGCGGCGACGGCACCGGCCCCGACATCTGGGCGGCCAGCGAAAAGGTGTTCGATGCGGCCGTCAAAAAAGCCTACGGCGGCAAAAAGAAAATCGCCTGGTTTGAAGTTTTCGCGGGGGAGACGTCGAAGACCAAATTCGATAACTGGCTGCCCGATGACACCATTGAAGCCTTCAAGGAATTTCTCGTCGGCATCAAGGGCCCCCTCACCACGCCGGTCGGCGGCGGCATCCGTTCGCTCAACGTCGCATTGCGTCAGATGCTCGACCTCTATGTCTGCCTGCGTCCCGTCCAATATTTTGTCGGCGTGCCCAGCCCGGTGAAGGCGCCGGAAAAAGTCGACATGGTCATCTTTCGCGAAAACACCGAGGATATCTATGCCGGGATCGATTTCCAGGCCGGGAGCGAACCTGCTCTGAAGATTCTCGAGTTTCTCAAGACGAACTATCCGAAGGAATTCAAGAAGATCCGCTTCGGTGAAATGGAGCCCGGTTCAGTCGGCGTCGGCATCAAGCCGGTCTCAAGGCCGGGTACCGAACGTCTGATCCGTTCCGCGATCCAGTACGCCATCGACCAGAAAAAGAAATCGGTCACCTTCGTCCACAAGGGCAACATCATGAAGTATACCGAAGGCGCTTTCCGCGACTGGGGCTATGACCTGGCCAAGAAGGAATTTGGCGCGGTTGAAATCGACAGCGGCCCCTGGTGCAAGCTGCCCAATGGCGTCATCATCAAGGATGCCATTGCCGACATCACGCTCCAGCAGGTGCTCACCCGCCCGGAAGATTTCGATGTCATCGCCACGCTCAATCTCAACGGCGATTATCTCTCCGACGCGCTCGCCGCGCAGGTCGGCGGCATCGGCATTGCGCCCGGCGGCAATATCAACTACCTGACCGGCCACGCGATCTTCGAGGCAACCCACGGCACCGCGCCCAAGTACGCCAACCAGGACGTCGTCAATCCCGGCTCGGTCGTTCTCTCGGGTGAGATGATGTTCCGTTACCTCGGTTGGAATGAAGCAGCCGATTTGATCCTCAAGGGACTCAACGGCGCGATTGGCAGCAAGAAAGTCACCTACGATTTTGCCCGTCAGATGGAAGGCGCAACCAAAATCAAATGCTCCGAATTTGGCGACAACATCATCGCCCACATGTAAAATGGAGGGACGACCTCTGGTCGTCCGCAGCCCGGCAGGAGCCGAGCCCTCCAGAAAAAGCCGAGGCAAGCCTCCGAGAGAAAATTGACTCAACGAATCAAAAAGCCCCGGCCTTTCAGCCGGGGCTTTTTGATGAAGACTAAGTTTTATTTGCAGCCTGCAGCTCAACCTCGTCCAATTTTGCACACTCTTTACAGAGAGGCCTGTTTCTTGTGCCACTTATCCGGTTATTCGCTGGAATTTCACTTCCATGAGTACACCTGGAATTATCATGATAATGAAATTCCCTTACTGAATGAAACGGGGCTACCTTTGCCATAGGATGACTCCTTTCATGATGTGTTTCCGACAGAAGAATTTTAATATCTTTAGCTAGTTTAATCAACCATCTAATCGAATTATTTTCCATACCTGCCCTCTGGTCATAGTTCACCATCTCGACATGGGCCGGTAAAACCGATAGGCTCCACCGATGGACGCCTCTCTCTTAAATCTTCTGGAAGAAAACGCTCTGGCCACGCCCGAGACGCTCGCCGCCCAGTTGAATACGACTCCCGACGAGGTTAAAAAGCGGATCAAGCATCTTGAAAAAGACCGCGTGATTCTGGCCTACAAAGCCATCGTCGACGACGAGCGCGCCAAACGCACCCTGGTCAAGGCGGTCATCGAAGTGCGCATCACTCCCGAGCGCGAAGGCGGCTTTGACCGGCTGGCCCATCGCATCGCCCAGTATCGCGAAGTCCACTCCTGCTTTTTGATGAGCGGCGGCTTCGATCTGCTTGTTTTCATCGAAGGCAACACCCTTCAGGAAGTCGCCGGTTTCGTATCGGAAAAACTTTCGACCCTGCCGGGCGTCCTCTCCACCGCGACCCATTTCAACCTCAAGACTTACAAGCAGCAGGGCGTTCTTCGCCACAAGGTCGAGAACGAGGAACGCCTTCAAATCAGCCCCTGATCGCCCCTTGTGCGAAATGTCACCTCCATGCACTTACCCCTTTCTTCCGTCCCCATGACCTCACCCAACGACTTCGTCGCCGAGCACGTGCGTACCATTCCGCGCTCCGGCATTCGCGATTTCTTCGAGATCGTCCAATCGATGAAGGACGTTATTTCGCTTGGTATTGGTGAACCCGATTTCGTCACGCCCTGGCACATTCGCGAAGCGGCCATCTACGCGTTGGAACGGGGCAAGACCGGCTATACTTCGAACCTTGGTCTGCTGCGCCTTCGCGAAGCCATCTCGGAATATGTCGCTGAAAACTATCGCGTCTCCTACGACGCCGCGACCGAAGTGCTCGTCACCGTTGGCGTTTCCGAAGCGCTCGACCTCGCACTCCGCGCCATTCTCAATCCCGGCGACGAAGTTCTCTATCACGAGCCGTGCTACGTCTCCTACAGCCCCAGCATTGCGCTGGCCCATGGACGCGCCGTGGCGGTCAGCACGCGAGAAGCGGATGAATTCAAGCTGCGTCCCGCCGCGCTCAAGGCCGCGATCACACCCCGCTCGAAGGTGCTGCTCCTCAATTTCCCGACGAATCCGACTGGAGCGGTCCTGACCACTTCGGAGCTGGAACAAATCGCCGCGATCTGTCGCGAGCACAACCTGCTCGTCATCACCGACGAAATTTATTCCGAGCTTTCGTACGCGGAGCCGCACACATCCATCGCCTCGCTGCCCGGCATGCGCGAGCGCACGATTTTCCTCCACGGCTTCTCCAAGGCTTTTGCCATGACCGGCTTTCGCATCGGGTATGCCTGCGCGCCCGCGCCGCTGATCGATGCCATGATGCGCATTCACCAGTATGGCATTCTTTGTGCGCCGATCGTCAGCCAGGAAGCGGCGCTTGAAGCTTTGCTCCATGGACGCAACGACATGATCGACATGCGCGAGCATTACCGGAAGCGCCGCAATTTTCTCCTGCACGCGTTTCGCGAAATGGGGCTGCCCTGCTTCGAGCCGCGCGGCGCGTTTTATCTTTTTGCCGGCATCAAGCCGACCGGAAAATCGTCGCACGATTTCGCCATGGGCCTGCTCAAGCAGGAGCAGGTGGCGGTCGTTCCCGGCACTGCCTTTGGTCCCAGCGGCGAAGGCTACATCCGTTGCAGTTATGCGACTGCCTTGGAACAGCTTGAAGTTGCGACCCGGCGGATCGCGCGGTTTGTTGGAGAATTGTAAGTAAGCTCAGACAAAATAACGGAGAAATATGATAAGAACATGTACATGCGTTTTTCTATTGCTAGCAGCCACGAGCATCATCGTTCGCGCCGATGCCACAGGAACGTCACTCGTTCCGATTGAAACACCAAATATCTATCCCGATCATCGGCCTGCCGCCAAGTTCCGGCTTGCGGCGACCGATGCGGGCATTGTGCTTAAGCATGGTGACGGCCCGGGCGGATGCGACCAACTTGGCGCGCGCGACATCTGGGTCTGGAAAGATCAAGACACCTATTACATGCATTACGACGGAGCAGGCCCGAAAGGTTGGCTGGCCTGCCTGGCCACCAGCACGGACTTGACCCACTGGACCAAAAAAGGCCCGGTTTTGGATTTTGGAGCTCCTGGATCGGATGACTCCGCCTCGGCATCCTATGGGACAACGTATCTCGATGATTCGTCTGCCGATAAAACGTGGTACATGTTTTATTTGGGAACGCCCCATGCCAGTCCTGCGCCTGATTTCGTTCCGGGCTTTCCTTATTTGACCAGGATCGCGACCGCCCCCGCACCGACCGGCCCGTGGACCAAACAGCCCAAAATTATCCCGTTTCAGGTCAAGCCTGACACCTACTACGCCGGTACTGCCAGTCCCGGTCAAATCATCAAGAAGGACGACGAATACCTGATGTTTTTCTCGGCCAGCGCATCAAATCCCGTCAAACGAACCCTCAGCATTGCCCGTACGCGTGATCTCACACACCCCTGGACGATTCAATCCCGACCGATCGTTTCTATAGAAGAACAGGTCGAAAATACGTCACTCTACTTCGAGCCGACAAACCAGACCTGGTTTCTTTTCACCAACCATATCGGACTCGCCAGCCATGAATTTACCGATGCCATCTGGGTCTACTGGTCGCAAGATCTGGAACATTGGGACGCCTCTCACAAAGCCATTGTGTTCGACGGAACCAACTGCAAATGGAGTCGTCAGTGCATCGGTTTGCCTTCGGTGGTCCAAGTCGGTTCGCGACTGGCCATCTTTTACGATGCTCCCGGCGGCGACAACACCATTCACATGGGGCGCGATGTCGGCCTCGCATGGCTTGATTTGCCTTTGAATCCCAGCGTGCCTTCATCCCCGCCGCCGAACCCTTGACCTCGGCGTGACGCAGCAGGCTCTTCGTCGCTCGTTTATTATTCACTTGCTGCGGAGGGCGTATGCCCCTAGTGTTTCCGGCTCCCCCCAATCGCATGGAAAAAATTCGTAACATCGCCATTATCGCTCACGTTGACCACGGAAAGACTACGCTCGTGGATCAACTTCTCCGCCAATCCGGCACCTTTCGCTCCAACCAGGCCGTGGTTGAGCGCGTCATGGACTCGATGGATCTCGAACGTGAAAAAGGCATTACCATCAAAGCCAAGAACGCCGCGTTCCAGTACAAGGATTACCACGTCAACATCGTCGACACTCCCGGCCATGCCGATTTCGGCGGCGAAGTGGAACGCATCCTGAAGATGATCGACGGCGTTTTGCTCGTCGTGGACGCGTTTGACGGCCCGCAGGCCCAGACCAAATTCGTTTTACGCAAGGCGCTCGAAGTCGGCGCCAAGCCGATCGTCGTCATCAACAAAATCGACCGCGAGAACGCGCGCCCGCACAAGGTACTCGACATGATTTTCGAGCTTTTCCTCGAACTCCACGCGACCGATGAGCAGCTCGATTTCACCGCCATCTATGCCTCGGCCAAGCTCGGCTTCGCCGTCAAGGAATGGAAAGGCCATCTCGACGACGAGACCCGCAACGCCGGCATGACCGCCCTTTACGATGCCATCATTGAAAAGATTCCGCCGCCAGTCGCCAACGCCGACAAGCATTTCGAGATGCTCGTCTCCAATCTCGATTACAGCGATTACCTGGGCCGGATCGCCTACGGCAAAATCACCGGCGGCAAGGTCACGATGGGTGATAAAATTCTCTGCATTCACAAAGACGGCAGCCGGGAAAAAGGCACCATCACCAAGATTCTTTCCCACGCTGGTCTCGCCAAAATCGAAATCAACGAAGCCATGGCGGGCAACATCGTTGGCGTCGCCGGTTTCGAGGATATCTTCATCGGCGAAACGCTGACCGATTCGGAGACTGCCGAAGCGGTGCCTTTCGTCGACATCGATCCGCCAACGATCAAGATGCAGTTTGTCGTGAATGATTCGCCTCTTGCCGGACGCGAAGG
>Ga0206848_1147_pt1 | contig 16645 bp, 16 predicted proteins | sample Alteio_BWOrgCont_18_FD_152635 | JGI IMG/M metagenome (GOLD analysis project Ga0206848, IMG submission 152635) | Enriched cells from forest soil in Barre Woods Harvard Forest LTER site, Petersham, Massachusetts, United States -... | ecosystem: Environmental > Terrestrial > Soil > Temperate forest >...
AAGTAGCCGGTGCCGTAGATTCCATCGCCGCCCGTTCCGCCGCCGTTAAACCCACCATTGCCGCCATCGCCATCAAGGCCGAGAGCGCCGCGGCCACCGACGAAAATAGCGAGGCGTTCTCCAGACTTAACAGGTATCGTGGCCTGTACGAGGCCGCCGTTACTTCCGGTGTAGTATGGGCCGCTCGAGGGGAAGTGGCCGCTCGGCGTGCCGCCACCACGAGCCACGACGGTGAGTTCGGTAACGCCGCTCGGGACTTCGAAGTATTGAGCAGCGCCCGTGTATTTGAAGGTTTGGCTTCCGCTTGGCGCAGCGTTCCGCAAAACACTGGTCGGCGTAGACGCCTGATAGCCGCCGTCGCAACTGACCAGCAGAACTGTAGCCGCGCAACCCATCAAAGCCTTAGCCCGATGCGATGATATGTTCATGTGCTTCGCTCCTCAATCGCAATGACTGCGCTTGAGAACCTTTCGGCTTTTAACACTTAGTCCCGCCGCGCAGACCGAACCGCCCGGATCGCGGGGCCGGTGGGCAGTGTCTCGTCTTTGCGCATAGTGCCTATTCGACGTTGCGATGACGGAATCGGGGTTAGGCCGCTTCACCCCAGGCGGCACCTGCGTGTACGTTATCGAACGGGGATCGAACAACTCGGCTTGGCTCCAGAACGGAATTGACTACAGTCAGGTAGGCATCAAAACGGGTGGACTATATCTCAAAAACGAAAATGACGACGAAGCTCGCCATCTTAGCATTGGTCGCCATGGCGGCGTTGCAAGTGACGTCGGTTTTGAACGACAGCCAAACTTATGACGAGGGGGTCTACCTCGCAAGTGGCTACAGCTATCTGACGACTGGCGATTTTCACTTAAACCGAGAGCACCCGCCTTTAGGTAAGCTGCTCGTCGCCCTCCCATTACTCGCACTACATCCGGCCCTCCCCGTCGAGGATTCTTCTTGGTAGAGTGGGGACGAGGTTGCTTTTGGGCGTGTGTTTCTCTACAACAATCGAGTTTCCGCCGATGCGATACTCTTTGCCGGTCGTTGCGCAACAATTGTGCTGACGCTCTTGCTGGGGATATTGCTGTTCTTGTGGACTCGATGGCGTGCCGGAAATGCCGCGGGCCTCATCGCCGTTGTGCTTTTTGCATTCGACCCCAATATTATCGCGCATGGTCGGTACGCGACCAACGACCTTGCCGTTGCAGCATTTTCGTTTGCCGCAATCGTTGCGTTCGAGCGAGCTCTTTCTGGTGGGCGCTTCCACTTTTATGTGCTTGCCGGTTTGGCGCTTGGCGCTGCGATGGCAACCAAACTGTCCGCTCTGTTTGTCCTACCAGTATTGGCAGTGTTAGCACTCGTCCGCTGTAAGGATTTGCGCGCTTTGAGCTACGGGACCGCGGCTTGCGCGGCCGCGGCGCTGGCAGTGATGTTAACGGTCAGCCACGGCGACACAACGTTGTACACCGACGGGATCAGCGCTACATTTGCGCACGAACAGGGGGGACAGCTTAGCTATCTCTTCGGTATGGAATCGACGCAGGGTTGGTGGTGGTACTTTCCGGCGGCGTTCGTCTTGAAATCGCCGCTCGGATTACTCGTTCTGGTGATGCTAGCGGCCGTTCTCCTCACCCGCCATGTGCGCGAACTGGGCGAGCTCATGGTTCTAATCGTTCCGATCAGCGTCTACGGCACGCTCTGCCTGTTCGATCGAGCCGATATAGGAATTCGTTATCTCCTTCCGATCTACCCATTTCTCTTCTCGCTCACTGCGATCGCGTGCGCGCGCTACGCACCGCGAGCTCTGACCATCGCATGTTTAGTCGCGATCGTCATCGAATCGACCGCGGTATTTCCGAGCTATCTTGCATTTTTCAACGTCCTTGTTGGCGGTCCGGGCAGTGGCCCAAGGTACTTGTTGGATTCAAATATCGATTGGGGACAGGATGCCAAACGCCTCGCGACCTGGCTCGCAAATCACGGCACGCATGACGCGTGCATTTCGTACTTCGGGACGGTGCCCGTGGAATATTATGGAATTCGCCAAATCGCCTATCCGCCGCGGCAAGCCGTAGTAGCCGCCGGAAAGGCACCGAAATGTTACACTGCGATTAGTGCAAATTATCTCTATGGAGACCGAATCTTGGGATCGACCAACAACCGTTGGTTACGCTCACGGCCGCCTCTGGCAAAAGTCGGTTATTCTATCTATGTTTATGATTTAGGGAGGTGAATCGGGCGGTCAGTCCTCGTGGGCACCGTTCTGAACCGAGAGCTCCCAGCGATACCCGTCCGGATCGTGAAACCACAGGCCTAAATGCGGCGAGCCCGGCGATGTAGGGCCGATCTCGTCACCCGGGTCTTCCAGTTCTACGCCGTTTTTCTTCAACGTATCGAGCGCTTCGCGCAGCGCGCGCATACCGTCGAGGTGAAACGATATGTGGTCGATCGCGTCCGGATGTGGCGTGCCTTTGAAGAACCCGATGATCATGGCGTCGTTCGTCAGCGCGATGGCCTCATCTGACCGGAACATTTCCTTCAGATCGAAGTTCTTGCTCCAAAACTGCGCGTGCTTCTCCGGCTCTCTGACGGCAAGACTGAAATGCCAGACCGTGCCAAGTTGAATTTTCATATTCGTACCTTCTTCGTAAGGGGTGAAGCGCACTTGTACCCGCCGACCCGCGAGCTTTAACCGAAATCGCGGCGATAATGCCGCGTGTGCCCGACGCCCCCAGCAGCCGGCACCAGTTGGATAAAGACGGCTCGTTGCGAGAGGTGTTGGCCGTACGCGAATCCTAAAAAGATGACCCAAGTTCCCCGAAAGCCCGGCAACAGTTCGTGTCTTGGCTTAGTTTCGTGTCTTGGCTTAGGTCGGAATCTGCCAGGGTTGCCGGAGGCTAATTCGAATGGTTCCGTCGTCTTATCCCTTCACTCACGCGAGGAGCATTGCCATGCGCGCCAAGAGGGTAGTTGCACTTCTTTTTAGCGCCGTACTACTGAGCGGCTGCGGTTCGTTCGGCTCGCAGTCTCCAATCGACGCCGCGCACGGCGCTCGTCATCGAGCGTCCTCAAGTCCGATCCAGCACATCGTTATCATCATGCAAGAGAATCGTAGCTTCGACAATATGTTTTACGGTTATCCGGGCGCGAACACCGCTACGTCCGGCATGGGTCACGACGGTACGGTTTACCCACTCCTACCAATCAACTTAGGATTTCTCCACGACCAAAATCACTTTCATTATCAGTTCCTCGTGGATTTCGATAAGGGGAAGAACGACGGCTTCGATCAGCAGATCACCAAGGCTGACTTAACGCCGAAGGGTTGTAACAAATATAACTGGGTCAACCAACCGAAGTGCTTTGTACTCGATCAAAATAAGCACGAAGCGATTCAACCGTACACCTACGTTATTCAGAGCCAAATCCAACCCTATTGGGATATGGCCAAGCAATACGTTCTCGGTGACAACACGTTCGCGTCGAACAACGGCCCGACGTTCGTTTCGCATCAATACTTGATTGCGGGTCAATCTGGTCACGCGTCGGAGGTTCCTAGTGTGAGCCACGGGGGATGGGGTTGCGATACGAATGGAAACAAAACCGATCCGCCATACGAGTGGTACATCCAGTACGGCTCGTTCAATCCACCGTGGTACGGCCCGAAGTACGGCAACGAATATCAGGGACCAATTCCGTGCTTCCCGCTGGGTACGACGGGTCCGTCAGCGACCTATAACACCATCGCAAACGAGCTGGATGATGCCGGTGTTACCTGGCGGTGGTACGTCCAGCCCGAATCATCCGGAGACTCTTGGTGGCTTAACGCGTTTGACGCTGTCAAGTCAATTCGCTACGGTCCGGATTGGTCGAACGGCGATATTTCCATGCCCGATACGAACGTGATAACCGACATCGCCAACAATGACCTCCAGCAGGTGACTTGGGTGATGCCGCACGGCGGCGCATCCGACCACCCGGGGCCTGGTTCGAACTACTGCGGTCCCAACTGGGTCGCGGCGATCGTCGATGCGCTCGGTAAGAGCCAATACTGGAAAAACACCGCGATTATCGTCATGTGGGACGAGTGGGGTGGCTGGTACGACCATGTTCTGCCCAAGCAATATGCCGATCCAGTAACAGGCGTCTACGAGGGGTTGGGTTATCGCGTTCCGTTGCTGATCGTGTCGCCGTATGCTAAGCCCGGGTACATATCGCATAAACCGCATGAGATCGCGAGCACGCTTCACTTTATCGAGCAAACGTTCGGTTTACCGTTCCTCGGACAAGGGACGCAGTATAAATTTGCGGATGAGCGGGCCGATGCATTCGATGACGCGTTCGACTTCACGCAAAAGCCGATTAAGTTTAAGAACATAAAATTGGTGAGCGAGCCGCCTCCCCCGCAGAGTGGTGAAGCGAAATGCCCGAAAAATGGCATAGATTTCGTACGGCAAAAATGGGGTCCGGAAATCGACTACTAAGCGTACGTTCACAGCATATCTAGTCGCACAGAACTTCCGAGCTCCAGCACGGCTTCGCAAATCGCGAGGCCGTGCTGGACTGCGACGGATGCGGTCGCCGAACCAAATAATGCCCCCCATATAGTTATCGCTCGTTTGCATTGCCCTACTCCGCGATTGACGAATTGTCCGTGCGGGCGCATAGTAGGGTCGGGACGGGTCCTCGATGGCCGTTGCGTTATCTTTCTAGCGCTAGGAGTTTACGATGAACCGACCGTCCGCACACACCGTTATCACGACGGCCCTTTTACGTTATCACTTGACTCTAGGTGCCGCGGCCGCGTTGATAACGGGCTGCGGTGGACCGCAACTCCCACTCAGTGCCTCACCGCAAGGATTCGCTCCGCAGCAAGCGGTCCACGATGACGCGTACAATATACTTCACGAATTCGGAGTGTCGAAGGGAGACGGCAACGATCCCTCGGCGGAACTTATCAACGTCAAAGGGACGCTGTACGGCACCACTTCTCAGGGGGGTGCCTACGGCTTTGGAACGGTGTTCTCGATCACTAAGAGCGGCAAGGAAACCGTGTTGCACAGTTTCGGCGGCCCGCCTGACGGCGAGGGACCTCTGGCGAGACTGCTCTACGTGAATGGCATGCTCTACGGCACGACCGCATACGGCGGTGAAAATCGCACGGGTACGGTTTTCAGCATGACGCGAAGCGGCAAGGAAAAAATACTCCACAATTTCGATTACGGCTACTCCTACGCTCGAAACAGCGGCACTGTACCCGTCGCGGGCTTGATCGACGTCAATGGCACGCTATACGGGACGACAATACACGGCGGCACGCACCCGTGCAGCGGGTCCTTCTACTTCTGCGGCACGGTCTTCAGCATCACCACCGGCGGCACGTACAAGGTGCTGTACAACTTCGGCGCCCGAGGCAACGACGGATATTACCCTGAAGCTGCCCTGCTCGATGTCAACGGAACGCTGTATGGCACGACAAATGGCGGCGGTAAGTATGACCGGGGAATAGTCTTCAGCATCAGCACAACTGGACAAAAGCGAACGTTGTACAGCTTTGGAACCAACAGCTTCTTCGATGGCTCGAATCCTTTGTCTGATTTGATCGATGTGAACGGGACGCTGTACGGCACAACCTCAGACAGTGGTGGTGGCGGTGGCACCGTCTTCAGCGTCACGACCGACGGCGTGGAGAACATCATCTATGCCTTTGATGGGCCTCACGGCAGCGACCCTGCCGCGGGCTTGATCGATGTGAAGGGTGTGCTCTACGGCACGACGGCGAAGGGCGGCGCGAAGAACGTTGGTACGGTCTTTAGCGTTACGACGAGCGGCGAGGAAACGGTGCTGCACAGTTTCCGCGCCGGAGGCGGCAAAAACCCGCAAGCGGCCCTCCTAGAGGTAGGCGGCACGCTGTACGGCACGACATTCGGCGCTACTTTTAACCATCACGGAAATGTGTTTTCGTTAACGCCGTAAATGGCGAGAAGCTCACTTTGCAGCGTTAGCTAACAGAAGCGGATGCGGCTTCGCGATTCGCGGAGCCGTGTTGGTTTGCTGGCCTTACATCCACACCCGCCTCGCCGCATCGCTAACCGTGGTAACGATTTAATAGGACGCGCGCTTCTGGCGTTTGCGCGTGAGACCGGGTCGCCAGTTGCGAAACTGGATAAGGAGCCGTGATCGTCCTCTGTGTGACGCTAGTTGCTCGCTCAGTGATGACGAGGTGATCAATAAAAAGAGGCACATCACTTGAGAAAGAAATTGCACTCACCAGTGGGTTGAACAACAAGAAGACCTTCTTATATGCATCGGCAAAAGAGGCGCAGTGTAGTGTGACCCGCAAGTCGCTCAGGTAGCCCTCTTTATTAGGAAAGCCATACGCCTCAGCGGATGTTCCATCGTCCGCTCGTACGTAAAGTTTTATTCTAGTATTCGGCGTGTCGAGCTGTGGATTTCCAAACGTAAGTGCTGGGTTCGCGATCGCCAACAGTGAGAATCCGTCATGCTTGCTTGTATCTAGCGAGAATGCAGGCGAGTGAATCGAGGCGTCTGTAACACCAAAGAAAAATACGGCGTCGTAACTCCCGGGTTGTCCTGTAGGAGTTCCTATCTCTCCCGTTTCGTTTAGCGTAAACAATAATTAACCACGTTTCTTCGCCTGGCAAGCCCAGACTCGAAGTTGGAACTTGCGTTGATACTTGGCCACCTGGGCCAAGCGGGGTAGGAATTCGAGGCAAGTCAGTCATGATCGGCAGCTCCGTTCAACATAGAAGTTTCTCTTGGCGCGAATCGATTTACGAAGTCGGCAAAGTCTCGTCCACTATTGCACGGGTATAGGTCAGCCTGATTCAAATTTTGCACGCACCAACTCAAAAACTTCAGGGAACCTGCTCTAGCTGTCAAGCCCAAGATTTTCTCGAAGAGTATCGTCATCAACCCATGAGAGAAGGGGCACTTCAATAATGAAGTCTGACGCGAATCCGTTTGCCCAAGCGCCGAGCAGGGGCGACACAACGCTCGAAACTCTGAAGTCGTCGCTCGTTTCGTGGATCAGGACTCGCTGAGCCTGTTCCAGAAAGTTGTGATCGTATGCCCCGTTTGGCCGACTAGTCGGCGGGACTTCACTGCGATAGCGTTCTAAAGCATTAACGTAAATCCGTTCGCGGTCGGCATCGTATTCATTAAAGATCGCTCGCATTTCCATCGACTCCGTATCACCAAAGAAAGGCCCGAAATATGAGTAAGCCACGGATACGGCGAGAAGATCGTACCGAGGCTGCAATCGTTTGACCCAATTGCGAACTGTCGAATCCCCAAGTAATCTCGAAAAATTATCTCTGCGCGTGGTAAAGTCGGGTAAGCTATGAAGTGCTTCGAAGCCCTTCCGCCCTAGACGTTTCTGGAGACGTGATCGCAGCCGATGACGCGGAAGTTGCGCGGTCCGAGTTCTGATCCGCCAATATTCATCCAGGCCAACGAGATCGAGTCCAATAATTATACTGACTATGATCTCAGGGTAGGAGTGCGATAACGCACAAAGAGTCGAAGAGCACTGTCCTGAAAGTTGCGCCGACAGTTGCGCTATACGAATAACCGTGTTTACTGTGGGTGCGCCGCGTCCTTCGGCCAGCTTTTTCAGGTTAGAATGTGATAGCTCAGTTCCGCCTGATGCGTTGTGCGGCCTCGTCAAGTAGGAAAGTTGTCCGAAGCTGACGCCGATGCGTTCGAGCTCTGTCTTGAACCAAGGTCCGTAACGACGCGCCACCACTGCGCTTCGCGACCTCGCGAGTCTTGGCATGTGGATTCTATTTTCAGCGACGCGCCCCTAGACCCGCACAGACCGGCCTGGCAGAATACGCAGAGTAGTGAACGCTTGGGGGTTAGCGCCGAACTCCTGCTTGGCTTTAGAAGTTGCTTCCTATACACTTCATCACAAAGAAGTGGGGTCCGACCCCAAAAATCGGACCCCTGATCTCGGTGTACGTGGCGGAACTGGTAGACGCACCGGACTGTTATTCCGGGGGGCCCCAAACCCGTGCGGGTTCGAATCCCGTCGTGCACCCCAGCCGCATACGCGGCGGATATATTATAGGGCAAATTCGTGAGGTTTCCCTACGCTCCAGGGTGAGGAATTTGGAAAACCTCGCCCGCGTGTCTCGAATACGGGGTAGTTTGTGTCTGGAAAATCGACTCCTGAGGACTTAGATCAGAGCAGAGAACCGCGCTTCGGTAAGCAGAGGACTAAGCGCCAACAATGCGTGGTTGGCTACCTTCAGCTGGCCAGGCGTCTCCGAATCGACAATGGGCTGTCCACTGAAGTTATTGATCGCTCCATAAATCAGGCCGAGCAAGAACTCACGGAACTTGCTTCTATGGCTGGCGGGCGGATCGTTCCTCGCAAGCGAGCCAAAGTCGACTCCACGGAAACTTGCACAGTGTACATAGATGAATGCGGAGCGCATTCGTTTACGGCAAAGGAAGATTTCGCAGCGTTTTCACTCGCGGCAGTTATAGTACGCGATCAGGACCGTCCTGTCTTAAATGCTAAATGGCGGAGATGGAAGCTTCAAAATCTAGGTTCCGAAAATGCTCTTGTTCACGAGCCGGAAGTTCGTAGGAGGCTCGACACATTCTATCGCCCTGATCCAAAAGAGCAACGACAGCTTCTAGACTCACTTGCTACCATTCTCCGAGAGCTTGAGTTTGCTGCTGTCGTGTGCGTGATTCGCAGAGAGGCTTACGCCGAACAGTTCGGCGACAAAGCGATGGACTGCAGCCTGCCTGAACATGGATATCTTCTTAACCTCCACTTTGTCGCTGAGCGCATTGCGCTTTCTCTACAGAATCACTTTGCCGGCGGCTTTTTCGATCCGGTCCATCCGCAACAGTACCCTGACCCGCAAACCGGGGCTCGTGAAGGGCTCGGTTTCCGAGTCCCATTAATCGTCGTTTCTCCGTACGCAAAGGCCGGGTACATCTCGCACACCCAGCACGAAATCGCGGGCACGTTGCGGCTCATCGAAGAAACGTTCGGCATACCACGCATCGGCGCGTGCACGAGCGCGGACAACACTTTTGCCGATTGCCGTGCAGACGGTTTCGACGATATGTTCGACTTTACGCAGAAGCCAATACCGTTCGTTCCGATCAAGACGAATCTAAAAACCCGTTACTTTTTGAACCTCGTAGATAACACGCCGGGAGACACCTACTAATCCAGCGCACCCTTATCCACCTCGCGGCACCCTGGCCGAATCGGCAAAGCCGTTGAGGCGACAGCAGCCTAAGATCGTCATTCCACGCAGCCACCGGCCACGTTTTGCGGCTCGGTCGCTAAGCCGGGGCTTGCGTTCAGACAATACAAAACATCTATTCACGTTCTAGCAACTTGGAGACCAAAGTGAGCATCTTCACCACGAATCGCTACGCCGTAAGTTTAGGTGCGGCGGCGGCATTGCTCGCAGGCTGCGGCGGATCACAACCACCACTAAATGCGTCTCCGCAAGGATTGACTTCGCAGCAGTCGGAGGAAGCGATGGGTTTCAAAAGAGTCCACAATTTCGGCCGCTCGGCAGAAGATGGTAAGCAACCGGAGGCTGACCTTATCGACGTCAATGGCACGCTGTACGGTACGACGGTAAATGGAGGCTCTGGTGGCGGCTATGGAACGGTGTTCTCGATCACGCCGAGCAGAAAAGAAACCGTACTGCACAGTTTTGGTGGGCCGGGCGACGGCACAAATCCAACGTCAAGGCTTCTCGACGTCAATGGCACTTTTTATGGCACGACGTCACAAGGCGGTAAAAATGGTGGTGGTACGGTGTTCAGCTTATCGCTGGATGGCACGGAAAAAATACTCCACAGTTTCGACGATCCATCTTCGTCTCCACAAAGTGGTGGATTCACACCGGAAGCGGGCTTAATCGATGTTCAAGGGACGCTCTACGGAACGACATCTCAAGGTGGGGACAGCGCATGCGGTGGAGGCGGATATCACTGCGGCACGGTATTCAGTATTACGCCGGACGGCAGGTTTAAAGTTCTATATACTTTCGGCAAGCAATCGGGTGACGGAGGTTTTCCTCAAGCACCCTTACTCGATGTCGATGGTACGCTGTACGGCACAACCACGTCGGCTGGTATTCATAACCACGGAACCGTTTTTAGCATCACTACCGCTGGAAAGGAGCACACGGTATATAGCTTCGGGACAAGTGGAAACGACGGTTCAAACCCGATGTCTGGCTTGATTGATGTTCAGGGCAGGCTGTACGGTACGACGATGAACGGAGGCTCCGGGGACTACGGTACGGTCTTTGCAGTTACGACGGACGGGGTAGAAGCCGTGTCAATCAGCTTGAACGCAACCTACGGCAGTCAGCCCGTCGCAGATTTGAAGAACGTCAAGGGTGTGCTTTACGGCACAGCGATGAATGGCGGCACGCACAACCTCGGTACGGTCTTCCGCATCACGAAAGGCGGCAAGGCGACCGTGCTGCACAGCTTCAGCGACAACAATCACACGTTACCGCGAGCAGGCCTGGCCGCAATTGGTGGTACGCTGTACGGCACTACGTTCGGCATTCAAAACGGAAGCGTCTTTTCGATAACACCGTAAAAGGTGAACGGATCGCCGGCGCTGCTGCTTTGATTTGTTTCTCGAACACTGAGGACTTGATGGCCAAGGTTTCTGATTGGTTATTTGCGGGTGTCGCGTTGAGTTGGCTAGCTTTCATTGCATTCGCAGGGGATTACTTTCTTCAACCTTCATTGTCATCACGTTTCCTTCATAGCCATGTGCAAGTGTTTGTATGTCAAGTGCTAATTGGGTTGATGGCGATTCTCCCAATCGCATTGTTGGACGACCAAAGATCGCTGTGGACCACCATGTTGAAATGGCCGCGAGTATTCTCGTTTACTGGTGCAGTAATGCTAGCCTCAGCGCTTGTCGTGTGTTCTCCGATTCTGCATTGGCGAATCCTGATGATCAAGCCTCATCACGTGACAGCGTTTATAATAGGTGTCACAGCTACGCTGGCTATCATCGAGGAAATTGGCAATCGCGCGATGCTCCTCGGCATTCTTGTGCGAGTCATGCCTTCATGGGGCGCCGTTCTGTCGGCGGGCATATTTTTCGGAACGCTTCACGCCCCTATTCTTTTAGCGAATCGCCATTCGTCGAGCTTCGTACTCGCTATCGGGATTGCTCGTATTTCATTCCTCGGCGTCTCCCTTGGAATTGCCGCTTTACGTTTTCGATCAATCTGGCCCGGAGCGATTGCACATATCGGGAACAACCTGCTTTGGTTATGAGGCCCCTTTTACGATGCGACGACGAACACGCGGATCGCCGCCGCAGGGCAAAACCGGAAGTTTTCAGACGCTAAGTTTAATATCCCGACGCAAACCCCATCGTGTCCATCAAGCATTGAGTTCGCCGCATCCCCGCCCGCCTCGCCGCATCGCTGGCCGATCGGCCAAGCCACCTAGCGCCTTGCCAGCCTAGCCGCCGGGATCGCCATGCCGCTGGGCCGGACTGGGCGAGCCGGGCTGGGCTGCCTAGCGGTCGAGGCTCCGTAGTCTCCGGGCGGCTCAGCAATCTGGGTGGGCCGGTGGTCTGCGATCGAGGCGCGCAAAGCTAACGTGGCCGTGCTTCGCCGAATCGGCAAGCGATGCGGCGAGGCGGGTAGGGTCTTTCGTGCGGCGTACCCTTCGATATGATACGAATGCGCGCACTGACCGTGGCCCTCGCAATCCTTTTTGCGTTTCCCGCTGCGGCTGTCTCTGATCCGCATATGTCGTCGGAACCCATTGCCGTTGACATTGTCACGACCGACATTCCTAACTTTTGGCGGGCGTTCGATGACGCATCTCGTGCACGAACGAAAGCCCAACGCGCGAAAATCTTCGGCGAAGAATATTTTCTTCCGGGCTCCGACGGTTTGTGGGGATTTGTGGGTGGCAGGCTACAAAGTCCACGTTATGTGGCCGAAATCACAGCGAAACAACGCGCAGACTACATTCGCGTTAGGTCCGTAACGGAGAGAATGCCGTCCGCCGTCCCAAAGATCTTCGCAGACTTCAAGCGATTCAAGAATTTTTACCCGGATGCACAGTTCCCCAAGATATATTTCGTAATAGGAGTCTGGAACAGCGGCGGTACGTCGATTGATTGGGTCGGCGATATCATCGGAGCGGAAGTTATAGCAAAAATGGGTTTGGAAGTCATCCCAGGGCTTGTGACTCATGAAACGGTCCATTGGAATCAACATGATCCAGATGAAAACACATTGCTGGACGCCACCCTCATCGAGGGCAGTGCGGACTTCATCGCTGAATTGGCGGACGGTCATGTTGAAACCGACGCACAGTGGCAATTTGGCTGCTCTCACGAACAGGCCTTATGGACTCTGTATCAACAACAGATGCTTAAGCAAGACGATGCTCTTAGGGAAGCTTGGCTGTTTTCAGACCATGCACCACTTCAAGCTCCCCCATTTATTGGATACTGGATTGGTTACAGAATCGTTCAGAGTTATTACGATCAATCCACCGATAAGCGTGCAGCAATAAATGCCATACTGCACATCAAAGACTCTCGCGATTTCCTAGCGTCGAGCGGCTACGACGGAGTGAAGCCCGGGGGTACGTGTCAGCGCGTGACGCGCTGGGGTGGATAGATAGTCAAGCTGAACGTGACGGCTAGGCGCTTCAAGACGAGACACCCTGGCTCGCCGAGCGATCGGGTCGCGCTGTGGCTAGGCGATCCAAGATCAGACACCCGCCCGGCCAGACCAGCAGCTTGGCCGTCCAGGCTGGCCCTGCGACCTGGCGATCCGAGCGGCTAGGCGGGTCTGCCATGGGTGCCTGGCTTCGCCGGTCGGCGAGCGATGCAGCCAGGCCACCGCGAAGACCCCCCTATGCTCATCCACCCTAACTTTCGCGAGTGCGTTGCGTTCCTTGGCTGCGACACGCCCAAAGGGCCGCAATATGGTGGAACGGCCTTTTTTGTTCGTTATCCCTGGTATTGGGCCAGTCCACAACATGAGAAGCACGGATCTGGTGGCCTCCCCGTTTTTACGCCACGGACCCTCTAGAAATGGCGGCTTTGGTGGCCTCCCCGTTTTTACGCCACGGACCCTCTAGAAATGGCGGCTTTTGGAGTGATGTTCGTTGCTCGCCGAGCGTACTCTTCCGGTGAGAGATTTCCCAGCGAGCTGTGCGGGTGATTGGCGTTGTAGTCAGCACGCCAAGCCGCGGCTTGTACGCGCAAGTCTACTAGCGATCGAAACCAGTTCGGATTGAGTAGTTCTTGTCGCACTCGGTTGTTGAACGATTCGCAAAACGCGTTATCTGACGGCTTTCCAGGACGTGAGAAGTCGAGCTTCACGCGGTTCCAATACGCCCATTGATCGAGCTGTAACGATATGAATTCCGGACCGTTATCGCACGAGATGCGCAGCGGTGTCCCGCGCTCGGCAACCTTCCGCCGTAAAACGTCGACAACCTCCGTCGATTTGAAGCCAAAACCAACCTCGAGTGCAACACTCTCGCGACTAAAGGTATCGACTATCGTTAAGAGCCGGATCTTCGTGCCATCGGCGAGCATGTCGTGCATGAAGTCCATTGCCCAAGTCTGGTTTGGCGCGGTTGGAACGATGCGCCCTTCACGCATTGCCGCCGATCGCCGGCGTTTGGGCGATTTGGTGCGAATAGCTAGGTTTTCTTCGCGATAGATACGGCGTACGCGCTTTCGGTTGACCTTCCAGCCCTCGCGCCGCAACAGCGCCGTGATCCGTTCGTATCCATATCGGATGCGAATCCCGGCGATCTCCTTGATGCGGGCACGCAGGACCGGGTCGTCAACCTTGATGCAACGATAATTAACCATCTTCCGGTTTACGTCTAGGAGCCGACAGACGTGTCGCTCACTCAACCGCCAGCGCTCTTTCACCTGTGGCAGCATGGTGATACGGCGCGCCTTCCTCACCACTTTTTTTTAACGACGTCCTGGAGAATCTGACGATCCAGCGTCAGATCCGCAACGACGCGTTTGAGCCGAGCGTTTTCTTCACGCAGCTGGCGTAGCTCCCGAATCTCGGGCGTTCCAAGGCTGCCGAACCGCTTCCGCCACGCATAGAACGTCGCTTCGGATATCCCGAGCTTGCGGACGATCTCGGCGATCGGCGTGCCGCTTTCGGCTTGACGCAATGCGGCGGTAATCTGTTCGTCGGAGTAGCGGGACTTGCGCAACGGCGACCCTCCTATCGGGCGATGTTCGCCGCCATTTTCTGGTTATCCGTGGCATAATATCTTGGGAGAAGACCCGGAGGAGTTAGCTCCAGATGCACCCAGACAATACAACACGGTACAGCGCCGTGCCCGTCCGCAGTGGGATCGCCATGCTCAATGGCTACGGAATCAAGATCGCCGTCGATCGACGTCACCTGTCTGTCAGCGATGGTGTCGGGCGGCAGCGCCGCGCGAGCCGGTTCGCCAAGGCGACAAGCCGACTGAAGCGCGTCGTTGCCATGGGCGAGACAGGCTTTATCAGTTTCGAAGCGTTGCGCTGGCTCCGGGATGCGAAGGCGACGTTCGCGCACCTCGATCACGAAGCGTCCCTGGTAACCGTATCCGTCGATGGCTTGGACGACGCGCGTCTCCGTCGGGCGCAAGCGCTTCTACCCAGCACCAACCAACGATTTGACATTGCGCGCGAACTGCTCGAAGCGAAGATCACTGGACAAATCGCCGTCATCGAATCGTTTGGATTGCCCAATGCTGGGCGTATTCGAGAACAACTGGACCGCTTGCAAAAAGCGCACCGTCTCGATCAAGTGATGGTAGCAGAGGCGAAGGCGGCCGAAATATACTGGGCGGCCTGGGAGAACGTTGAAGCCGTGTTTGCTCGGCGCGATGTCGTACCAGACCACTGGCGCACGTTCGGCGCGCGACGATCCCCGCTGACGCTACGGCCACGCAATGCGACGACGCCAATGGGAAGTATTCTAAACTATCTCTACGCTTTATTGGAAATCGAAACAAGGATTGCGTTGGCATCGCGCGGCCTCGATTGCGGTCTGGGGTTCTTCCATGCGGACCAAGCGAATCGCCAGAGCCTCGCCGCCGATGTCATGGAGCCCGTGCGGCCGCACGTCGATGCGTTCGTCCTTAATCTCGCTCGCACGAGAACGTTCACTGCTAAGGATTTTGTCGAGACGCGCGAAGGCGGCTGCCGCCTCTCGGCGGCCTTAGCGCACGATCTAGCGCAGACCATGGCGCAGTGGGCGCGCCTCGTGGCACCATACGCAGAGGGTGCCGGTCGGCACGTCGCTCGTCTTGCGAAGAGTGGGCTGGGCGTCGCGGCTCCAATCCGGTCGATACCTTCTCCAGATCGCGCGCGGATCAAAGTCCGGACGGCGGCTATCCAGCCCGTCGCGCCTCCGAAAGCGCTGCGCACGGTGCCGCCTGGTGTAACGCCCAACGTTTGCCGCGCGTGCGGTGCGAAGGTCACGGCACCCAAGCGTGTCTATTGCGACGCGTGCTTCCCTGAACAGACGGCGGCCCAGCAACGCGCCGTGCAACCGAGGTTCGTTGCCGCTGGGCCGGCAAAGCTGAAAGCAATGCGCGACGCCGGTTCCGATCCGACCGCGACGCCAGAGGCGCAGCGCCGCCGCGCGGCGGGTGTCTCCAAGCAACGTAGGGCCGCGATTGCATGGCGCGACGACGGGTCGCTCGACGGGATCGATTTTCGCCGCGACATTTTGCCGAGGTTGCAAGGCATTACTGTCCGCGTGATCGCAGACGCGCTCGGCATTTCGCAGTCTCACGCTTCTAAAGTTCGCTGTGGAAAGATCCATCCGCATAAACGTCACTGGAAGGCTCTGATGCAGTTAACCTCAAACTCGTGACTCCAGTTCAATTTAGTTTCATTCGCGCGGGACGTCGGCCCCGGGAGTGACGACCGTCAGCGGAAGTCCGGATGCACCACGAATACTTATTTATTCCGAAGTGAATCCACAATATCCAGTGTAATGTTAGCGAATATCTTCAAAGCGATTAGAACCATTCCGACTGCGAAAAGCGCTAGGCCCACTATGCGGGCGTCAATATTATGCGTAAATTCAAGGATGAAGTGCGCGGGTACCAGAAACAAGATTCCGACCCAAAAGGCCGCGGATTCTAGGATGCGTCGGCGACGAGAGTTATAGATTTGCTGGCGATTCCACACCGGCGACGCCAGCAATCGGAACATCTGCGTGCGAAGGAAACGCGAGACTTTAACCATTCGAAAGGCTGCCGACCGTAGAATGCGTCGGCGGCGAGGCTTATCGAGTTGTTGACGATTCCACACGCTATCGCCGACATTCAACTGGCTCCATTCGAGGTCCTCGGGCTCACCAAACACACATGAGAACCAGGCGTATGGTGTTGGCGCGTTCGAACTGCCAGCGTAGCAGCCGTCACTCCGTGTTCACCCAATCACTAATGACTCATCACCAATATGCACCCTTATGTCGTTAGCCAACTGTTCTGTGGAGCGTTCCTTCACGTTTGGTAGTGATAGTTTGCCGCCGGTACGCGGCATGCTGAATTTGATGCTGAAGTAGTATATGAGTTTCGGCCACGTGAGATCGGTCCACCCCGG
>Ga0206848_1149_pt1 | contig 16579 bp, 14 predicted proteins | sample Alteio_BWOrgCont_18_FD_152635 | JGI IMG/M metagenome (GOLD analysis project Ga0206848, IMG submission 152635) | Enriched cells from forest soil in Barre Woods Harvard Forest LTER site, Petersham, Massachusetts, United States -... | ecosystem: Environmental > Terrestrial > Soil > Temperate forest >...
CGCCTGCCAGTTTGCTAAACCCGTAAACCGTGTTAGGGTCCATTACGCAATACTGTGGTGTGTTTTGGCGGGGCGAATGTGGCCCAAAAATAGCTATGGAGCTGGGCCAAAAAACTTTGGCAACTTTAAACTCGACACAAAAATCAAGCACCTGTATCAAGCCGTTCATATTTAAATCCCAGGCCAGTTTGGGTTTTGCTTCGCCTATGGCCGATAGCATTGCAGCCAATAAATAAACCTGTGTTGGCTTGTATTTTTTGAATAATTGATGAAGGTTATCTTTATCCAGCACATTTACCAGCTCAAAAGGCCCGCTGTTATTGTTATGTTCCGGAGGCTGAACATCAGATGCAATTACCTGCCTTTCGCCGTAAGTATTGCGCAGGGCGGCTACCAGTTCGGTACCTACCTGGCCATTGGCGCCTATCACTAAAATCGTTTCACTCATGCATTGCAGGATTTAGCTGCAAAGGTAAAAATTTGGGCGAAATGATAAGACGCCAGCGAAACAAAGCTTTACCCGGATACTGCTTTTTGACCTCTTTTTGTCAAATTGATAGGGTTTTATGCTTTAAAAAGCAAAAAAAATAGCATATTTGGGGTTTAGTTTAATATTTAACAATTTAATAAAATGAAAGTCGCAGTAGTAGGTGCCACAGGCTTGGTAGGCACTAAAATGTTGCAGGTTCTTGAAGAACGCAACTTCCCCGTAACAGAATTAATCCCAGTAGCTTCAGCTAAGAGTGTTGGTAAGGAAATCACTTTTAAGGGTAAGCAGTACAAGATAGTTTCTGTAGAGGATGCGATAAAGCAGAAGCCCGATGTTGCCATATTTTCGGCAGGGGGCAGCACTTCATTGGAGCAGGCGCCCCTTTTTGCAGCCGCAGGCACCACAGTTATTGATAACTCATCAGCCTGGCGTATGGACCCTACCAAAAAACTGGTAGTGCCCGAAGTTAATGCCAATGTACTTACCGCCGAAGATAAAATCATCGCTAACCCTAACTGCTCAACCATACAAATGGTAGTGGCCTTAAAGCCATTGCACGACAGGTATAAAATTAAACGTGTAGTAGTATCAACCTATCAATCGGTAACCGGTACCGGCGTAAAAGCTGTTGCCCAGTTATTTGATGAACGTAAAGGTATTGATGGCCCTAAGGCTTATCCGTACACTATCGACCTTAACGTTATACCGCAGATAGATGTGTTTACTGCTAACGGTTATACTAAGGAAGAAATGAAAATGATACTGGAAACCCAAAAAATAATGGGCGATGATAGTATTAAAGTAACCGCTACAACGGTACGCATCCCGGTTATGGGCGGCCACTCGGAGTCGGTTAATATTGAGTTCGCCGAAGATTTTGATTTGGCCGAGGTAAGAGAAATTTTAGAAAAAGCGCCCGGCGTTATTGTAACCGATGATACCGCTAACCTCAAATACCCAATGCCGCTTGATGCGCACGATAAGGACGAAGTTTTTGTAGGCCGTATCCGTCGCGACGAAAGTCAGCCAAATACTTTAAACTGCTGGATAGTATCCGACAACCTGCGTAAAGGCGCTGCCACCAACGCGGTACAAATTGCTGAGTATTTAGCTGCTAAAAATTTAATAGGGCAGGCAGTAGAAGCGTAATCATTTATTGATTTACTGAATTATTGATTTATTGAATAGGGATGGTTGAGAGATTATCCCTATTTTTATTTGATAATTTTTGAGATGAAAGCCTTCGTAACCTTCGTTTTTTTATGCTGCTGTTTTGCCATAGTTAACCTGTTTGCACAAACGCCAAAAGCTGTTGAGGGGGATTTGTTGAAATGGGATAACAGAATTGACTATTGGGAGCAATATATAAATGAACAAAGAGATACAACTGATGCAGCTGCGAAAAAGGTAATTGCAGGAGAAGATTCCTTAGAAAAGGCCAACGATGTTTTTGGTGATAAGTTAAAATTCTATACCAACAAATATCCGTTTACAATCAGTCAGAATTTTAAAAAACTTGATATTATTATTAGTACATCGACAGATGGGAAATTCAGGATTTACTCTTGGGATACCGAGATGGGTGGCACAGAACACGATTTTAGAAATGTTATGCAATATAAAAACGGCAAAGGTGTAAGGTCGGTTCTAAATATGGATACCAGTGCAAACATCGATGACAATTATGAGTATTACTTTTCTAAGATATACACGTTGACAGCGAACGACAAAACTTATTATCTGGGGATTTATAACGGGATATTTTCTACTAAAGATATGGAAGAGGGTGTGCAGATATTTTGTATAGAAAATGGAAAATTAAACACACGTGTAAAGCTTATAAAGACAGCAAGCGGTTTACATAACAAGTTGAGTTATGACTATGATTATTTTTCGATACCTAAGAAATTAAAGAATGTGGATATACATTACAATCCTGCTTTAAAAACTTTAACGATACCCGTTGTTGGTGCGGACGACCATATTGGTGAGGATGAAAAGGTAAGCACTAAACGCATCATCTACAAATTCACCGGCCAGTACTTCGAACGGGTAAAAAACTAATTGCGCTTTTTTACCTTCTTTTTTTGCGCTTCTGCTTCTGCCTCGGTATCTAATCGCCGTTTTTCACTCCGCATACTGATAAAGGCATATACCGCGGTAAATATTACGCCCGACAATACTGCTTTAATAAGGGCATCAGAATAATTTTCTTTAAAAAGGTAGGTGTTTGATAAAAATACCACTACCGTGTACACCAAATAAACTATAAATATTTTGCGGGCCATGGGTTAAAGGTATAAATTTTTGATAGTTTTTAACGTGGTTGTGCATCGTCACGCGCAAACGAACTATCTTTAGCACATGCCAAAAAAAGCCATCATCATAGGTGCCGGGATAGCCGGGATAGCAACTGCTATCCGTTTGGCGGTAAAAGGCTATGTGGTTGAGGTTTTTGAGGCAAACAGTTACCCCGGCGGTAAACTATCGGAAATTGAAAAAGATGGTTTCAGGTTTGATGCCGGGCCCAGCCTGCTAATCATGCCGCAATATATTGACGAGCTTTTTAAACTGGCAGGCAAAGAGCCATCCGAATATTTCAACTACCAAAAGCTGGATGTGCTTTGCAAATATTTTTATGAGGATGGTAGTCAGCTAACCGCTTTTGCCGATAACGATAAATTTGAAGCGGAAGTTTCAGCAAAAATTGGCGAACCTCAATCAGCCCTAAAAAAATATGCAGCCAACAGCCGCAATATTTACAACATTACCAGTCATGTTTTTTTGGAGCGCTCACTGCACCAACTCAAAAACTATTTACGGTGGGATACTATCAAATCCATTTTTCGCCTGCGGCAGATTGATGCCATGCGCAGTATGCATAAAGCCAACGAGCATTTTTTTAAGGATAAACGCATAGTGCAGTTTTATGATCGCTACGCCACCTACAACGGCTCCAACCCATACCAGGCACCGGCAACGTTGAATGTAATACCACATATCGAGCAGTATTTCGGTGCTTATTTTCCTGAAGGCGGGATGTATGCGATTGTTAAAGCGCTGGTAAAGCTGGCTGAATCATTAGGGATAGTATTTTACTATAATTCGCCTGTTGAAGAGATTGTTTTGGATAGGCAAAAGGTTAAGGGTATAAAGGTAAAAGGCGAGGTGATTACTGCTGATGTGGTAGTATCCAACATGGATGTTTATTTCACCTACCACAAGCTGTTAAAAAACCATCCTAAGCTATTTCCCAAACGTATATTGAGCCAGGAGCGTAGCAGTTCAGCCCTGATATTTCATTGGGGGATAAATAAGCAATTTACGCAACTGGATTTGCATAACATATTTTTTAGTGCCGATTATGAAGCGGAATTTGAGCATATCTGGCAGCAAAAGGATATTTATAATGATCCGACAGTGTACCTCAATATCAGTTCAAAATATAAACCGGATGATTCGCCGGCCGGATGCGAAAACTGGTTTGTAATGATAAATGTACCCGCCAATACCGGGCAGGATTGGGACAACCTGGTAGTCGGCGCTAGGCAAAACATCATCAATAAACTCGGTAAAAATTTAGGTGAGGATATCAGCAAGCTTATCATTAGCGAAACTGTGCTTGACCCGCGTGGCATTGAAAGCAAAACCTCATCCTACCAGGGTTCTATATACGGCACAAGCTCCAATAGTCGCTTCGCGGCGTTTTTAAGGCATGCCAATAAATCATCCAAAATAAGCAACCTGTACTTTTGCGGGGGTAGCGTGCATCCCGGCGGAGGTATACCGCTGTGTTTGTTATCGGCGAAGATTGTGGGTGATTTAGCCCCCCTCTAAATCTCCCCCGGAAGGGGAGACTTTAACTGCGCAATTCAAAGCCCTCCCCACCGGGGAGGGTTGGGTGGGATGTCTTCAACTAACTCCACCTCAGCCACGGGACTAAACAAATAAATACGCTTGGTTTTTATCTCAGTACACTTAAAACGCTTGCGCAGTTTTTCATCCTTACGGAAAACGCGCCCGTCCTTTAGTTTAAACAGGGCTTTCAGTGGTATTTTCTCAACCGTGTAAACCGATTCCTTTGGTGCATCGTAATTGCGCAATGCGCGGTACAGGCTTAAATCAGAACAGCTTGATGCAGCGGGATTATTCAAATAATTAACAATAGTATGCTTAATATCCGGTGGAAAAATTTCCTTTTCGAAAAAAGGCTGCATCATCTTTTTGAAGTTGTTTTTCCACTCGGTGCCATGCGGTTTGGCTTTGTGCTTATGCTCGTTCCAGGTATGCAGGTGCGCAAACTCGTGCACGGTAGTTACCAGGAAAGCATAAGGGTTTAAGTCGAAATTAACGGAGATGCGGTGCCCTTTACCGTCGTGCGGCGCGCGGTAATCGCCAAACTTGGTGTTGCGGTTACGCGAAATTTTAAATTCACACTTAAAGTAATCAATCCAGCGGCCTATCAGCGGGGCAGCCTCGGGCGGGAGATATCTTTCTAAAACTTTTACTTTATCCAATTTTACCTCTGTACAAAGATAGGGAAAGGAGCGGAAAGCTGAAAGGCTAAAGCTTAAAGATTAAAGGAAAAAGCTGATGAAATGAGAGAAGTTATTAAAAGCTTTCGGCTTTAAGCTTTCTGCCTTTCGGCTTATTCCTTTTACCTCAAAGTATCGTACATTCGGCAAACCATATTTACATGGATAGATTTATAATTCGAAATAAATTCCTTTTTTTTACCGGGGCTGCGATTTTTGTTGCATCAACCGTCTATTCTACCGCAAAGAATGATAATGGCATGCCTATATTATCGGTAACCATACTGGGGATAATCTTAATGTTATTTGGGTTTAAAAAGCCTAAAGAAAAATAGTCCGCCAACCTAAAACTTTAGTCTTTCTGCTTTACGCTTTCAGCTTCACCTTAGCATTATATACGTTATAAAACTCGCTGCATAAGCCAGCACCGTCATATAAGCGAATTGTATGGCGGGCCAGCGCCAGTTTTTGGTTTCGCGGTAAACTACTGCCACGGTGCTGGCGCACTGCATGGCAAAGGCATAAAACATCATGAGTGAAAATGCTACCGCCAGGGTAAACACCGGCTGCCCGGTCTTAGGATTTTTAGCCTCATGCATTTTTTCGTAAACCGACTGCATTTTTTCGGCGCTGCCGTTTACGCTGTATATGGTAGCCATGGTACCCACAAATACTTCGCGGGCAGCAAAGGAAGTAATCAAAGCGATACCTATTTTCCAGTCAAAACCCAGCGGACGGATAACCGGCTCAATCACATGCCCCAAAACACCGGCATAGGAGTTTTCGAGCTTGGCGGATGATACCGTACGGCTTAAACTATCCGGGCTCATGGTTTGAATGTATTGCGGCTGGCTATATTGCTGATCTATTTTGGCAAACCTGTCGCCGGGGCCATAGCTGGCCATTACCCATAATATAATGGATACGGCAATAATAACCTTGCCGGCCTGCAAAACAAAGGCCTTGGAGCGTTCGTACATGGAGTAAACAACGTTATTCCAACGGGGCATACGGTAAACAGGCAGCTCCATAATAAAGTAACCGCGTTCTTTTCCTTTCAAAATAAATTTAAATACCCATGCCACCACAATAGCCGATACCAGGCTGAACAAATACATGCCTGTTAGCGCCAGCCCCTGCATATTAAATACCCACCATACATTGCGGTTGGGTACTACCAAAGCAATTAACAAGGTATAAACCGGCAAGCGTGCCGAGCAGGTTACCAATGGCGTAACCATAATGGTTATCATACGGTCCTTCCAGTTCTCAATGGTACGGGTACTCATGATGGATGGCACCGCACAGGCGAAGCCGCCAATCAATGGCACAACCGATTTACCGTTGAGCCCAACCTTGCGCATCAGTTTATCCATCATAAAGGTAACGCGGCTCATGTAGCCGGTATCTTCCAGTATGGATATAAAGGCAAAAAGGATGGCAATTTGGGGGATAAATACCATTACGCCGCTTAACCCGGCAATTACGCCATCAACCAGTAAACTGGTTAACGGGCCGGTGGGTAAAACGGTATGAAGGCTGTTTTGTACCCAAACAAAGGCATCGGCAATTAACGCCATGGGGTATGACGACCAGGAGAATATGGCCTGGAACATAAACATCAAAATTCCGAAGAAAATGATAAAACCAAATACCTTGTGGGTAAGTACCTTATCTATTTTGTTACTGAAAGTTTCGGCATGCGCTGTGGTTGGCTTTTTAACAGTATCGTAAAGCAGGTCGTTAATAAATGCGTAGCGGGCAATTGTTTCGGCGCCCTGCGCTTTTTGCGAGTTGAAGGAAAATTCCTTTTCCAGCTCCTCTATCCGCTCATTTTCTGCGGGCGTCAAAAATGTGAGTGTTTCGTGCTGGTGGGCAAGCTGCAGGGCAAGGTAGGGGTTGTCAATGTTTAGCTCGCGGCCAATGCTTTCAACCAGTTGCGGGGCAATGGTGGTTACATCAATGCTGTCTTCCTGCAAGGCAAATTTATTGGCGAATGATATAGCGTTTTTTAAAGCCTCGGTACCCTCGTTTTTGCGGGCGGCAATGGGCACAACGGGTACGCCCAATTTTTTGGCAAACAGGTTTACATCAATATTAATGTCGCCTTTTTTTGCCAGGTCCATCATGTTTAAAGCTACTACAACAGGTATCTTTAAATCGGCAACCTGCGAGTACAGCAGCAAATTCCGCTTCAGGTTGGAGGCATCAAGAATAATAACAACTAAATCGGGGCTGTGCGGGTTTGATTTATCGGCTAATACTGAAAAAACAATGGATTCGTCCTGACTTTTTGGGTAAATGCTGTAAGTGCCTGGAAGGTCAATAAGTTCGGCGCGGCGGCCATCGGGCAGGGTAAAATAGCCGATTTTTTTATCAATAGTAACTCCCGGAAAATTTCCAATTTTTTGATTAAGACCGGTTAAAACATTAAAGAGCGTTGATTTACCGGTGTTGGGGTTCCCTACAAGCGCAACTCTTATATCAGCTTTCAATTATAAAAAAACTACTGCAAAACTATGGTAGAGGCTTCGCGCTTACGTAAACTTAACTGGTAGCCTGATACGCTGATGGCAATGGGATCGCCAAGTGGGGCCATGCGTTCAACTTTTATTTCTTCGCCGGGTAAACAGCCCATTTCCATTAGCTTTACCGACATTTCAAGGTCTGTAAATTCCTTTACTATCCCTATTTCGCCAATCTCAAGTTCCGAAAGCCTCATTTGTTATATTTAAACTTGAACAAATGTAAGCTTATTTATAATAAATCCAAATAAGATTAAGAGAATAATTTGAGGATTTGAAAATTAGATGATTTGAAAATGAAGTGATTTGAAAATTGAAGATTGGATAATGCTGTTGTTTGGGTTGGTTTATTATTGAAGGTATTGGAAGTATATTGGTTTTATTGGCGGGATGTTGTTTTAGAGATAGGGTTTGATTTTAGAATTTGTATAAATCTACTTATAGTATTTATTTGGGCGTTGCCTGCGGCCCGTGCTTTCCGCTCATACTGCACGGGCATTAGCCACGGAGCCGGTATCCGCTGCTATCACTAACGCTTAACTGCGCAATATGGATGGTATATGCTTGTTATGATGTTCTAAATATCCAAATTTAGGGCAACCACAGCCTTTATGAAATATACCACATGACGAGAGGCTGATTGCCATCACCATCATCAATAATAAAACAACTTTATTTTTTTTCATCCTTCCAAAGTAAACGCAATTAATATGCTAAAAATATATAAGGCCCGCTATTTAGCGGGCCCCTGGTATTTTAAAAGCGTTTTATTAGCAATTAAACGCCTATAATAGCTTCATAATCGCTTGCCGAAAGCAGTTCGCTTACCTCATCGGCATTGCTTAGGGTAATTTTTACCATCCAGCCATCGCCGTAAGGGTCGCTGTTAACCAGTTCGGGCTGGCTATCAAGCTTAGGGTTTGTGGCGGTAACGGTGCCATTAACCGGCATAAACAAATCCGAAACTGTTTTAACGGCTTCAACCGTACCAAACACTTCTTCTTTAGCCACATCTTTCCCTACCGAGGGTATATCTACATAAACAATATCGCCTAATTCGCGCTGTGCAAATTCGGTAATACCTATGGTAGCTTCGTTACCTTCAATTTTTATCCACTCGTGGTCTTTGGTGTATTTTAGTTCAGCAGGAAAATTCATGTTTGGTTATTTTTTTTGTATCCAAAAGTAATAAAACTTAAACAAAAGAAAATAAATTAACATATTTAACGTGAATATACCTGCATGAAACTATTGCTGTAAAAACCTGTTAATTAGTTAACAATGCCAAAAACTTACAAATGAGAAAAATTGGACCGGTAATAGCGGTTTTGCTGACGGCCTGTGCATTGCAGGCTTGCAGCTATAAAGGGGTAAATACTTATACCGCCAACCAGGATACCACAGCTGTGCAGGATACATCCAGTACTTTAAACTTGTCGGTTGATGAGCACGATTTACAATTTGCATTAACAGCTGCAAACGGTAATATGGCCGAAATTGCCTTAGGTAAGTTGGCTATTGCACGGGGACGAAGCAAAAAAGTTAAAAACTTTGGCGCCATGATGGTGAAAGACCACAGCAAGGCCGATACTAAACTGGCGCTTATTGCCAAAGCCAAAGATATTGACCTGCCTAAAATGCTTGATACTGCTACGCAAAGAAAGATAGACCTGCTATCCGCTAAATCCGGGACTGATTTTGATAAGGCGTACATCAATTATATGATAGCCGACCATGAAAAGAACGTGGCTTTGTTTACCGATGAATCAAAAAAACTGCAGGACCCCGATTTGCAAGCCTTTGCCGTAAAAACTCTGCCTGTTTTGCAAACACATCTGGATGCCATTAATGCGATACATGATAGTATGCCTTAATTGTAATAAAAAGGTATTTTTACAGCACAATCATCTATCCAAATAAAATGTCGAAACCTATTGTTACCGGTATAATGGCTTACGGAATGTCGGGGAGGATATTTCACGCGCCATTTTTAGCTACTAACCCTGCGTTTAAATTAAAAGCTGTGGTAGAACGCCACGAGAAGAAAGCCGCCAAAGTATATCCTGAAATTATCAGCTATAACAGCATTGATGAGTTAATAGCTGATGATGAGCTTGAACTGATAGTAGTAAACACCCCAAACTACCTGCATTTTGAGCATGCCAAAAAAGCTTTGGAGGCAGGCAAACATGTTTTGATAGAAAAACCCGCGGCGGCTACTGTTGCCGAGGTACTGCAACTTTATGATTTGGGGCGCGAAGTAAACAGGCATGTAATGGTTTACCAAAACCGCCGGTATGACAGCGGCTTTTTATCGGTAAAAGAAGTAATTGAAAGCGGCAAACTAGGGGAGTTGATAGAAGTGCATTTCAGATTCGACAGGTATAAAGCGGCGATAGGGCCCAAGCTGTTTAAAGAAAAAGGTGATATGCCTGCCAATGGTTTGGTGTATGACTTGGGCGCGCATTTGGTGGATAATGCCATAAGTTTATTTGGCCGGCCATTGTCGTTCGATAAGGTTACTGCAACACACCGCGAGGGATCTGAAGTGCCTGATTATTTTAGTTTCCGTTTGTCATACCCAAACCAGTTGCAGGTTTATTTAACATCGAGCCTGCTTACTGCCGAACCGCTTACCGGCTTTATAGTAAATGGTACCCTTGGCACTTATATTAAAAACCGTACCGATGTGCAGGAAGCGCAATTAGATGCCGGCATGCTGCCAACCGACCCCGCCTATGGCATTGAACCCGCAGGTAACGAAGGTAAGCTGGTAACAATTGGCCCCGACAACAAAAAAAATGTGGAATGGGTGCCAGGTAAAAAAGGCGGATACGCACTTTTATTTGAGGCAGTGCATCATACTATCCGTAATAATGCGTTATTCCCTGTAACAGAAGAGCATATTGCCTGGCAACTGGAGTTGCTGGAAAAGTAAAAATATCGTAACTATGCTTAACTGAATTTTTTATAAATGATTTACATCAACACCATGAAGAGGATATTCTTTTTTTTAGGCTTAATTTTAGCTTTCGGCTGTACTCAGGCACAAAATAACACCGCTGCAAAACCTGCGGTACCAAATATTGAAAACATACCTCATTATAAAATATTAACCAAGGACAGCACCTATCTTACCGATGCCAATCTGAAAAAAGGCAAGCCGGTAATGTTTATCTACTTCTCGCCCGATTGTACGCATTGCCAGCACCTGATGTACGAGATGAAGCCCGAAATGGATAATTTTAAGGATATACAAATTGTGATGGTAACCTTTACCCGCATTGATATGCTAAAAATGCTAAAAGAATTTTATACCGATTTTAATCTTAAAGCCTACCCTAATATCTCTATGGGTACCGAGTATCCTAACTATGCCCTGCAACGCTACTACCAGGTAGCCATGACCCCATACATAGCCATTTACGACCACAAAGGCAAACTGGTAAAATCATTTGTAAAAGCGCCCAAAATGGATGAGCTTGTGGCAGCGGTTAAAAAATCGTAGATTTTTTAAGTATCAAGTAGCTAGTATCAAGTATCAAGATTGAGGAATGCATAACTTTAAGGAACTGAAGGTTTGGAAAGCAGGGATTGAAATTTGTAAAACTATATTTGAGGTAACAAGGAATTTTCCGTCGGAAGAAAAATTTAGCCTGACATCTCAAATGACCAGATCAGCTATTTCTATACCATCTAATATTGCAGAAGGATGCGGCAGGAAATCTAATAAAGAACTTTATCAATTCCTTAATATATCATTGGGTTCATCATTTGAATTAGAAACGCAGGTAATTATTGCCCGTGAATTTAACTACCTATCAGCAGAAAAATCAGAAAGCATCTGCTCCTCAATCATGGAAATTCAAAAGATGATTTCCGGTCTTCAAAAAAGTCTAAATACTTGATACTAGCTACTTGATACTAAAAACTACTGTTGCTGTTGCTGCTGAACCATTTCCATATACCGTTGGTAACTGTTTTTTGATACTTCGGTAACCTGGCTGGCGTTGGGGACTTCAATCATTTGCTTCTCATTGGCATAATTTTCTTCTTCATCAACGGTTACGGCAACCTCCAGCTTGTGTTTTGCGGCGCCTTTATACACCCCTTTTACCGGGGAACAATCCGAAAAATTACGGCCTACCGCTAAACGCACATGGGTTTCATTAGCGATGCAGTTGTTGGTTGGGTCCAGGCCTAACCAGCCGTAATCGGGTATGTAGGCTTCGGCCCAGGCATGGGTTGCACCTTCGCCGCGCATGCCGTTTTGCCCGGTGCATATATAGCCGCTTACATAACGCGCGGGTATATTAATAATGCGCATCATCTCCATTAAAATATGGGCAAAATCCTGGCAAACGCCGGCTTTTATTTTCCATATTTCATCCAAAGTGGTATCAACGGTGGTTACGCCTTTTATATAATCGAAATTGGCATATACATACTGGCAAAAGCGGAGAACTACCTGGTAAGGGGTGTCATCTTTTGATTTTTCGGCTTCAACAATTTGCCTTAATTCGGGCAGTCCTTCAAAATATTCCTGTTTTAAAAAATCAATGTAAGGCACCATATTTTGCAGGCGCTTCAAATCTTCCCACTGCTGGCCCGGAAAAATATCGTTAACCGGCAGGTTTTTATGTTTGGTGTTGACTGATATTTTTGAGCTTATGGTCATATCCATATGCGGTTCGATATAGGTAAAGCTGCCTACCTCGTTGCCGTAATAATCTACATGCTTATCAACAAGCGGGTTGCCGGTTATGGTAATTTCCTGCTTCAACACTTCCTGGTACTCGTCCTGTATCGGGAAAAGGATAATCTGGTTGGCACTGTCGCGCACGGGACTATCGTAAATGTACCTGGTAATGTGTTTTATTTCTATCTCGGGCATAATATCAATTTATTGATTTGATAATTTGAAGATTTGAAAATTACTTGTCGCAGTTGTAAGTTTTATTATGGTGAAATGTTTCATCTTAATTTTCAAATTATTAAGAGTGAGCAAAATAATGCTCGTTCAATTTATTACCTATCCCGTAAAGCTCGCCGCGTATTTGGGTAAGGAAAGTGTGCAAGCCTTCTTCCCTTATACTTTTTACCGAGCTGTATTTTATGCGGCTTTGCAGCCTGCCTATCTGGAACGACAGATCACGGAAATCATCCATATTACTTTCATTTTTCAACCGTTCGAAATACCGTTGTATGTTATTTACCGAGTAAATTACCGAGCGGGGAAAGTCATTGTTTAAAGCCACCTGCTCCAATACATTTTCGGCCTCAAAACCTTCGCGGTAGGTTTTGAGGTATAACTCGTAACCGCCTAATGATAATAATAAGTGTTTCCAATAAGTAGTGTCCGTCAGCAAATCAGGATTATCGTCAATCGACCCAAACTTGGTATCTAAAATATCAACCGATTGTATAGCGCGCTCGAGGTACTTGCCAATATTCATAAAGCTGCGGCCCTCGCCGCGTTCCATGGTAATTTCAACCGTGCCGTAGTAAAGCATTACCTGTTTTATCAGGATGTCGAGCACACCTATAGGGTCTTCGCGCTGTAAGGCTTTTTCAAGTCTGGGGTCTTTTATGGTATGATAGTATTCGTTAAGGCATTGCCATAAATCTTTGGTGATATGTTCCTGCACACTACGGGCGTTTTCGCGCGCCAGGGTAATGATGCTTAACACCGAATTGCCGTTGGTTTTACCGGTAACCATATACTTTAGCACCGCGCGACTGTCATTCTCCAGCTTAGTGCTTTCTTCATCATCCAAACCGGCAAATATGCGGATAACCGGTTCCCAGGTAAATTCCTGCACAGCATCCTGCGATGAAGCGTAATTTATTTTGAGCATGCGAAGCATACCATCGCTACGCTCAATGTAACGACTTAACCAATAAAAACTTGCTGCTACCCTGCTTAACATAGGATCAAGCCCCCTAACCCCCTAAAGGGGGAACTATTATTGATTAATTTAATTTCTAACTCTCTCATTTTATAATATCAAGCTTTATAGCTGCCGAATTCCTCCCCCTTTAGGGGGCCGGGGGGCTTAGGCCAGTACCCACGTATCCTTACTACCCCCACCCTGCGAACTATTTACAACCAGCGAGCCTTCTTTAAGCGCCACACGGGTTAAACCGCCGGGTACAATTTCGATACCATCCGGGCCGAATAGTGCGTAGGGCCTCAGGTCGATACGGCGGGGTTGTAATTCACCCTGCATATAACATGGCGCCGCCGACAAACTGATAGTTGGCTGCGCGATGAAGTTACGCGGGTCTTTTAACACCTCAATTTTATATTCATCAATTTCCTGCTCCGTTGCTGCGTGGCCCATCAGCATACCGTAACCGCCGCTGCCGTTGGTTTTTTTAATCACCATTTTGTTCATGTTTTTAAACACATGCTCACGTTCATCGCGGTTACCCAACTGGTGGGTGGGTACGTTTTTTAGGATGGGTTCTTCATTCAGGTAATAGCGTATCATTTCGGGCACGTAAATGTATACGGCCTTATCATCAGCCACGCCATTGCCTATGGCATTCACTATAGCCACATTGCCTTTGCGGTAAGCGCCCATAATGCCGGCAACACCTAACATGCTGGATGGATTAAACACCAGCGGATCGAGGTAATCATCATCAACACGACGGTAAATTACATCCACCTGTTGTAAACCCGTGGTGGTTTTCATGTATACTTTGTGGTTGTTTACCACCAAATCGCGGCCCTCAACCAGTTCTACACCCATTAAGCGGGCAAGTGTGGTATGCTCAAAGTAAGCCGAATTATATATACCCGGACTCAGCAACACAATAGTTGGGTTAGAAATTTGCCGCGGCGATAATGCCAGCAGGTTTTTATACAATATACTTGGATATTCCGTAACGCTGCGAACCCCGCATTGTGGCAGTAAATCGGGGAAAAGTCGTTTGGTTATTTCGCGATTTTCCAGCATATAACTTACACCCGATGGTGTGCGCAGGTTATCCTCCAAAACATAAAACGTACCGTCGTGGTCGCGAATTAAATCGATGCCGGAGATGTGTATATAAATATCGTGCGGTACATTTAACTGGTACATCTCGCGCAGGAAATGCGGACAGGAGTAAATAATATCAATAGGTACTATGCCATCCTTTACGATAAACTGGTTGTTGTAAACATCCTTCAAAAATAAATTGAGGGCAGTTAAGCGTTGTTTAATGCCTTTCTCTACAAAAGCCCATTCACTGGCGGTGATGATGCGGGGGATAATATCAAACGGAAATATCTTCTCAATGCCTTCGCCGCTGTTGTAAACAGTAAAGGTGATACCCTGGCTCATAAAAAGCCGTTTGGCCAATTCTTCCTTTTTATTCAAATCATCGGCCGATTCCCTGGAAATATATTCAATTACTTTGCGATAATGGTCCCTTATTTGTGAATTTGAGCCATACATTTCGTCCCAAACGCCGCTAATTGGGGAATATTTATCAAAATAAGCCGATTCCTGCATGTAAAAATTACCCTTTTAAATAAAATAGATTAGCCAGTTATTTTCAAAAATGTAATTTATGAAGTGTTTTTGATAAAAAGGCTAATTATTTTTAATTTTTATTAATTTATTACGAGATAATTGAGAATTTATGAAGCGAACGTTCATTCTAATCAATATTTCACAATAGAAATAGTATAAAATAAAAAAAATCCCTCAGTTTTTGTGAGGGATTTTATAAGATGAGTACTTGTATTATTTACCGCTTCAACACATTGCCAAATTTATTTTCATAATCGGCTACCTGGGCAATTAGTTTGGTGTTTAGTTCAGTTTGATGGCCTTCGTTGGTAACAGTTGCCATTTGGTTTAACGCGTACACACCGTATTGCACTATATTTAAATCAACCTGCGATGGGTTGTTTTGCAGCAGGTAATAGTTATAATTCAGTTGGTCGGCCAGGTAATTATCCAGGCTGTTAACCAGTTTATTACCCAATGCAACCTCGTTTAGCTTATACGAAGTATCAGCAAGGGATATTTTGCCTAATACTGCGCCCGGGCCGGGGTTTATATCGGGCATTACCGCATCAAATTTATGCAGGGTGTTTAGGGCCAAATCGTTATGCCCATCTTTCATTAAACCTACAGCCAAATCAGCAAAAGAGTTTACCATTTGAGGATAAAACACAGTTTGCGATTGCGCATCGAGGTATTTGGCGGTTTTAAAATTGCCCCATTTAAACTTGTTCATCATGTTATCATACATTACCAAACTGTTGGTTTTGGCGTATTGGTCGGTAACTGCCGGGTCGGGCTTTAAAGGCATGAGGTGGAACACAAACCCCTCTTTATATAAATAAGGCTGCAAGCCTATCATACTTGGTGAGTCGATAGAAGTGGTAAAACAAATAGGCCTTTTCCAGTGGTTATGCGCCAAAATATCCAGCATGGCCAGGTTTTCCTTGGTAATGTAGTTAGGCATGAATTTAAATTTGATGGTATCGGTAAGCATAGCTTGCTGGGCAGGGCTTATTACTTTGTTTTTCATTACCTCATTGGCATTTACCGTTATTTTAAGGTTTTTTGTGGGGAGATAATTGGTGGTTGAGCCGTCCTGGTATTCCACCATTGTGCGTTTATCATCAGATGTGATAAAATCAAACACATCGCTTACTTCCACAAAGCCCGGTATTTTTGCATCGTTATACGGTAGCATATCGCGTACGCCCTCTTTGTATTTATCATAATTCATGGTGATAGGGAGTGCGTCGGCTTGGTTAATTTTGCGCTGCATTTGCTTAACCGACCATGCCGCGCTCAGCAAGCTAAGGTTAACAATACGCACATCGGGCCGTATGTTTTCAATTTCCTGATCGTACCATAACGAGTAGGTGTCATTATCGCCCAAATCAAACAAAATGGCGTTTTTTGGGCAGGATATCAAATAATCATAAGCCATATCATGCGCGGTAAGCTTGGTTGATCGGTCGTGGTCGCCCCACTCTTTACTGGCCAGCAAAACCGGCCCCGCAAGCAGGCAAA
>Ga0206848_1150_pt1 | contig 16468 bp, 8 predicted proteins | sample Alteio_BWOrgCont_18_FD_152635 | JGI IMG/M metagenome (GOLD analysis project Ga0206848, IMG submission 152635) | Enriched cells from forest soil in Barre Woods Harvard Forest LTER site, Petersham, Massachusetts, United States -... | ecosystem: Environmental > Terrestrial > Soil > Temperate forest > O...
TCGGTGGCAGCGCGGCTGAATGGGGCGGAGTTTCTGGTGTGCCTCGAATCAACGCGCAACGAGGCCGAAGCGACAAAGTTTGCCATGGAGGCGACCGAGGCATTTCGCGAGCCGTTTATCTGGCGCGGGCAGAGGTTAACGCCGCAGCTGGCGATTGGCATCGCCACGGCGGACGCGGCGTACGGGCACCCTGAAGATCTGATGAGCGATGCAGAGAGCGCCCTGGCGCACGCCCGGAAGAGCGAGCCGCCGGGAGTGGTTTGCTATTCGCAGGGTATGCGCGAAGAAGCGCACGAAAAAATGCAGATGGAAGCGGATCTGGAGCGCGCGATCCGCACCGGGGAGCTGGTCATGTATTACCAGCCGGAAGTGGATTTGCGGAACAACCGCATTATTGGGTTTGAGGCGCTGGTGCGATGGAAGCATGCGCAGAAAGGGCTGCTGCCGCCCTCGGCATTCATTCCGCTGGCGGAAGAGACGGGGTTGATTCTGCCGCTGGGCGACTGGGGGTTGAACGAGGCATGCCGGCAACTGGTGACATGGCGCAATGGCAGCCGCGCGGAGCTGCGGGGAACACGCATGAGTGTGAATCTTTCGGCGAGGCAGTTCGAACAGCCGAATCTGGTGGAGCGGGTGCGGCAGGTGCTGGCCGAGACGGGACTGGGTCCGGGAGCGCTGCGGCTGGAAGTGACGGAGAGCAGTTTAATAGCCGATGCAGGAGCGGCGGTTAAGACGATGCGCTCGCTTGGCGACCTGGGCGTGGGGCTGCACATGGACGATTTCGGCGTGGGATACAGCTCGCTGCATTATCTGCAGCGGTTTCCGTTTGACACGCTGAAGATCGACAAGTCGTTTGTGCAGGGGGTGGTGAACGATCGCGAGTCCCACCAGATTGTGCGCAGCATTCTGGACCTGGCGCGCTCGTTTGGGATGGACGTAGTTGCAGAAGGGATAGAAGACGCGGACCAACTGCGGGAGCTACAGTCGCTGGGCTGTCCGTGTGGGCAGGGCTACTATTTCGCGCGGCCCATGGACCCGAGAGCGATTGACGCAATGATGCAGACGGGCTCGATGGGCGGATCCGAGTTGGCGATTGCGGCGCAGGGCAAGGACCTGAAGTCAAAATGACCTGGGCGCAAGCACTGCGAGAATTCAAAAGCCGGGAGGGTGTTCGCCGGCGACATTGAAGGCCTGCTCGAGCGCGATGCCGGCTGCGCCCAGCATGCCCTCTTCAAACGGACGCGCGATGAGCGTGACACCGTGCGGGACGCGCCGGGGCGGGGAGAATTTGGGTACCGGATGGACGGGATCGGGCGCCCAGTCGCTGCGCGCCTCCGACACATGCACAAAGCCCGCGCGCAGCGTGAGCGAGGGATGGCCGGTGAAATTGGTGAGGGTGAGCATCTCGTCGCGCAGCGAAGGGACCAGAAGCAGATCGACTTCAGAGAAGATGCGGGACATTTCGTTGGCGACCTTGCGGCGGAAGCGGTCGGCCTGCACCAGATCGACGGCGGAGAGAAAGCGCGACTGCCGAAAGGTGTTGGGCCAGGCGTCAGGAACCTGCGCGCGCAGCTGATCGACGCCGTGGTTGAGCGTGAGTTCTTCAAATGCCGCAGCGGATTCGGCAAACAGAATGATGTCCAGCGAATCGTAGGGCCAGTCGGCCAGCGAAACGCCGATGGGCTGCATACCGAGTTGAGAGAGGACGGGCAAGGCAGCGCGATCGACGTCGGTGGCGGGGTCCTCGTGCATCCATTTGGGGAAGTAGCCGACGCGGAGGTTGCGTACAGGCGCAGCGGCATTGAAGTCGAGGTGGCTGGGGACGCTGCCAGTATCGCCGCCGTCGGGGCCGGTGATGGCGTGCAGGACAAGCAGCGTGTCTTCCACGGTGCGAGCCATGGGGCCGAGCTTGTCGAGCGACCAGCAGAGGGTCATGGCTCCGGTGCGCGGCACGCGGCCGAAGGTGGGACGCAGGCCGGTGACGCCGCAGCGCATGGAGGGGCTGACAATGCTGCCCCCGGTTTCGCTGCCGATGGCGAAGGCGACGAGGCCGGCGGCGGTGGCGGCGCCGGGTCCAGCGCTGGAGCCCGATGCCCCCTCGTCAAGATTCCAGGGATTCATGGTTTGCCCGCCGAACCAGATGTCATTGAGGGCGAGCGCGCCCATGCTGAGCTTGGCTACGAGCACGGCGCCAGCCTGATTGAGGCGTTCAACGACAGCGCAGTCTCTGGAGGGGACGCGGTTGCGGAAAGGCTCTGCGCCGTAGGTGGTGGCGATGCCGGCGGTGTCGAGCAGGTCTTTGCCACCCCAGGGAATGCCGTGGAGGGGCCCGCGATAATGCCCGGCGGCAATTTCGGCGTCGGCGCGGCGCGCCTGATCGAGCGCATGATCGGGCGTGAGCGTGATGACGCAGCGGAGCTGCTCATTGAAACGCTGCAGGCGGTCCAGATAGATGTGTGTGAGCCGCTCGGAAGTGATGCGGCGTTGTTCGATCCAGCGCGAAAGTTTGGTGACGGGCGCGTAGGCAATCTCACTGTCGCTCGAGGGGACCGGGCCAGGATCAGCATGGCTGCGGAGGAAGCGATCTTCGGTTGGGCCGGTGGGCCATCCGGGCTGGACGGCCTGAACGCGGGACCATGGCGCAAGGTCGGGCTCGAGAGACACTTTGCGCGGCCCGGTGCGGCGTTCATAGAGCGGAGCCATGGCCTGACGCCAGCTCAGCGCGGCTTCCGCGCGATCGGCGTCGGTGAGTTCGACGCGGACTAATTTCTCGGCTTCTGCAAAGGTCGAGGCCGAGACCTCCGGGCCGACAGCGGGTGCCGTGGCGAAGGCGGGCGGCTGGCCGGGAGGCGGCGCGGCGGGCGCAGACTGCTGCGGGGACGATTCCGCTGCGTTGAGCTTGCCGGCGACGGCTGCGCCGAGCAGGCCTAAGGAGGACTGAACCAGAAACTGCCTGCGCGCTCGATCCATGCGTGCCTCGAAAGAAAAGGGAATGTGCAGCGGGCTCAGTCTGGAATATACGACGAAAGACGGGTGGCGCGATGCCGAGAGGCTTAGCGGACCGGGGCCGAGGCTTCCTGAGGCACGCTGCCTGCGCCCATCAGGACCAGGGAGCGCTGGACGAACGGCGCCCAGGCGAGCAGGGCGGTGCAGGCGAGAGCGAGTCCGAAATTGATGTGGTGCAGCAGCAGAAATGGCGCGAGCGCCCACAGTTCATCGAATACCAGGAGCGCCGGCCAGAGCTTCAGGAATTTTTCGCGCACGCCGGGCGCGTGCAGCAACACGGCGCAGAGGACGAAGGCGCGGACGGGGATGAGAATTGCGGCGCTGACGATGAGGACGGTGATCCACACGCTGGCACGGGTGAGGACGGAAAAGAGGTCTTCAATTTCAGCCAGATTGGCGAGCGCTCCGATATAGAAACCCAGGTACATGACCTGAAAAAGGATGAACAGCGTCTGCGATGCGGGGTGCGAAAGTTTCGGAAGCTCGTGGGGCGTCGCGAGGATGCCGGTTGTTGCGGGCGGTTCGGTTAGTTCAGCGATTGGCTGTGCCTCCGCTGCGGGTGATGAAGCGCCGGGAGCGGGCTCCACATTGGATGGCAAGGGATTTTTGTTGTCCGCAATCTTCTCGACTGGAGCGACGAAACGATAGCCGCGGCGGGCGAGGGTTTCCACGAATCGCGGACTTGCCGCCGTATCGCCGAGGGCTTCGCGAATGCGGTTGATGGCGGAGTTGACGCCGTGCTCGTAGTCGACAAAGGTGCCCTCAGGCCACAGGTCGCGGCAGATTTCTTCGCGGGTGAGCAGGTCGCCCGGGCGCTCGAGCATCAGGCAGAGCAACTGGAAGGGCTGCGTGTTTAGCTTCACGCGGATTCCCTGGCGGCGCAGCTCGCCCGTGGCCGCGTCGGCTTCGAAAACTCCGAAGCGATAGCGTCGCGCTGGCCGACCGTCCGTCATGCTGACGTCGAGTGTATCTGATCAGGCGCGGGTTTCAGCCTCGGCGCCGACTGGAGAACTTCTTCTAAGTCGCGCGCCTGCAATAGGCTGCACCGTGAGAATCATTCGTCTCCGGGTGAGCTTCCATGCATTGATCCGGGCTGCCGGAACGGCGCATGTTGCAGAGCATGAAAGCGCGTCGAGTTGGCGATTTTCGAGTGCTCTGTTTTGTAGGGCTGGTTTTCTTTGCAGGCGCTACGTCATGTCACGCGGAAGAGCCGACGCCTGCCGCGGTGGCTACGCTGAACGCCTACATCGGCGCCGTGGATGCTCGCCTTGGGAAAGAGCACGCTGAACCCGCAGGATTCCTGGGCGGTGTGGCCGCCGATCCGCAGAAGGCGATACGCCTGCGCCGCGGCGAACTGGTCATCGAGCAACTGACCCCGGCCGCTGGTTTGGATTTGCCGGGAGCGCTGCTGCACCACTGGCGCGGCACGGCATTTGCGCCTGGGGCGCACGCCGCGGATGTGGAGCAGGTGCTTCGGGATTTCAGCGCGTATCCGCGGGTCTACGCGCCGCAGGTGCTGGAGGCGCGCGTGCTCGCGCAGCAGGGCGACCGGATTCAGGTATTGATGCGTGTCCGCCAGCGGCACGTGATCACGGTGGTGATGGAAGCGGCTTACGACGTTACGTTTGGACGGCTCGACGCACAGCACGGATTCAGTTCATCGCGCAGCACGCGCATTGCGGAGATCGACAGTGAAGGACGGGCGCTCTCTGCCGCCGCGGACCACGGCTATCTGTGGCGGCAGAACACCTGGTGGAGCTATGAGGAGCGAGATGGCGGCGTGTACCTCCAGGTTGAATCGATCTCGCTGACGCGCTCGATTCCTACCGGACTGGGTTGGGCGGTGGGGCCATTTGTGGAGAGCGTGCCTCGCGAGTCGCTGGAGTTCACGCTGCGGTCGACGTGCAACGCGCTGAAGGGCAAGCCATAACAAGCAGAACCAACGACAAAAAAGGAGACGAAGATGGGAACGAATGCAGTAACAACCAGGAGTGCGACGGGATTTGCAACGGCGCGGCGTGTGAACCGGTCGCTGACGGCTTCTGTGGAGAAGCATGCTTTGCAGTGGATGGCGGAGCGCACGCCGCATTGGGTCAACTCCGACCAACTCACCGTGCTCGGACTGAGCGCGCAGATCGGTGCGGGCGCGTTCTATGCGGTCGCGCGAACCCACCGCTATGCCCTGCTGCTGGTTGTGGTGTGCGTGGCTCTCAACTGGCTGGGCGACAGCCTGGACGGCACACTGGCGCGGGTGCGGCAGCAGCAGCGGCCGCGTTATGGGTTCTATGTGGACCACATGGTCGACCTCTTTGGATCGGTTGCGCTGATGACCGGGCTGGGCTGCTCCGGATTTGTGCATTGGCCTACGTCGGTGGCGATGCTGGTTGCGTTTCTGCTGCTCTCGAGCGAGAGCTATCTGGCGACCTATACGCTCGATTGCTTTCAGATGTCACAGGGATTCTTCGGTCCCACCGAGATTCGCATCCTGCTGATCGCCGGGACTCTTGCGCTGCTGCGCAGCCCGTACGCGATCCTCTTCGGGCATCAGTTTCTTCTGTTCGATGTGGGAGGACTGATTGCCGCGGCCGGGATGTTCGTGATGGCGATTGCCATCACCGTGCGCCACACCGCCGAGTTGTTTCGCCAGGAGCCGCTGCCGTGAACGCCTTCGTCCGCTGGGGCAAATTCAATTTGGTAGGTGCGATGGGCATGGTCGTGCAACTGGCGGCACTCGCTCTTCTGGAGAGAGTTGCGGGAGGTCACTATTTGCTGGCAACGGCTGCGGCGATCGAGTTGACGCTCCTGCACAACTTTGTCTGGCATGTGCATTACACCTGGCGAGACCGCAGCGACGGTTCCACGTTATTGATCCAATTAGCGCGATTTCATCTTTCCAACGGCCTGGTTTCGCTGGTGGGCAATCTGGTGTTGATGCGCGTTCTGGTGCAGGAGGCGCGACTGCCGGTGCTGGCCGCGAACGGTATCGCGATCGTGTGCTGCTCTCTGGTGAATTTTTGTCTCAGCGATCAATGGGCGTTTGGGGCAACGGGGCCGGGGATGCGCGGCGGGGCGAGGTGTGATCCCTGGCAACGGGCCCGGCGCAATCTCGCCCTGGCGAACGCGGTTTCCGCTAAACTCGCAGGCAGGCGGGCCTGTAGCTCAACGGTTAGAGCAGGGGACTCATAATCCCTTGGTTGGGGGTTCAAATACCTCCGGGCCCACCAGAGATTCCGGATGCGCTGGGGTTCTCCCCCGAGCCCAGGGGTACACCAAAGTAACTATGCCGCAACGAGAGCTGCGAGCGGCGAAAATGGGCTGAATCTCGCAAATTATTGACAAACAACTTAATAACTACAAAGGTAACTTTCGTGCGTATCCCACAAAAGTGTCAATTTCATCCTTACCAAAGTAATAGCTCGGGGCGCTCCGGCGTGCTATTGTTTCGGCAGTTATCAGCAAAAGGGACCAACTTGTTGGGTTGCTGCACGCCGCGACTGGGTGCTTCTGTGCGCCGCGGGCTTCCTTTGCTGGGACTCTGAAAACCCTCATCCGTGCCTGATGCGGGCTTCAGCAAGATCTTGCCAAGGAAGTTGCCGCATGAATGGTCTTTTGTCCCCCGCGTCAGTGTCTTCAGACCCGGCCGTCAGCCGGAGTTTCTCCTCCCACCTGCTGAACATTGCAAAGCGCATGTCCTGGCTTGCGGCGGCAGCGCTGCTTGCGGCGATGGCCCCTGCGGGCCGCGCACAGACTACGTTTCCTGGTACCGCGGTAGGCAGTACCTCGCCATCGGAAAGCGTGATGGTAACCGTTGCGAATGCCGGGACCGTGAAGTCAGTGGAGTACCTGACGCTGGGTACGCTGAATCTCGACTATGTGTCGGCAGGGTCAGGAGATGGCTGCACCGGCAACACGTACAGCGCCAATCAAACGTGCTCGGTGAGCGTAGTCTTCGGGCCGCAATATCCGGGCGTCCGCGCCGGAGCGGTCGTGTTGCTGGGCTCCGGGAATGTGGTTTTGGGCACGGCGTACCTCACGGGAAGCGGTCAGGGGCCCCTGGCTGTGGCTGTCCCTGGAACCATCAGTATTGCGGCTGGCCAGGAGGGTCAATGGACCCAGTTGGGCGATAACCAACCTGCTACTTCGGCGGACCTTTATCTGCCGTCCGGGCTGGCGCTGGACGGCTACGGGGATCTCTTTATCGCCGACTCGGATAACAATCGTGTTCGGGAAGTGCTTGCCACGGGCGCCAATAAAGGAAACATCGTTACCGTTGCCGGAGATGGCAATGCGGGCTACAGCGCGACGGAGACCGTGGCGATCGACTCGCCGCTGAATATTCCCAGCGCGGTCGCCGTCGATGGCGCGGGAAATCTGTATATTGCGGACACCAACAACAACGTCATCCGCAAAGTGAATCTGGCTCTGGGCAGCATCACCACGGTTGCTGGGAATGCCCAACCGGGCTATGCAGGAGATGGTGGCGCTGCGACATCGGCGATGTTGAATTCCCCGAAGGGCATTGCGGTCGACCCGGCCGGAAACCTGTTCATCGCTGATACCGGCAACAATGTTATCCGCGAAGTAACAGCCGACGGAAAAATCTCGACTGTCGTGGGTTTTTACCCGGGCACCCCCGGCTTTGCGGGGGATGGACTTGCGGCATCGAAGGCCGAACTGAACGCTCCGTACGGCGTAGCTTTCGACGCATCGGGCAATATGTACATTCCGGACTCGGCGAATAATCGAATTCGCGTGGTGTCGGGTGGGACGATTAACACGTTCGCGGGGACCGGGACGGCCGGCTACTCCGGCGATAAAGGAGCGCCGAAATCGGCGGAGCTGGATACGCCGTTCGGCGTGGCAGTGGATCCGGCGGGCAACGTCTACATCGCCGACGCGCGGAACTATGTGGTGCGCAGGGTTGCCGGCGGAAGCGTCATCACGACAGTTGCGGGCAATAATTCGAACGGCACCTATAACGACGGCAAGGCCGGCTACACCTACGGGAACGGCCAGTCGGGCGAGAAGTTCACCGGAAACGGCATTGCGGCGGGAGCCGGCATTTATGCACCTTTCGCGGTGATCGTAGACGCCAGCGGGAACCTGCTGATCGCCGAGTACTACGACCAAATCGTTCGTGAAGTGAACTCCAATCAGGCGACGCTTTTCTATTCGCCAGAGCTGTGGGAAAACCAAGTGAGCGCTCCGCAGAATGAGTTGGTGGAGAACATTGGCAACCAGAGCCTGACCGTCGCCAGCGTCACGACGGATGCGAATGCACAATTCGATGCTGCAACGACGAGCTGCACGGCGGGCCCGGTCGGTGTGGATGGCCAATGCGTGGTGGCGGCGGAGTTCGCGCCGACTGCGGCTGGGAATCCGCTGGTGGGCAACGTCACGGTGACGTCGCCGGGCGCGGATCCCTCCATCGTGATTCAGACGGTCGGCGAGGCGCTCGCGCAGAACCAGGTGAGTGTGGTGCTGACTTCGACACCAAACCCATCGAACTTCGGACAAACGGTCACATTCACGGTGACTGTGACGCAGGCGCCGGGTGCAACAGAGGGAGTGCCAACGGGTACGGTGACCTTCTCCGACACGTACAACGGCGCGACCGGCCCCATCGGCACCACGCAGACGCTCAAAGCAGGAGCCGCAACGCTGCAACTGAACAATCTGGGCGTCGGCACGCACATGATTACCGCGACGTACAGCGGCAATACGTATTACCTGACGAACACGTCGAATACGCTCTCGCAGGTCGTGAACGAGCAGGTCACCGTTGTTCTGATTAATTCCAGCGGGAATAACCCGTCGATCTTCGGCGTGAATGTGACCTTCCAGGCAACGGTGACGATCAGCGGCAATCTTTCTTTCTCCAATGCCGTCTCGTTCTATAACGGAGCCACTTACATTGGCAGCGGCGCGCCGAATGCGGGGGGTGTGGCCACCTTTACAACGGCCGCGTTGCCGCTCGGCAGCAACCCGATCACGGCGTCCTACACGGATTCCAACAACGTGACTGGAACGTCGTCGGTACTGAAGCAGGATGTGGAGCAACAGACGCAGACGAGTCTGCTCTCCAGCGTGAATCCTTCGCTGCACGGCAGCTCTGTGACGTTCACAGCGACAGTTCTCGCCACAGGGTCGGTGGCACCGACGGGCACGGTAAAGTTTTATGACGGCGCCGCGCAGATTGGCACCGGCACGCTGGCGGCGAACGGGGCAAATTCGGCCATTGCCACCTATGCAACATCGACGCTGACCGTGGGAACGCACACGATTACGGCGACGTATGGCGGCGACACGCGGGACTTTGGGAGCACCTCCGCAGCGGTGTCGCAAGTGGTACAGGATGCCACCACGCAAACTCTGCTGAGCGCGAGCGCCAACCCGTCGATCGCCGGCAAGAACCTGACGCTGACGGCGACGGTTTCCGTCACCACAGGCGGCGGCGTACCCACCGGGACCGTGAATTTCTATAACGGAACAACGCTGCTGGGAACGGGAACGCTGAACGCGACTGGCGTGGCAACGTATTCAACCGCGACGCTGGCGGTTGGATCGTATTCCATCACTGCGGATTACCAGGGCGACACCAACAACACCGCCAGCACGTCGAGCGTGCTTGCGCTCAGCGTGGTTCAGGCGACGACGATGACTCAGCTGACGGCGAGTGCGACCACCGTCAGCGCCAATACCCCAGTTGTGCTGACGGCAACGGTGACGGGCAACGGCGGCGTTCCCACCGGCCAGGTGACGTTCATGGACGGCACGACCAACATCGGTGGCGGAGCGCTGAACGCGAAGGGCGTGGCGACGCTGAGTATTTCGACGCTGGCTGTTGGGCAGCACAACATCACCGCGGTTTATAGCGGAGACACCGACGATGCGGGAAGCACGTCCGCGGCAGTCACGATTACGGTGAGTGCTTTCACGACGCAGACGGTGCTCGCGGCTTCAGCCACGCAGCTCGCCAGCAATCAGCCGCTATCGCTGCTGACCACGACGACTTCGACGAGCGGGGCTGCGGTGACCGGCACCATCACCTTTATGAGCGGTGGCGCGACCATCGGGACGGCGAGCATCGGGGCCAATAGCTCGGCGACCCTGAACGTGACGCTGGCCGCCGGTAGCTACACCATCACCGCGCAGTACAGCGGAGATACGAACAACTCTCCCTCCACATCCAACGCGGTGACCGTGACGGTCGGCCAGGCGGTGGACTTTTCAGTTCAACTTACTCCGACATCGCTGACGATTCCGACGACCAAGTACGGCATTACAACGATCGCGCTGAATTCGAAAGACGGCTTTTCGGACACAGTGGCGCTGGGCTGCTCGTCGCTGCCGTTCTCAGTGACCTGCAACTTCTCGAGCAATGACGTGACGCTGGCGGCCAATGGATCCGCGTCAGTTCAATTGACGGTGGATACAAATTCTCCACTGATTGGCGGCGGGCAGGCAAAGAACGAGATGCCGGGTCGAGGCAGCGGCCTTCTGGCGGCCTTTGTCTTCCCAGGGGCAGCGGCATTTGGATTCACCTTCTGGCGATTCCGGAAACGGCATGGCCTGCTGAAAGTGTTGACGATTCTTGCGGTGCTGGCAGGCACCACCCTGCTGATGAATGGTTGCGGCGGTCTCTCGCTGAACAGCGCCAAGGCCGGCACGTATGTGATCCAGGTAACGGCCACCGGTGAAAAGACTGGCGTGTCGCATGTCGCCAACCTAACGGTGCAGGTCCAGTGAGCGGAGCGCGAACGATGATGCAAGGCAAGTGGTTTCCCTGCGCCCTGTTGCTGGTATTAGGGCTGGTCGGCACCCTCCAGGCTCGCGCCCAGTCTCCGGAAGCGGCGATTGGAGACGAACAGCGCCTGACGGTGGGCGGCGACATCAACGGCACTTACCTGGGCTACGGCAAGCGGTGGATCGGGGGCGCCGGCGTAAATGTGGATGCGACCCTCGATCGGCATTTGGGGGCAGAAGGAGAGGCGAATTTCACCTCCTACCGGGCGTACAAATTCACGCACACGACAACTTATATGGGCGGCCCGCGCTACCAGTTCAACGGGATGGGCAGCAGCTACCGATTCCGCCCGTATGCGAAATTTTTGGTTGGAGATGCGCAGTACAACTTCCCCTATAACTACGGTCACGGCAGCTACTTCGTGATAGCGCCGGGCGGTGGCGTCGATTACCGCCTGAACTATCGCTGGCGGTTGCGGCTGGTGGATTTCGAATATCAATATCCACTCGAGTTCAGTTTTGGATCGACGCAGAATTACGTCATCACGACGGGTGTGCGCTACACGATACGGTAGCTGCCGGCGACCCCTCCCCTGGGGAGTGAATTTGCGGCTTACTGCTTTCCTTACTGGTAAGTGCGTTTCTCGTTTGAGGCCTTTGAACCGCAAGTATTGGCGAATCAAGTTGGCTTTGAGGGCCTCAAAACGACGCTGCGGGGCCGGGTTGCTGGAAACAAGGTAATTGTTTAGTTACGAGTCAAAACATCTCCTCATCAATCCAATCACTCACGCAAAGCCCCATTTTTTCTACCGCTTTTGTACCGCCGGGGAAAGAGAGACCAAGGCAGAGGGGCAGAAGACAAGCCACTTCGCCCGGCCAACCTCGGACCTCGTGGCCGGCTGAAACCGCCGGTTAACTGAGGGGCACAGGTCAATCACCGGCAGCAGCGAGTTCATATTCTTCCTCTCCCTGGCTCTGTTTGCGCAGCGAGCGCTCGAAGGCAGCCATTTGCTCCTCGATGAGCTGCTCTTTCTTGTGCCGCACGATGATGTCTTCGCGATAGCGGCGCAGGAAATAGTCGATCGTCTCGACTCGTATGCGGATGGATCCGGAGGGCTTGTTCTCGTCAAGATCTTTGAAGGAGAAGTAGGGCGTGCCGGATCGTTCGATGATGCCTTCGATGACTCCATAGATCGGAGCGTCGTGACCGCACTTAAAGCTGGAGACCTCAAGCGCGACGAGGTTGGGGTGGCGTGCGGTGAACTTGGCGGCCCATACCTTGTGATTGGTGCTGGTGGAGTAGCGGTTCTTCCAGACGTCGCTGATGTCGAGCGGATGCTGAATGATGCCGGCGCGAACCTCATCGCCGAACAGGCGTTCAAGGATGTCCTCATCGATGGGCAGCGTGCTCTGGGAGAAAACGGGATACCCGAGTTTCTGGAACTCCTCCATGATTTCGTGATTGAGGCCGGGATCGTGGTGATAGACGCGGCCCAGCATCACGATGCCGATGCGGTTTTCGCGTTCCAGCTGATCGAGCACTTTGCGGGCTTCGCGGCGGATTTCGTTCTCGCAGTCGGCGAGAGCCTGAAAGCCAATTTCGATGGCGCGGTCGTTTTCTTCGCGCGACAGGCCGAGGATGGATGACCAGGCCTTATACATCTGGTCAGCGCAGATCTTTCGGTCCTGGAGATTCAGTATCGGATCGAGATAGACGACGCCATTCTCCGAGAAAATGTCGCTCTCCTTGGTGAAGGCGGCCTTAACGGCGTTCGGAGTTGCAGTGACGGTGGGACAGGCGTTGGAGCCGGTGAGATTGACAAGGGGAGTATGCAGCACGTCGTACATGGGGAACCAGATGGCATGAAGAGGCGCCTTGGCGTGCTTCACCGCGAGCAGGTTGTAGACGTGCGCGATGCCAATCTTCGAGGGGTAGCAGGGATCGACGGCGCCGCGGCTGGCTCCTGCGCGATAAAGTTCGGGGGTTGTGTAGTCGGAGTAGACGATGTTCTCCGACTTGAGGCCAAGGCTCGCAAAGTATGCATTGAACAGAGGTGCGTAGGTGTAGGTGTTCAGCAGGCGGGGAATGCCGACTCTGAAATCCTTGCGGCGGCCCACGAGCGCGGCACGCTCTTTGTTCTGCCTGGAAACGAACAGGCCTTTCACCGAGGGGATGGGATCGGCAACGTTCGGGACCTCAAGAGGACGGAAGACCTCGCGCGCGGCAATGTCCACGAAGTTCGGATTGGCGGCTTTGATCTTGTCGATATCCGCCTTGATCCCCTTCATGTCGTTCAGGTCTTCGACCGTGCCCTTTTCGCAGGTGGCGATGATCAGGCGCTGTTCGCCCAGTCGCAGCGGCACTTTGGTTTTACGCGGTTGAAACTCGCCAGTGGGCTTCGGCGGCTCCACGGGCTTTTTTGCGCCAGGAGCAGCCTGTATCTGAATGAGCGGTTCGATTTTGGCACGGAGTGAGGCCGTGGGGGAGGATCCGCAGCCGCAGCCTCCTCCGGCGTGGTCATGGTCATGGCCTGTGCCGCAAGAGGATCCGTGGGCGGGCAGGTTCGCCTCGATCTGTTCGAGGCTGGGCAGGTTTGCAACAACGGCGGCGACTTCTTCTGCAGTGGCGGCCCGGTCCTGGGCTGGAGGCAGTGAAGCGACGGCGTCAGCAGCGATCCTGCCGGTCACATCGACGTCGATGAAAGTGCGCAGACAGTTATTCTTGCAGAAGTAGCAGCGGGTGTCTTCGTTGCGCGTAGTTCGGTAGCGGATATTCCGTACCGCATCGAGTCCGATAAAGGTTGTCTCCTTCCCGTTCTTCCAGAGACGCAGTGCTTCCTGGGCGGCGCCGATTGCGCCCGACTCTCCGCAGTGCTCATGCACGATGATTTCGGGCTCCCGCCCGTTGGCGCGGAAACTGGAGCGAATGAAGTCGACTTCCGCCTTCACGACTGCGAGATTGTTCTGTGTTCCACCCTGCAGCACGAAGCGCGATCCAAGCGCGGCAAGGTTCGGGATACTTGCAACGTACAGGAAGACGTTTTTCGGAAGGACATCGGCGAGGCCGGCAAGGATTTCCTCCGATCGCCAGCCCTGACGCTGGAAGTTGACGATGTCGGACTGCATGAAGACCGCGCAGCCGTAGCCGAAAGAGGGCATCGACTTCGCCGAGAAGGCGATGTCGGCGAACTCCTCGACTTTCATACCGAAGCCTTCCGCGGTCGACTGCAGGAAATACCCATTGCCCGCCGAGCATTGCGTGTTCAGCTTGAAGTCTTTGACGCGGCCATCTTTCAGAACGATCAGCTTGATATCCTGGCCGCCGACGTCGACGATGACGTGTGGGTCGTCGTAGAACTTGAGGGCCGATTCGGTGTGCGCGACGGTTTCAACCAGAGCGACGTCGGCGTTGAGCACATCGCGAAGAATGTCTTTCGCATATCCGGTGGTGCCGACGCCGAGCACTTCAATCTGGGCTCCTTTCGACTCCACCTGCTCGCGGAGCTTATCGAACATCTCGATGGTGTCCTGGATCGGATTGCCATTGGAGAGCTGATAAGACTTGCACAGAATCTCGCCGTCCTTGTCGAGCAACACGGCTTTGGTAGAGGTGGAGCCGCCGTCGACGCCCACGAATCCCGAGACGACCGCGCCGGCGGTGAACTGAACGGGGACGAATTTCTTCCGCCGGTAAGCGGTCCGGAACTCCTCCAGTTCGTCGCTGCCGGTGACGAGTCCCTTGCCGCCAGATGTTGCCTTTTCTTCGGCGCGCCCGTACTCGATGTACCAACGCAGCTTGTCGGCGCCGAGATACTTTCCCACCGCAGGCTCTTCATCCTTGCCGAATTCGACCGATCCGAGCGCTGCGAAGTACTGCGCATTCTCCGGAACTTTAATCAGATCTTCCGGCGTGGCTCCATCCGGGATCTGGACCTTGCGCTCTTTCCACATGCGCGGGATGTTCGCCTGCCAGGCTTCGCGCATTCCGCGGATGAACCCGTTGGGGCCCCCCAGCAGGAGCACGTGCGGGCGCAGCGTGTTGCCACGCGTGAGGACGCTCAGATTCTGCAGGACGATCGCTTCGAACAGGGAAGCCATCAACTCATTCGGCGGCGTGCCGGTTTTCTGCAGGCCGTTAATGTCGGTCTCGGCGAAGACGCCGCACTTTCCCGCGACTCTGTGCAGTTTGATCCCTTGATAGCCCTGGTTGGCCAATTCAGCCACAGGGATTTTTAGTTTTGCATTAATCTTGTCGATCACCGCGCCGGTCCCACCAGCGCACTTATCGTTCATCGACGGGATCTTCTTCTTGCGTCCCGTTTCCTCATCGTCCTTGAAGACGATGATCTTTGCGTCCTGTCCTCCGAGCTCGATGACGGAATATACTTCGGGGTGCAGCTTCTCAACCGCCAGCGCCACGGCGTGGACTTCCTGCACAAACTTGGCGCCGAGCATTTCAGCCAGTGTGCCGCCGCCCGAACCCGTGACGAAGATCCGCGTGTTTTCCTGCGCCACGCCGGCTTCCGCTTCCATACGTTCGAGGAACTCGAGCACCTTTTCAGGCTGGCGCGTCTCGTGGCGCTGGTAATCCTGCCAGAGGATGGCATCGGTGGCCGCATTCACCACAACGGCCTTTACGGTTGTCGAACCGACATCGAGACCGACCAATAGCTGCTGCATCCGCATTTCTCCTCGGCCCGGATCAGAACCGGAGCCTGTTGCGACGACCGGAGGCCTGATAAACGGGCCGATATCGTTGGACAGCGAGGGCCCGCCGCAGGTGAGACCAGAAAAGGCCGACGAGCATAGCGTCGAGCGCGACGCCGACTAGCGTGCTCACCCGCGCACGGCCTCCCTCAGCGATGATGCGTAAAGGGATACGCATCACGCCGCCTGTTGAGCTGACAGCGCCACTCGGGCATGGCGTCGGCCACCACGATCCTGATTCATCAGATCACTCACATGCAATGCGAACTGCGCGGCCGTTCCGGCAATGCCCTGGCAATGGGGTACGTTGTAAAGAGCTCGCGTCAGTTCGGGATGACCCGCGACGTACTCCCGAAGATCGTCAAGCGACTTTCCGGTCTTCTCGAGCACGCTCTCGAACTCAGCGCGCGCCTTTGCTCTGGCTTCCGCCAGCGCCATCTGCACACGGCTGTGTGCGTTCACTTCGCCTTCACCCGAAGTTTCGATCGGCAGGAAAATCATGTCTTTGTACTTGCTGACGACGCGCGACTGCACGGCATCGGACTGGGTCGAGGGCATGCAGCCGAAGGGCTTGAGTGCCAGCACCATATGGCAGAGGTGGTTGACCGTGTAGTAGACGTTCTTGCCCACTTCCATGTGCCCCTCGCCGCCACGCGCCAGTTGGTGATAGAAGGGGTGCGCCAGTCGTGCCAGTTCCTTCTGCGGAACCAGATGATGCACGGTATCGCCCATGTGCCGGATCGTGCGGTGGTAGAAGTAGGTCCACATCGCGCTGCCGGCGTTGAGTCCGGCCGTCTTTTTGAACAGCGCAAACTCGTTGGCAGCGCGCTTCTTCACTTCAAACCACTTCGGATCGCGATAGGGCGCCTGGGCATCGGCGCGGGCCTTGGCACCTTCCTTCGCGACATACATCATGTAGGCGATCCAGGTAGCGATGGGCTCGACGAGTACCTGCGCGCCCTCTTTTTCAAGGAAGGCAAACATATTGAAGTTGCCATCTCCTTCTGTC
>Ga0206848_1151_pt1 | contig 16236 bp, 14 predicted proteins | sample Alteio_BWOrgCont_18_FD_152635 | JGI IMG/M metagenome (GOLD analysis project Ga0206848, IMG submission 152635) | Enriched cells from forest soil in Barre Woods Harvard Forest LTER site, Petersham, Massachusetts, United States -... | ecosystem: Environmental > Terrestrial > Soil > Temperate forest >...
GCGGGTTTTTCATTTTTTATAATTTCTACAGTTTCCTGTTTACCGCTTAGCCTTTTGTTGGCCAGTTTCATGCGGTTTAATATCATTTGGGAATTTACGCCCTCAATCGGCAGCTCGCGGGCAGGGTAAATATCCAGCATTATCAGCTCGTCGGTCATATCCAGCACTTCGGCAAAGCCATCGGCAAAATCGCGGGTGCGGGTAAATAAATGCGGCTGGAAAATAGTTACCAGCTTTTTATCGGGGTATAAACTTTTAACCGAGGTGATGGTCGCCCGCAATTCTTCGGGGTGATGGGCATAATCATCAATATAAATGTGGGCATCGTTTTTGACAATGTACTCAAACCTGCGGTGCACCCCGCGAAACGATGCCAGCGCGCTTTTTATCGCCTCAGCCGAAACACCAACACGCAAGGCTGCCTCGATAGCCGCCGTAGCATTCTCTACATTATGAAAACCCGGGATACCCAGTTGAATATCTCTTATTTCTACATCGCTGTTTTTAAAATCGAAATAGAAGCTGCCGTTTTGTATGCGGATGTTGGATGATGTTGCATCGGCAGATTCTTTAATGCTGTAGGTGTAGCCTGTATCCAGCGGCAAGCCTTTTTTATGGATTAGCACACCGCCGCTTTTTATTTGCGAGGCGAATAGTTTAAATGAATCGGTTAAATGGGCGTGGTCGCCGTAAATATCCAGGTGGTCGGCATCCATGGAGGTAATAACCGCTACATCGGGATATAAGGTAAGGAACGAACGGTCGTACTCATCAGCCTCAACAACTACCACATCATTTTTGCCGTACAGCACATTGCTGCCGTAGTTGGATGATATACCGCCTAAGAAAGCCGAGCAATCGTTACCCGAATCCCTTAAAATATGGGCAACCATGGTTGAGGTGGTAGTTTTGCCATGCGTACCTGCAATGGCTATGGTGTACTTGCCTTTGCTAATCAAACCCAAAACCTGCGAGCGTTTAAACAGCTCGAAACCTCTTTTTTGGAAGAAGTTGAGCACATTTGAATCCTTTGGAATAGCCGGGGTAAAAATAACCAGGGTGCTATCATCAGGTTTGCGGAAACTCATGGGTATCCATTCCTCGTTATCATCAAAAATAACCTGGATGCCTTCGTTATGCAGTTCGTTGGTTAAATCGGTTGATGTTTTATCGTAGCCACAAACAATACAGCCTAAATGATGAAAATAGCGCGCCAGCCCGCTCATGCCAATGCCGCCGATACCTATCAAATAAACCCGTTTTATACTGCTCAGTTCCATATTATTGTTGTGATTTCACCGATTCCTTTTTTTTGATTACACCGATTTTTGTTTGTTCATAGTTGATGGTTCATAGTTCATGGTAGCTGCATTGGTTCATACAAAAGAGCGAAGCTACTATGAACTATGAACTATGAACCATCAACTACCAACCATTTTCATCACCTCTTTCGCGATTACCTCATCAGCATCAGGCATAGCCAGTTTGCCAATGTTGTCGCTTAATATCTTTAGTTTACTTTTATCATTTAACATATCCAGGGCTTTATCAACCAGCTTTACTTCGGCATCCCTGTCGGGTATAAAAACCGCAGCATTATCATGCAGTAAGGCCAGCGCGTTTTTAGTTTGATGGTCCTCGGCCACGTTTGGCGAAGGCACCAGGATAACGGCCTTTTTTACCACGCACAGCTCGGCAATAGTACCCGCGCCTGCCCGCGATATAATTACATCGGCGGCGGCATAAGCTAAATCCATGCGGTTTACAAATTCCATTATGCGGATATTAGGGTTAAAATCCTCGCCCAGTTTTTCGATGATGCTTTTATAATAAAACTTGCCGGTTTGCCATATTACCTGCACGTCGGCTGCTATAATTTTATCCAATCCGGCCAGTATGCTGTTATTCAAGGTACGCGCCCCCAAACTACCGCCGGTTACCAAAATGGTTTTTTTGTGGGGCGATAGCTTCAATAACTCCAGCGCCTGCATGTGTTTACCGGCAATCTCTACCGAATCCTTACGTATGGGGTTACCGGTTTTTATAATTTTATCGGCAGGGAAAAATTTATCCATACCATCATAAGCCACGCATATTTTCTGCGCCTTTTTACCCAGCCACTTATTGGTAATACCCGCGTAGGAGTTTTGCTCCTGTATTAAATACGGTATGCCTTTTACCGAAGCAGCATATAAAAGCGGACCGCTGGCATAACCGCCAACGCCTACCACGGCATCGGGCTTAAACTCCTTTATAATTTGCAGTGCCTTGCGCACACTTTTTACCAGTTTAACCGGGAACTGCAGGTTTTTTACAATAGAGCCGCGCTGTATACCCTGTATATCCAACCCTATAATTTTGTACCCGGCGGCGGGTACCTTTTCCATTTCCATACGGCCCGTTGCGCCCACAAATAATATCTCGGTAGCAGGATCGAGCTTTTTCAGCGCGTTGGCAATAGCAATAGCCGGGAAGATATGCCCGCCTGTGCCGCCGCCGCTGATGATGACGCGTAACCCCCCAGCCCCCTGAAGGGGGAGCTTTTGATTTGCGTCTTTGCTTTTGCTACTGCTCATTTTTTCGTTAACTCATCGGTCTTCGCTTCGCTGGACCGAACTATTATTTAGTTCATTGCCAATCTTTGCCCTCTGGCTCCCCCTTCAGGGGGTTGGGGGGCTTCCACTATCTCCCCAACAACTACTTTTTTAGGTTCGTCGTTATCGCGGCTTACCGATAGTATAATTCCAAATGCTACACTGGTAAACAGTATGGATGTACCGCCCATGCTTACAAATGGCAGCGGCACACCGGTTACCGGGCCTAAACCCACGGCTACGGCCATGTTGGCAAAGGCCTGTATGGTTAAGCTAAAGCTTAAGCCTGCTGCCAGCAGCGTACCAAAGGCTTTTGGCGCTTTGGTGGCAATTTTTATACACCTGTATAATAAAAACAGGTAAAGGCCTATTAGCACAAAACCGCCAAACAGGCCGTATTCTTCAACAATAATGGCATATATCTCATCCGAATAGGCTTCGGGCAGGGCATTTACTTCGCTGCTTTTGCCCGGGCCTTTGCCGAAGATTCCGCCGGTCGCGATAGCTATTTTAGCATGGTCGGACTGGAATGATTTGTTTGGGTCGGCTTTTTCGGGGTGCATAAAGGTGTCTATACGCGTCATGTACATATGGCGGCGCGGGCCCAGCATTACTACGGCTGCTAATAGAAAAGCGCCTGCCAATACAGTTACCCCTATTTGTTTGATACTGATACGGCCCATAATCAACAATAAAATACTAACGCCAAATAGCATCAGCGCGGTTGAAAGGTTGGCCCAGGCTATTAGTATAAATACCAAACAAACCGAACCCATTATCGGGATAAACGATTGCTTTACATCCTTTATATTTTCCTGCTTACGCGATAGGGTGCGCGCCAGGTAAGTAATGAGCGCCAGTTTAGCCAAATCCGATGTCTGGAAGCTTAGGCCGGTACCTGGTATAGCTATCCACCTGCTGGCATCGTTTACGTGGCTGCCAAAAACAAGGGTGTAAAGCAATAGGGGTATGGTGATATACATCAGCACCTTTGATATACCCGAATAGTAACGATAATCCAGCTTATGCGAAATATACATGAGCGCCAAACCGCCTACCATCATGGCTACGTGCTTCATCAAAATAGACTCCGCGCCCACACCACGCTTGTAAGCCAAAGTGCCTATCGCGCTGTAAACCGCCAGTAACGAGATAACCGATAGCAGTATTACTATCAGCCATATCCAGCGGTCGCCTTTGGCGTTGTTTAACAACTTGTTCATTTTTCCTTTTTTATCCTAGCGTCATTGCGAGGAACGAAGCAATCTTCGACTATGCACTGCGGAATTGCAGGTCGAGGATTGCCACGCTATCGCTCGCAATGACGTTTGGTATTAATTTTATTCATTTATAGTTCCTTTACCGCTTGTTTAAATTGACGCCCTCTATCTTCATAATTCTTAAACAAATCGAAACTTGCACACGCCGGCGATAGCAATACCGTATCGCCTTTGGTTGCCAGGTGATAGGAGGTTTGCACCGCTTCTTCTGCTGAGGAGGTGTTTACAATAATATCTACCACATCTTCAAAGGCGCGGTGTATGCGCTCGTTATCCTTGCCAAGGCATACTATGGCTTTTACTTTTTGCTTTACCAGTTCTTTAAGCATGCTGTAATCGTTGCCTTTATCCACACCACCCAAAATCAAGATCACATCGCTGGTCATGCTTTCAAGGGCATACCAGGTAGAGTTTACGTTGGTGGCTTTGGAATCATTTATAAAGCTGATGCCCGATATTTTACCCACCGACTCCAGCCTGTGCTCGATGTTTTTGAAATTACCCATGCTCTCCCTAATGGTGTCGTTGCGTAATTCCAGCACTTTTGCTACAATGCCTGATGCCATTGAATTGTAGATGTTGTGCTTGCCTTGCAGGGCCAGTTCTGTGATTGACATTTCGAAGTGTTCTTGGTGTGTGTTGATGACAATATTGTCGTTATTGAGGTATGCCCCCGTTTCAATGTTTTTTTCGATGGAAAATGGCAGTTGCTGCGCCTTTATGTTTACACCCTGCATGCCTTTTAGAGTTTCAGGATCATCAGCACAGTAAATAAAATAATCGGCCACGGTTTGATTTTGGGTGATACGGAACTTTGATGCCACATAATTCTCCATTTTATAATCGTACCGGTCCAGGTGATCGGGCGTTATGTTTAGCAGTACGCCGATATCCGTCTTAAATTGATACATATCATCCAGCATAAAGCTGCTTAGTTCCAATACGTAGTACTCGAACTTCTCTGTGGCCACCTGGTAGGCAAAGCTTTTGCCGATATTGCCTGCCAGCCCCACATTTAATCCCGCATTTTTTAATATATGGTAGGTTAAACTGCTGGTGGTAGTTTTACCATTTGAGCCTGTTATGCCTACTATTTTAGCGTCGCAATACCTGCCGGCAAATTCAATTTCGGATATTACAGGTATGCCTTTTCCCTTTAACTTTTTAACTATCGGGGCTTTATCGGGTATACCCGGACTTTTTATCACTTCAACAGCGCTCAATATTTCGGCTTCGGTATGCTGCTTTTCTTCAAACCGAATACCCCATTCCTGTAGCTGCTTTTTATAATTATCAGCTATCGCCCCAAAATCCGATACAAAAACATCATAACCCTGCTGTTTGGCAAGGTATGCCGCACCCACACCGCTTTCGCCCGCGCCAAGGATGGCAATAGCCCCCCCCGCCCCCTGAAGGGGGAGCTTTTGATTGGCATGTATGTTTGCGTTATCGCTCATTATTCTTTTACTCTATCCCTCCCCCTTTAGGGGGTCGGGGGGCTCTACCTCAACTTCAATGTTATAATCGTTACTATCGCCAGCAAAATGCTGATGATCCAAAACCGGGTTACAATTTTTGCTTCGTGAAAACCTTTCTTTTGGTAATGGTGGTGCAGGGGCGCCATTAAAAATATCCTGCGGCCCTCGCCATACCTTTTGCGTGTATATTTAAACCACGATACCTGCATAATAACCGACAGGTTTTCTATTAAAAACACACCGCATAACAGTGGCACTAATAATTCTTTGCGTATCATAATGGCAAATACCGCAATGATGCCGCCTATTGCCAGGCTGCCGGTATCGCCCATAAATACTTGAGCCGGGTACGAGTTATACCATAAAAACCCAACGCACGAACCTACAAAGGCACCGGCAAATATTACCAGCTCGCCCGAGTTGGGGATGTACATGATGTTGAGGTAATCGGCAATAACGGTGTTACTTGATACATAAGCCAGTATAGCCAGTGTAATGCCTATAATGGCCGATGTTCCCGTTGCCAGGCCATCGATACCATCGGTAATATTGGCCCCGTTTGATACGGCGGTAATGATAATAATGACGAAAAACAGGAATACCACCAAGGCATAATGATTGTAATCGGCACCTATAAATTTTATCACCTTGCCATAGTCAAACTCGTTGTTTTTGTAGAACGGTATGGTAGTTTTGGTAGATTTTTCGTCCTGCGTATATACCGGGGTTTTGCCTTTCAGGTGATAATAAACCGGGGCATCCAAAAATACCGGCGGTTTAACTTCCTGGCGAACAACGATATCCTTGTTATTGTACATGGTAAAACCAATGAACAGCGCCAAACCCACCTGCCCTGTAATTTTAAACTTACCGGCTAAACCTTCTTTATTTTTTTTGAAAACCTTAATATAATCGTCCAAAAACCCGATGGCACCCAGCCAAACGGTGGTTACCAGCATCATTATGATATAAATGTTATCCAGTTTGGCAAACAATAAGGTTGGGATAAGGATACCCAGGATAATAATCAACCCACCCATGGTTGGTGTGCCGGCTTTTTGCATCTGGCCTTCCAAACCTAAGTTACGCACGGTTTCGCCTACCTGTTTGTAGCGTAAATAATCTATGAGCCTGCGCCCGAATACTGTTGTTATCACCAGCGAAAATATCACAGCCATAGCCATACGGAAGGTGATGTATTGAAACAAGCCCCCTCCAGGGATACTGAAGTTTTTATTAAGGTAGTCGAATAGATAGTATAACATAAATGTGTTTTATATGCAGGCTTATTCTATTGTTTTAAACTGTTCACGCAACTCTTCCATATCATCAAAATGGTTTTTTACGCCATTTACCTCCTGGTATTTTTCGTGGCCTTTGCCGGCTAATAAAATAATATCGCCGGGGCGGGCAAGGTGGCAGGCTGTTTTAATAGCTTCCCTCCTGTCGGCAATGCTGATGACGTACCTTTTAAAGGCGGCATCAACACCTGCTTCCATATCTTTTATAATTTGTGCAGGGTCTTCGGTGCGGGGATTGTCGGAGGTTAGTATCACCTTATCGCTCCACTCGCAGGCAACCTTTGCCATTATCGGGCGCTTGGTTTTATCGCGGTCGCCGCCGCAGCCTATTACGGTTATTACTTTTTCGTTGCCTTTGCGGATATCGTGAATAGTGCTTAACACATTTTGCACGGCATCGGGTGTGTGGGCATAATCAACAATGCCAATAACCTTATTTGGGGCGATGATATAATCAAACCTGCCTTCGGCGCCATGCAGCTTGCTTAGCACGGTTAATACTTTGGTGCCATCCTGGTCCAGCAGCATGGCGGTGGCGTAAACTGCCATTAAGTTGTAGGCATTAAAGGTGCCTACCATTTTAAACCATACATCCTCGTTATCAATTTGCAGCAGCAAGCCGCCAAACTGGTTTTCTAAAATGCGGGCTTTATAATCGGCCATGCTTTTTAGGCCATAGGTTTTTTTATGGGCGAGGGTATTTTGCAGCATTACATTGCCGTTTTTATCATCGCCGTTGGTTAGGGCGAAAGCGGCTTTTGGCAGCCCATCGAAAAACGCCTTTTTAGCTTGCAAATAACTCGCGAAAGTTTTGTGGTAATCTAAATGATCGTGCGTTAGGTTGGTGAATATGCCGCCGGCAAATACCAGGCCTTCGATACGGTGCTGGGCAATGGCGTGCGAGCTTACTTCCATAAAGCAATAATCACAGCCTTTTGCCACCATTTCACTCATCAAATTATTGAGCTCTACCGGGTCGGGAGTGGTATGGGTTGAAGCAATGATCTGACCGTTGATTTGGTTTTCTACGGTGGATAACAGGCCGCATTTATAACCTAAATCCCTAAATAACTGGTAAAGCAAGGTAGCAACGGTTGTTTTGCCATTGGTACCGGTTACGCCTACCAGCTTTAACTGGGTAGATGGTTTATCATAGAAGTTTGAGCTAACTATGCCCAACGCCTTTGCCGAGTTAGCTACCATAAAAAAGTCGACTTCACCGGCGGTATGGGCGGGCAAATCTTCGCAGATGATGGCTGCCGCGCCGTCTTTTATGGCCTGGTCGATGTAATCGTGGCCATCAACTACGGTGCCTTTTACGGCAACAAATAATGAACCGGGAATAACTTTGCGTGAATCAAACGCTATCGCCGTAATTTCGGTATCAGCGCTTCCCTGCAATTCAGTGAATGCCAGCCCATCTAATATATCGCTCAAATACTTCATTGCAGTTGTATGGTTATTTTTGATCCTTTTGGTATTAAACTCCCGCCCGTTACCGATTGCGTGGTTACTGCCCCGCTGCCGCGCACGGTTACTTTATAGCCTGCATTTCCCATTGCATACAGGGCATCGCTTAAATCCATGCCAATTACTGATGGTACCGAACCGCTTTTATAACTTGTTTCCTGGTAGGCTATGCCGTTGCTGGTATCGGGACTACCGGCGTTGTTTGAAGCATATAACGCTTTAATGCCTAACTTATCGTACACTTTATGTAACGCTTTTAAGTTACCTTGTTTAAAACCGGGCAGGGTGGTATTGCCCACCATGTGCAGCTGCTGGTTTTGGTTGATGCTGAGGTCGCTGGCGTAAACCCTATCGGCTATTTGCCTGAAAACGGGACCCGCAACCTTGGCAGCTAAATAATCGCCTTGTGTGGGGTGGTTAATTACCACAATCATGGAGTATTTAGGATGATCGGCGGGGAAATAACCGCAGAACGATGCCTGGTAAGTTTTTTGCGCGTAACCCAGGGCACCATCGGCTATCTGGGCGGTGCCTGTTTTACCCGCTACCGAGTACAGGTTGTTTTTGATGATGGTTTTACCCGTACCTTCCAGCACTACACCTTCCAGCATGGCCTTCATTTTGCCCAGTGTTTCGTCCGAGCACATTTTTGGATTAATTACCCGCGCCTGGAACTGCTCCACCGTGTTGCCCATGCGCTGTATTTCTTTAACAAATATGGGCGCTATAATTTTACCGTTATTGGCAACGCCATTATATAAGGTGAGCATTTGCAGCGGCGAAATTTTCATTTCGTAACCGTAAGCCATTTGGGGCAGGGTTAATTTGCTCCAGCTGCGTGCCGATGGGTCTTTTACCAGCGGCTGTGCTTCACCGGGGATTTGTAGTTGCAGCCTATCGTTTAAATGCAGGTTATTGCGCAGGTTATCGGTAAATTCCCTTGGGTTATCAGTATAATGTTCTGTTACATATTTTACCACCGCCACGTTTGATGATTCCTCAAACGCCCGCTTAGCGGTCATTAAATAATTACCTTCTTCCGCATCCTTGAATGTTTTGAGCAGCTTGCCTTTATAAAACATATCATAGCGGCCGTTATTGGCATCAACAATGGTATTGGTATCTATTTTATGCTGATCGAACATGGTCATGTAACTGGCCAGTTTAAAAGTTGAACCCGGATCGGCAGCGTTGCTGATGGCGTAGTTCAGTTTTTCTTCGTAATCGCCATCCTTGGTGCGGGTAAAATTGGCTATGGCACGTATTTCGCCGGTGGCAACTTCCATCAGCACTACGCAGCCATAATCGGCCTGGCTTTTTACCAGTTGTGCTTTCAAGGCTTCCTGCGCTACATCCTGGTAGTTTACATCAATGGTAGATAATATATCGGCGCCTTCTTTTGGCGCTACTTCATCTTCGCCGTTGTTTACAGGTATCCAGGTGCCGCCTGCTATGCGCTGCACCAGGCGCTTGCCATTTTCGCCATCAATATAGCTTGCATAAGCACCTTCGAGGCCCACGGCATTTTTAACGTTATCATTTTTATAGCCAATAGTACGCGCGGCGAGTGTTTGAAAAGGATGTATGCGGTTGTTTTGCTGCAATACGATTAAACTGCCGCCATCCCTGCCGGTATTTAACAGCGGGAACTTGCGTATCAGCTTCAACTGATCGTAACTTACTTTACGTGCGATCAGCAGGTAACGCGAGCTATCTTTACGCGCATCGCGCAGCATACGTGAATATTCAATTTCTGATTTTGAGGGATATAATTGCGAAAGCTTCAGCGCCAGCGAATCAACCTTCTCGTAAAAAACCTTATCATCGGCAATGCCACCTGCAAGCATATCCATGTGCAGCTCGTACTCAGGTACCGAAGTAGCCAGCAGACTGCCATCAACTGATAAAATATTGCCACGGGCGGCTTCTACAGTTTCGTATCGTGTTGACAGCTTGGTGGACATCGCCCTCCATTTTTTGCCCTGCACAAATTGCAGCCTGCACAATTGCACAGCTACCGCGCCAGCCAACAGCAAAATTAGCCCAAAGGCAAGATAAATCCTGAGCAGTATGTTGGTCCTAATACCCATTTGCTGCATCCTCCTTTACTATTAGTTTTTGGGGCGGCTGCACGGGCTCTTTAATACCCAGGGTATCGGCACGTTTGGCAACTTCGGTTAGGGTGCTTTTAAAGGCAAGGTCGGCTTTGGTGGTTTTGTAATCCCAGCTTAGCTCTTTTACCTGCGCGGTAATTTTATCAATATCGCGTATGTTATCTTCGGCCAGGTTGCGGTTGCCGATGTATATCATGCCTAAAAAAGCGATATAAAGCACAAAAGGCAGCGCTTTGGTTGCCGCCTCGGAGGAGATGAATGCCTTGGTGAAAAATTGCGATAAAAAGTTATCAGGAATTTCCGGTTTTGCCGGGATCTCCTTTACGATAAGCTTTTTTTCGGCTTCTTCTTCCTGAACTTCTGTACGTAAACGATTGGTCATTTTTTTACAGCTATCCTTAATTTAGCGCTCCGTGCCCTGTTATTTTTCTCTATCTCATCATTTGATGCCGTTATGGCGCCGCGACTTACCGCGTCAAATGGTTTTTGATCATTACCAAAAAAGTCCTTCTCTACCTCGCCGCTGAATTTGCCTTTGGCGATGAAGTTTTTTACCAGTCTGTCTTCCAGTGAATGGTACGACATCACCACCAGCCTGCCGCCCGATACCAATACATCGGCAGATTGTATCAGGAAATCTTTTAAAGCTTCCAGTTCCTGGTTTACCTCGATACGCAGCGCCTGGAAAACCTGAGCCAGGTATTTGTTTTCTTTGCCGCGCGGGATGCGCGCCGAGATGGCGTTTTTTAAATCGGCCACCGTAACTATTGTCGCGTTTAAGCGGGCGGTAACAACGGTATTGGCCAGCGATTTGGCATTTTGTATTTCGCCGTAAATGCCGAAAATGCGGTGCAGCTCGGCTTCGGTATAATTGTTTACAACGTCTTTTGCCGTTAAGGTTGACGACCGGTTCATGCGCATATCCAACTCGGCATCAAAGCGGATAGAAAACCCGCGTTCAGCCTGGTCAAACTGGTAGGACGAAACGCCCAAATCTGCCAGTATGCCATCCACCGGGTAGGCGTTGTGCAGGCGGGTAAAGTTTTTGAGGTAGCGGAAATTCTGATCGACGAAAACAAACCTATCATCAGCAATCAAATTCTTTTGCGCATCGGCATCCTGGTCGAAAGCCACCAAAGTACCGTCCTCGCCCAAATGCTTTAAAATTTCGCGCGAATGGCCGCCGCCGCCAAAGGTTACATCAACATAAGTACCATCGGGGCGAATGTTTAGGCCCTCGATACATTCCTGCAGCATTACGGGAGTATGGTAATTACTCATCGCGCCTCCCTTCTATCTTATCCATCAGGTCCTGCGCCATGCCCGAGAAATCTTCAGGCATTTCATCCATCATTTTATTATAAATTGCTGTATCCCAGGCTTCAATACGGGTTAACAGGCAGGTAAGGGTTACTTCGCTGCCTATGCCGGCGTACTCCAATAATTGCTTTGGCAATAACACGCGGTTGGCGGTATCCAGCTTAAGTGGAATGGCGCCACGGGTTAGGTAACGTAGGAAAACGCGGCTTTTTGAATCGTATTCGCTCAGTTTGCTCAGCTTTTCAACCTTGGTTTTCCACTCGGCCTTAGGGTATATGGTTAATTGTTTTTCGAAACCGCGCAGCACTACCAGGCCATCATCCATTATATCAGGAAGCTGTTGCTTGAGGTCGGCAGGGACCATAAGGCGGCCCTTGACATCAATTTTACATACATATTCTCCTATCAGATCGGACATGGTTGAGCTATCGGCAATTTTTGTAATGTAAAAGTAAATTACTTTCCCCACTTTTCAACACAAATTACCACCAAAAGTTTTCAACAATTTGAGGCACAATTTAATATTTGAAAAAACAGGGTTTAGCGCGTTTAGGAGCGCCTTGTGAGTTAACGAGCGTTTAAACTCCCAGTAAATGAGCCTTTTGTAAGGGCATGACCGAAAGCCGAATTTACGCTAATAAAATAAATAAGCTGCAAAGTATAATAAAACCACTGCGGATGAACTGCGCGTTTACATAGGTTTGGGGGTACGCTTCAGACCGCATTTTAAAGATAAAGTAAATTACAACAGCCAGCAAAATAAAAAAATCGAAAATAAGCGGGTAGCGGTAACTATCGATATTGAGCGCGCTTAGCAATATGGCGATCATGCCCAGGGCGTATACAAAACCCAGGATAATGGAGATGGTATTGGGATAATTTTCGGCCGGTTTGCCGATAAAATAAAAGCCAAAGGGGAAATACAGTAGCGCAGTTGCTATGCAAAACAAGGTCATAAAAGCTGTGCCCTGGAAATGGAAAACATAATGCACCAGCAGCGATACAAAGGTTAAACCAAGTAAAGTCCGCTCGGCAAAATGGATGCGTTTTAGTGTGCTTTCTATTTGAGCCATTATTTAATTGCCTTTTTATGCGGCTATTAAATAACTGCTGATTGCGGATTTTGTTTAGGGGTTTAAGTTGGAAACTTAAACAATGCTGTGTCACGAGTTACGCTACGTTAAACTCGCGACAGCGGGAGACAGCAATAGCTAAAATCTATCAAGCTTACTCCAGGTCATGTTCTGCCAAATTTGCATCAAGTGTACATTTATCAAAATTAAATTTCTCATGACTGAACTTAATAATACAATTATCACCATTTGTTGTATCTACCTTGCTATCAACATCCTTAATAAAAATACATATAATACCATACTTGTACAACTCATATCTCATTTCCGGGCCGCCAGAAAAGCCCTGTTCACGCACATATTGTACTTTATAATCTTTTAGGTCCCATTTCTTTTGTACTGAAACAGTGCCACCGGCAATACCACAACAGAAACTGATAAAGGCTACGGGTAAGAATAAGATTAAAACCGGCTTAACGACCGTAGATAAAGCTTTAGGTTTTTTCTTTATCCGGAAAAAATAAGTACAAGATAGAGATATGTACAACAATGCAGCGTATGCATTATTTATAATATAATCATAACCACTAAAAACTGGCAATAATAGTATGAGGCTGATACCAAGCAAATACACTATTATTTTTTCATTAAAAAGTTTATAAAACCCCCAGCTTAAAATGGGGATAGTACAAAAAAACATGATAGTGAATGGATGTGTAAATAAATACATAAAACTGACAGGCTTGGTAATTAATCTGTTAAATTTAAACAAAAGAAGTGAAATTATTTAAAACAGCCTGTGTTGTGAGGCGAAGTTGAAAACGTTAAACAGTGCTGTGTTACGCTGCGCTAAACTCGCGCAAGCAATCAGAAAATAAACCTATTTTTATTTCCCTGATGTAACAAATAGCCCTATCCTTATACATATACCTTAAAAATTGAACCAGCAGGAGCTACATACCGTTTTTACAGGCCTCATACGCGAATACGAACGGATGATTTTTAAGGTATGTTTTGTGTATACCGATAACCCGGAAGACCGTGAGGACCTTTACCAGGAAATTGTATTACAAGCCTGGAAGGGTTACAAAAACTTTCGAGCCGAAGCCAAATTCAGTACCTGGCTGTACCAGGTGGCGCTCAATACCGCCATTACGGGTTTTAAGAAAATCAAGCGGTCGCCTTTACAACATACCGCCGACGGCGATGTACCGGAAATAGCTGATATAAACGATGATGCCGGTTATCCTGCACAACTGCATACCGCCATTGCACAGCTTAACGAAATTGAAAAAGCCATTGTGATGCTATACCTGGATAGTAAGCCTTACGAAGAAATGCAGGATATATTAGGCATTGCAACCGGGGCGTTACGGGTTAAAATGACGCGGATAAAAGAAAAATTAAGGACCATCACTAAAAACAACTAACATGGAACTGGAAGAATTTAAAGAAATGTATAACTCATCTGTTGCTCAGGCGCCGGTTTTGAGCGCTGATGTAAAAGATATAGTAACGGGCAAATCACACGGCCCATTAGCCAAACTGGAAAAGAACCTGGTGCAGCTTTTATATATTTTGCCCCTTTTTATAATAGCGTTTGGAGGGATTGTTTCGCTGGTACTTGGGTTTGGCGAAATGGCACGAAACCCTATACTAGTTTTGGTTTTTATCGTATTTGTTGCGGAGATCCTGTTTTCAGTTTTCAGCTATTTTACGGTTAAAAAAATGCAGGATAATATGGGCGATGTTAAGGGCGCGCTCATCCATAAAATAGCCACGTTAAAGCGCTTTTTTAAATGGCATTTAATTATTTATATCGGCTTGTTTTTGTTGATGCCTTTGTATTTGGAGCTGAATATCCATTTCCAGTTTACGCCAAACGGGGTGGGTAAAATTAATGTGTTTATCAGGCTGGCCTGGTATGTGCTGATATTTTTCCCCTTATATAAAATTAAACAAGAGCAGCTTAAACAAAATTTTACCTGGTATTTGGATGAATTGAACGGGGTTTTGAAGCAGGCGGAATAGGTGTTATTTTCTGTAGAGGTTTGGATGGCTTGCTAAACCCACCCTTCCCCGCTCCAAGGCGGGAATCGCACGAGGCCGGGCTTTTTTGGGGAGTGGTGTAAAATTGTTGATTGAGATATTCGTATTTTATTTCCACTTCCAATTTAACTCTTGGTTCAGCGGTATGTTATTCTTTTTGACAATCTCACTTAACTCCAATGAAAAGCTCCGTTCATCCATCAGTCTTTTAGGGATTATAAGCGATGCATTATTGTTTAATTTGATGAAGTAATGCGAACCGATTTCATTAACCTGGACTATACCTGATGTGCTCATTTTACTTTCAGATCCGGCAACCTTTGTTTGTATATAATCATTATCAAGTTCGATAATAATTTCTTTGCCGAAGCTATTTGCATTATTGTCCAGAACATATTTTTTATACTGCCTTTTATAATAGTATCTCTGGTAAAACGGATAAAAACATAAGCACAATACAGCTAAAATAACAAAATAATAGGTTAGGAATAAGTTATTAGTTTGTTTAAAAAGCAGTGCAAAAATAAAAAACGCACCGGTTATCATTAACCAGGATTTTATACGGTTATTTTTAGCACGTTTAGTTTTCGAAGCTGTATATAACTGATAGGTTAAATAGTCATCTTCAAATAAGGCAATTTTAATTACCATAACATTTTACTTAATCATTTATCGCAGCAACACCCGGCAACTCCTTCCCTTCCATGTATTCCAGCAAAGCGCCACCGCCGGTGGATACATAGCTTACTTCGTCGGTAAAGTTAAACTTGGCTACAGCTGCTGCGGAATCGCCGCCGCCGATGAGCGAGAACGCGCCGCTTTCGGTGGCCCTCACTACCGCTTCGGCAATGGCTTTGGTGCCGGCTTCAAACTTCTCCATCTCAAAAACACCCATCGGGCCATTCCAAAGTATGGTTTTTGATTCCTCCACCACCTTGCTAAAGGCTTTGATAGATGCCGGGCCGATATCCAAACCCATCCAGCCATCTTTTATATTATTGTTTTGCGCGGCTTCGGTATTGGCATCATTGCTGAAGTTATCCGCAATAACCGAATCAGTTGGCAGCAATAAATTAACGCCTTTATCTTTTGCTTTTTGAATGAGGCTAAGCGCCAGGTCCAGCTTATCTTCCTCTACCAGTGATTTGCCTATTTTACCACCCTGCGCCTTGGCAAAAGTATATGCCATACCACCGCCGATAATGAGGTTATCCACTTTATCCAGCAGCTTTTCTATCAGCTCAATTTTATCAGATACCTTGGCGCCGCCCATAATAGCGGTGAAGGGTTTTTCGGCGCCGTTCAATACCTTTTCGGCATTGGCCAGCTCTCCGGCCATCAGGTAGCCAAAGTATTTGGCATTAGGGAAAAACTGCGCGATAACAGCCGTTGAAGCATGTGCGCGGTGGGCAGTACCAAAGGCATCGTTCACATAAACATCGCCTAAAGCGGCCAGTTTTTTGGCAAATTCTATATCGCCTTTTTCTTCTTCTTTATAAAAGCGCAGGTTTTCCAGTAACAACACTTCGCCTTTTTCCAGTTCCTTGGCCTTGGTAA
>Ga0206848_1137_pt2 | contig 16219 bp, 17 predicted proteins | sample Alteio_BWOrgCont_18_FD_152635 | JGI IMG/M metagenome (GOLD analysis project Ga0206848, IMG submission 152635) | Enriched cells from forest soil in Barre Woods Harvard Forest LTER site, Petersham, Massachusetts, United States -... | ecosystem: Environmental > Terrestrial > Soil > Temperate forest >...
TTGTTACTCTGCGCGAGGGCAATACACCGCTATATGAGATGCCGCGTTCGGCGGAATCGCTGGGCTTGAACTGGTTGCTGGCGAAGCACCAGGGCATGAACCCGACGGGCAGCTTCAAAGACACCGGCATGACCGCTGCGCTCAGCGTCGCGGTGGCTGCGGGATTTGAGTGGGTCGCCTGTGCGTCTACCGGAAACACCAGCGCGGCAATGGCAGCTTATGCGGCGCGGGCGGGATTGCGCAGCCTTGTGCTGATCCCTGAAGGAAAGATCGCGTGGGGCAAGCTTTCGCAGTCGATGGATTATGGTTCAACGACGGTGCAACTGCGCACGGATTTTGACGGTTGCGTACGTGTGCTGGCGGAGATCGTGGAGCGTGCTCCCGTATACCTGCTGAATTCGGTGAATCCGTATCGGCTGGAGGGGCAGAAGACTCCGGCGTTCGAACTACTGGAGCAAATGGAGTGGCAGGTGCCGCACCACGTGATTGTGCCGGGAGGCAACCTGGCGAATGTTTCTGCGCTGGGCAAAGGCTTTGCGGAGATGAAGCAGCTTGGCTTCATCCGCCGCGTGCCGAAGATGAGCGTGATCCAGGCCGAAGGTGCGAACCCGCTCTATCGCTGGCTGCAGAAGGGCGGCGAAGGCCAGCTTGAGCCGGTCGTCGCGGATACGCGAGCGAGTGCGATTCGGATTGGCAACCCCGCAAGCTGGAAGAAAGCTGCACGCATGATTGCCGCGACCGGCGGATGGTGCGAGCAGGTGAATGAACGCGAGATTGCGTTGGCAAAGGCAGAGATCGGCGCTGAAGGAATTGGCTGCGAGCCGGCTTCGGCGGTTACGCTGGCCGGACTGAAAAAACTTGTTGCGAATGGCCGCGTGGGCCGCGAAGAGACGGCTGTGCTGCTGTTGACTGGGCACACGTTGAAAGATTCCGATTACACCATCCATTACCATCGCGGCGATTTGCTGACAGCAGCGGAGATGGCTGGCGCGAGCGAAGCTGAATTGGCTCGCCATGCAGCGCTGCGGCATGAGCCGGTCGTGCTCGATGCACAAGCGGATGCGGTTCTGAGCCTGCTTGATGCCGCGAGGTCTGCGCCGACAACATGAGTGCAAGCAAGACAATGCGTGGGTTGAGGCTGAAGCTTCCGGCGACGTCAGCGAACCTGGGGCCGGGGTTCGATGCGGTTGGGCTGGCGATGTCGATGCACCTGACGGTGGAGGCGCATCCGGCGGTGGTCTTCCAGATCGCGGCGACAGGCCGCGACGCGGAATTGTGCGGCGAACTAGAGAACAACTTGATCCTTGATACTTACCGCCTGGAATGCGCGCGGGCGGGAGTAGACGCGCAACCACTGCGGCTGGCGATTCACAATGAGATTCCGCTGGGCATGGGTTGTGGGTCGAGCGCTGCTGCGCTGTTGGCTGGCGTGGCGCTGGCACGGCACTTTGGCGAGCTGAAGATGAGCGATGCCGAATTGGTGGCTGAAGCAAGTCGCATTGAGGGGCATCCTGACAACGTAGCTGCGTGCTGGTACGGAGGGTTTACGGTCTCCGCGCAGAGCGATGCCGGTGTTGAATGTGCGACGTTCGCGGGCGATGCGGTGTGGGAGATGATGCTGGTATTGCCGCAGACAAGCCTGTCGACGAAGAAGGCACGCGCGCTTTTGCCGGCGACGTACTCCAAGGAAGACGCTGTTTTTAATGTGCAGCGTGCGGCGTTGTTGGTGGCTGCGTTTGCGCAGGGCCGTCTGGATTTATTGCGTACAGGAATGCAGGACAAGATTCATCAGTCATATCGTGAAGAGGCTTGTCCATTGCTGAAGTCGCTGTTGCCGCTGTCCAACGAAAAAGAAATTGCAGGCGTGGCGCTGAGTGGAGCGGGGCCGTCAGTACTGGTGTTTCTTAGCAAAGGCACAACGCTGCTGGAAGCAGAGACGCGTCTGCGGGCAGCGACCGGCGAAGATGTGGAGTTGCTTTCGTTGAGGATTGCGGAAGGCGCGACCGAGACGCTGCTGTAAAGGGAAGCGATGACGATCGAGCGATTTGAAGTGCCGGGGCTGGCGCAGTTCTCTTACATGGTTGAGGACTCAGGCGAAGCTATCGTGATCGACCCGATGCGCGACATCACGCGTTATCTTGATGCGGCAGCGGCGAAGGATTGGAAGATTACGCGCGTTGTGGAAACGCACATCCATGCGGATTATGCGTCTGGAGCGAAGGCGCTGGCTGAACGCACGGGCGCTGAGTTGGCTGTGAGTGCGCATGATGACGGTGAGCGCTTCCAATACTCGATGCCGCACCGTTGTCTGCGCGATAGCGATGTCATCCAGGTGGGTAAGGTGCAGCTCAAGGCGCTGCACACGCCGGGACACACGCCGGAGCATCTCTCGTTTGTGTTGTACGAGCAAGGAACCAGCGAGCCAGTCGCCATCTTTACCGGAGATTTTCTTTTTGTGGGTTCGCTGGGACGTCCTGATTTGCTTGGCGAAGCGGAAACTGCCCGTCTGGCAACAGAGCTATATCGCAGCGTAAGCCAGCGAATTGCCGCTTTGCCGGATGCGCTGAATGTGTATCCAGGACACGGCGCAGGATCGTTGTGCGGTGCGGGCATGAGTGACCGGCCGGAGAGCACGCTGGGTGAGGAACGCGCCACGAATCCTTACTTCAACTATGGCGAGCAGGAGTTTGTACGCAAGATTCTTGATGCCTCGCCGGAGATGCCGACGTACTACCCGCGCATGAAGGAATTGAATTCGGTTGGCGCGGCCGCGTTTGAATCGCTGCAGGAATTGAAGGCACTCAGCGTAGAGGAAGTAGCAGACTCTTCTGCTGTGGTTATCGACCTGAGAAAGCCGGAGGCTTTTGGCGAAGCGCATATTCCCGGCGCGCTGAACATCGGTCTCGGCGGAAACATCGCGATGTGGGCTGGGTGGCTTCTGCTGCCGCAGGCAGACGTAATCTTTGCCGGTGAAACGGAAGATGATTACCGCGAGGCGCGAACGGCGTTGGCACGCGTCGGGCTGGACCGCGTTGCCGGATATCTGCGAGGCGGGATGGCTGCCTGGATTGCCTCAGGCCGCAGCACTGCCCAGACCAAACAGGCAACCGCTTCCGACGTGGAGCAAGCGAGCGGAGCTGTAATTCTGGATGTGCGCAATGCGGCAGAGCGGGCGCATGGCGGCATCGCCGGGGCTCACGGGATTGCTCTGGGCGACCTGCCAACGGCTCTACGGGGACTCAACCGCGAGCAGGAGATCGTGGCCGTCTGCGGCAGCGGCTACCGGTCGAGCGCAGCAGCCAGCCTGCTGCAGAGGGCGGGTTTTGCACACGTAAGCCACCTGGCTGGCGGCATAGCTGCCTGGGAAAGCCGAAGTAGTTGACAGAGTTAGGCCTTCAGGCCCGATTTGCACCGTTTTCCACCTCGAAGCATCTATGATTGTGAAGCAAGATTGCCGGGTGAAGCCAAGTGCCCCGGAAGGAGAAACGATGGCTGGACAGTTTGTAAGTGAAGTAAACGACGCCGAGTTCGAGAAGCAGGTGCTGCAGTCTGAGACGCCCGTACTGGTGGATTTCTGGGCGGCGTGGTGCGGCCCTTGCCGCGCGCTGGCGCCGGTTGTTGACGCTGTTGCCGAGGAGTACCAGGGCAAGATTAAGGTGATGAAGATGGACGTCGATCGCAACAATATGACGCCCGGACGCTATGGCATTCGCGGTATCCCCGCGCTGCTGCTCTTCAAGGGCGGCCAGGTCGCGGAGCAGATCGTCGGCTTTGTGCCCAAGGAAACGATCGACCAGTCGCTGAAGCGCGTGCTGGCTTAAGAATTTTTATGCAGACAAGGCCTGCGAGTAACTGCTCGCGGGCCTTGTTGCGTTTGCTAGACTGAGGGCAACGATGCTCGAGTGGGTGCTGGTTCACGGGAGCTTGATCGCCTTCTTCATTTTGGCGAATAGCTTTTTTGTGGCTGCCGAGTTTGCGCTGGTGACGGTGCGCGAGACGCGCATCGAACAACTGATTGTGCTCAACCAACCGGGCGCGCGCACCGCACTGCAACTGAAATCCAACATCAATGAAGTGCTGCCGGCAGTGCAGTTCGGCGTAACAATTGCCAGCCTGGCGCTGGGCGGTATTGGCGAGCCTGCCGTGGCTTCGGCCATCCTGCATGTGCTGGGAAGGCTTTCGTGGCTGCCGGCCATTCTGCATGAGATTGGGAGGCTTTCGTGGCTGCCGGACATCAGCCAACACGCAACTCTCTACGCGCATTCGTTTGCCGTGGTGATTGCGTTCGCGGCGATTACGTACTTTGAGGTGCTGCTCGGCGAACTGGTGCCGAAGTCATTGGCGCTGCAGCGCGCTGAGCGCATTGCGCTCGCTGTTGCAGGGCCGGTCGATGTGTTTATTCGCATGACGCGCCCGGCAGTGAAGGTGATGAACTTCTCTGCAACTGCCGTGTTGCGTGTGTTTCGTGCGCCGCTGCGAGGTGAAGGCTCGGCGCATTCGCCCGAAGAGTTGAAGTTGATGGCGACGCAAACGCGCCGTGTGGGATTGCTGCCACCGTTCCAGGAGGAGATGATCCATCGCGCGATTGAGCTGAACCAGGTGGTCGCCAGCGAGATTATGACGCCGCGAGGAAAGATTTTTTCTTTGCCCGCGGACATGGAGCTCGAGACAGCGAGCGCGCGCATTGTGGAAGAGCAGCACTCGCGCGTGCCGGTGTATGACCCCGTTGAAGGGCGCGAGCACATCATTGGTGTGGTGTATTCAAAAGACGTTGCGCGGCTGATGCACTTCCGAGCCATCACGCAGGGGTTGGGCAGCAAGGGACCGAGCGGCGTAACAGTGCGGCAGGTGATGCGCGATGTTCTGGTGGTGCCAGAGACAAAGCTCGCACTCGAACTTCTGCAGGAGTTTCAGGAGAGGCGGCGGCACATCGCCATCGTGGTGGATGAGTTTGGGTCGACGCTGGGGCTGGTGACGACAGAGGATGTTCTGGAGCAAGTCGTCGGCGAGGTGGAAGACGAATTCGACACGGGACGCAATTTGCCCATGGCAGATGCCGGCGGCGGCTTGCTGCTGGATGGCAGCGCCAGCTTGCGCGATCTGGTGACACAGCTGCGTTGGAAGCTGCCGCGCGAAGCCGGTGTGGAAACGCTGGCCGGTTTTTTGCTTTCGCGGCTGGGACATATTCCTGAGGTGGGCGAGATTGTCGATTTTGGCACGCGGCGCTTTACGGTAACGGAGATGGATGGCAAACGTATCGCACGCGTGCGTGTAGACCTGATCACCGCAACAGGCAAAGTTGCTCCGAAGGGCGTGAAGGCGAAGCAGGATAGAGCGAGAGGCGCCGCGTGAACACTGCGCTGCGCAACATTCTGAAGCGTGTCGCAACGACCTTGCCGGTGCTATGGGTGGTGGTGACGATGGTCTTTCTGCTCATCCACCTGGTGCCCGGCGATCCAATTGCACAGATGCTGGGTGAAGGCGCGACGGCTGCGGATATTTCAAAGCTGCGTCATTCGTATGGATTCGATCAGCCGCTGGGCACGCAGTATTTTCAATACTGGCATGGCGTGGTCCGCGGAGATTTTGGACAGTCTCTGCGCCTCCATGACTCTGTGACGCACCTGATCCTGCAGCGCTATCCGTACACACTGGCGCTGACGGTTGCGGCGATGCTGATTGGCGCAGCACTGGCAATTCCTGCCGGTGTGTGGAGCGCTCGGCGGCGCGATCGCTGGCCTGACCGCACGCTGGGTGTTGTGAGCTTGGTCGGGCTCTCGTTCCCGAACTTTGCGCTGGGGCCGATTCTGATTGTGGTTTTCGCAATTGCGCTTGGCTGGTTGCCGGTGAGCGGTGCGGGCAGTGGCGGAATGGATTTTCTGCGTCATCTGATTCTGCCTGCGATAACGCTGGGGTTGGGTATGGCGGCGATTCTTACGCGCATGGTGAGAACGTCAATGCTGGAAGAACTGGGGCAGGATTACATCCGCACCGCGCGTGCTAAGGGCTTGAGCGAGCGCTGCGTGGTCTATCGTCATGCGCTGCGCAATGCGCTGAATCCGGTGCTCACGGTGCTTGGCTTGCAGTTTGGATCGCTTTTAGCGGGAGCGATTGTGACCGAGACAATTTTTAGCTGGCCGGGGCTGGGCCGGCTCACGCTTTCGGCAATCTCTAACCGCGATTATGCTTTGGTGCAGGGATGCATCCTGGCGATCGGGCTGACATACGTAGCTGTGAACCTGCTGACCGATTCGGTCTACGCATTGGCAGACCCGCGGATGCGGAGGTAGAAGGGCTTTGAACGCAATGTGCGCCATGTTTCGACGCAATGTACGCGATGGGAGCGTGGCGTTGCTCTTGAGTACGTCGATTGTGGCCTCTGCGCAACACCCGCAGGTTCCCACGGTGGCACCAGAGACAGCGCATGAGCAAAGCTTTCGCGATACGCAGTTTGGTGTGCGCTTCAAGGTGCCTCCGGGATGGGAGATCACTCGACGCGACCACGAGGTGAGCACTTTTCGCATGGACGCTCGCACCGCGCCGCCGAAGCTGCAGCTGCGCAGCGTGGTGAGCCTGGACTTCAATCCGTTTCCGCAGACAAATCTGGCTGGCGCGCTGGTTTATTACAGCGTGGAGAAACATGCCAAACCTGCGGAGTGTGTGCAGCAAGCCGCAGGCAAGGACGAACCGGCGGATTCGCAGATGATTGGCGGCATGAACTTTGTACACGGCCACGATGAGCACGGCGGTGTCTGCGTCGAGGCGCGCGACGAGGTCTACACTGCGTTTCGTAAAGGCGCGTGCTATCGCTTCGATCTGGAGATGAACACCTTCTGCTCTGTATCGAGCGGAGCTGCGGAGATGTCGGACGACCAAATGGCTGACATTGAGGCACGCATGACGGGCATTCTTTCGACCGTTACGCTGGACTGGAGTAAAACTGGAACAACTCCTGTGACGCCGCCTGATGTAACGCAGCGAAAGAAGCTGCCCGCGCCAGCAGTACGCGGTGGGCAATAGGCACTCAATTTGTCTTGAGTTCGATAATCTCAGCGGTGGGTTTGCCGTCTTCAATGCGAAGAATTGCAAATGAAATAGGAAGCTGAAACCTGCGCGGGCCGCAGCTTCCGGGGTTCAGATACAGCACTTCATCGCGATGAGTGATCGCAGGTTTGTGCGAGTGTCCACTGATCACAACGCCAATCTGCGCTGCCTGCGGATTCAGGTCAAGATCCTCTAACGCATGCAGCATATAAATTAGATAACCATCGAGTTCGACTGCTTCAGTAGCGGGCAACTCACCGCATGGGCCAAAGCGGTCGATATTGCCGCGGATAGCGGTGACTGGTGCAAATGTGCGCAGAGCATCAAGAATTTCCGGATTGCCAACATCACCTGCGTGCAGGATGTGCGCGAATGGGCCGCGCAACGCAAGTTCACGCAGAAGCTCGGGCCGAAGCAGACCGTGCGTGTCAGAGACTACGGCAATGAGCATTATGAGCTCCGGGGGTCAAGGTAATCGCGCAGACCATCGCCGACGAGATTGAATGCCAGCACGCAAAGCGCCACGGCAGCAGCAGGGAAGAAGATGAGATAGGGCGATTCGAAGAGATGTGAACGCGCGTCATTGAGCATCGCTCCCCAGGTCGCGGTGGGAGGCTGCACGCCAAGACCAAGGAAGCTCAGCGTAGCTTCTGCGAGCACCGCAGCAGCCATGCCAACGGCTGCTTGCACCAGAAGCGGCTGCAAAATGTTGGGCAGAATGTGTCGCAGCATCAGGCGGAGATCGCCGGCTCCGAGCGAGCGCGCAGCCTGAACGAACTCGCGCTGCTTGACGGCCATTACCTGGGCGCGAACCAGCCGGGCGTAGTTCACCCATGCAGCAATTGCCAACGCGAAGATGAGGTTGATCAGGCTGGGGCCGAGGAATGCAACAAACGCAACAGCGAGAAGGATTCCTGGAAGAGCAAGAAATGCGTTGGTGAGATAGAGGTTGATGACAGTATCGAGCCATCCACCATAGAAGCCGGCCAACATGCCCAACACCAGCCCGACGGCGAGTGAAAGCACAACAACTGCGAAGGCCACGGTGAGCGAGACGCGCGCGCCGTACAGCGTGCGGGAGAGCACATCGCGGCCGAGTTCGTCGGTGCCGAACCAGTGTGCAGCGGAGGGTGGCGTTAGCCGTGCAGCGAGGTCGAGCTTGGCAGGATCGTGAGGAGCGAGAAAGGGTGCGAGCACGGCGCAGAGCAGAAAAACCAGCAGCAATAACCCACCGGCAAGCGCCAGCCGATGTTGCGCAAAGCCGCGCCGATCATGGGCCGCGGCTGGTGCAGATGGTAAGGAAGTCACCATACGTATGTAACCGATGATAGACGGTTTGATGACCAACGTTTCGTGCAGGTTATGGTGAATTCCCGTGTCCCGTCCTACACTTAGATGTAGCAAAGTTAAGACCAATGGTGTTCGCCGCGTACGGTCCGGCAGGCATGAAGGATTGGAGAGTAATGGAATTGCGGGGTCAATCAGCCGTGGTCTGCGGGGCCGGTGGGTTTATCGGTGGGCACCTGGTCAAGTCACTGCAAAGCAACGGCGTAAAAGTCGTGCGAGCGGTCGATGTAAAACCGCTTGACGGCTGGTACCAGCAGACAGAGGGTGTTGAGAATATCTCGCTCGACCTGAAGGACCGCGAGAATTGCGAACAGGCAGTGAAAGGCGTCGACCTGGTCTATCAGCTGGCTGCTGACATGGGCGGTATGGGCTTTATCGAAAACAATAAAGCACTGTGCATGCTGAGTGTGCTGACCAACACCCACATGTTGCAAGCCGCACAGAAGCAGGGCGTTAAGCGTTTTTTCTATTCGTCCTCGGCGTGTGTCTACAACGGAGACAAGCAGACCAGCGAGGATGTCATACCGCTAAAGGAAAGCGATGCGTATCCGGCGATGCCTGAAGACGGCTATGGCTGGGAAAAACTTTTTAGCGAACGCATGTGCCGGCACTTTGAAGAGGATTTCGGCCTGGTCTGCCGCGTGGCGCGCTTTCACAATGTCTATGGGCCGAACGGCACATGGAATGGCGGCCGCGAGAAGGCACCGGCGGCTATCTGCCGCAAGGTGATTGAGGCCAAGCGTTCCGGCAAGCACGAGATTTCGATTTGGGGCGATGGCAAACAGACGCGCAGCTTTATGTACATCGATGATTGCTTGAAGGGCACGCAGATGATCATGGAAAGCGATATTGACGAGCCCATCAATCTTGGATCGAGCGAACTGGTCACGATCAATCAGCTCGTGGATATGGTGGAAGACATTGCCGGCATCAAGCTCAAGCGCAGTTATGACCTGAGCGCACCCAAAGGCGTGAACGGACGCAATAGCGACAACACCATGATTATGGATAAACTAGGATGGATGCCCTCCATCCCACTACGAGTTGGAATGGAAAAGACCTATCGCTGGATCGAAGAGCAGGTTGCAAGCGGGGCGATAGATAAGTAGGCATTGATGTTACGCAGAGACGATACAACTACCATTCTCGGGATTCCATTTTTCCGCGGCACCGCGCAGAAGGCTGTGGGCCGGATGATGCGCGGCGGCTTGTTGGTGGTTCCAGCTGCTCCCGCGCTGCGAGAGATGGAGCGCGACTCCTGTTACCGAGAGGCGCTTGTCGAAGCAGACGTCGCCATTCCAGATTCAGCTTTCATGGTGGTGCTCTGGAACCTGTTGCAGCATGACCTGCTTAGCCGGGTTTCCGGACTGGAATACCTGCGCTGCTTGTTGCGCAGTCCCGCCGTACGCAAGCCGGGAAGCTGTGTGTGGGTGATGGCCAGCGAAGAAAGCGCAGAGCGCAACCGGAAATGGCTTTCAAGGCAGGGAATCGACTTGCCGGAAGATTGCATCTACGTGGCGCCTGTCTACTGTACTTTGGGATGTGCGGTAGATGACCCGGAACTGGTGGCCCTGTTAGAGCGTCTACGGCCAAGCCACGTGGTGATGACCATCGGCGGCGGGACCCAGGAAAAAGTGGGGTTGTATCTGAAGCGGCAGTTGAGCTATCGGCCGGCCATTCACTGCATAGGCGCGGCCATTGCTTTTCTCAGCGGCGACCAGGTCCATATTCCCCGGTGGGCAGACCGGCTCTGGTTGGGATGGCTCTTCCGCTGCCTCTACCAGCCAGCAAGGTATATTCCCCGCTACTGGGAGGCGCGCAAGCTTTGGTCGCTGATGTGCCGGTACCGTGACCGCCTTCCGGGGCTAACTTCAAGGACGGTTTCTTAGATCTCTTTGTAATTTTTTGCCCATCGCCGCATCTTCCTGTCCGGAGATGTGTCAGAACCCTGTATGAGTTTCCGAAGGGCGTTACCCACAGTGGCATTGTTGTGCCTGGCTACCGGATTAGGGGCCGGGAAGGCGCCGGCGCAGGAAATGCCCAGCGGCCCGCACTCAATCTCAGAACAATATCTGTTTACCAAGGCGAACGAGGAGCGCGCACAGCGCGGCTTGCCGACTCTGCATTGGGATGATGTGCTCTATCGTGCTGCAAATAACCACGCACGCGCGATGGCGGAGCGTGAATCCATCTCGCACCAATATCCCGGCGAAGCCGAGCTGGCCACGCGCGGCAAGCAGGCGGGAGCACACTTCAGCGTAATTAGTGAAAATGTGGCCGAAGCTCCGACAGCTGAATGGATTCACGATGCGTGGATGAAGTCTCCCGGCCACCGCAAAAACCTTCTCGACCCCGAAGTGGATTCCGTGGCGATCCGTGTGCTGCGCCGTGATGGTCAGCTCTACGCCGTGGAAGACTTTGATAGGTCTGTAAAAGAGCTCTCCTACGACGCGCAGGAGCACGCTGTAAGCTCGCTATTGAAAGCAACCAGCAGCCTGAACGTGCTGCCTTCCACGCCAGAAGCGCGCCGCACCTGCGCCATGGAGACGGGCTATGCGGGTTCGAATGAGCCGTGGTTCATTATGCGCTATACGGCGGGAGACCTGACGCGGTTGCCGGACCAACTCAAGACCAAGCTAACCTCAGGTAAATATCACCAGGCTGTGGTGGGTGCCTGCGACGCGCACAATAAGGATGCCTTCACGGCATACAACATTGCCGTGCTGCTGTATCCCTAAGTGAGCAGTTGCAGTTAGCAAGAAGCAGCAAAACGAAAGCTGCTTACTGCTTGCTGCTCACTGCTAACTCAATACCTGCCTCGGCAAGCTCCTCAGGAGTGGCGGGCTGCGTGGGCTCCATCTGCAGCATATTGTTGAAGCGGTTGAAATAATTGAACAGCCCAATCGCGGCCATCAACTCCACAATTTCGCCTTCGGAATAGAAGCGCTTAAGCTGCGCCATATCTTCGTCTGAAAAATGCAGCGAGTCGAGCGTCATGCACTCGGCCAGGTGGATGGCGAGCTTTTCCGCTTCGGAGAAGAGTTCGGAATCGCGCCAGTTGCCGCGCAGGGCCTCAATCTGTTCCGGCGTTGTGCCAAGACGCAGCGAGATCGCCGTGTGGCTCGCCAGGCAATATGCCGTGCAGTTGAGCTGCGAGGTGCGCACAACGGCGAGCTCTTTGAGCTTGGTAGGCAGGGTTCCGGTTTGCAGAACGGCATGCATGTGCGCGGTTGCCGTGCGAAATATCTCCGGCCGGTGCGCGAGCGTGCGGAAGAAGTACGGCACGTTGCCGCGGTCGCGCAGGAACTTGTCGTAGATTTCGCGAAGCTCGGGAGCGACCTCAGAGCGATTGAGCCGGCTGATGCGTGGCATGGCAAACTCCTTGTGCAGGTATTGCTTACGCCACTGATCATATCGCGTAGCGTGGGTCCATGGCCTTTGACCCTGTGGGTCGCAATTTGTTATAAAAGATGTAGAGCAGCCGTTCTGGCTGCGGTGCGTTCCCCACGCGATCCTGAGTAGCTCAATGGCAGAGCATTCGGCTGTTAACCGAAGGGTTGTAGGTTCGAGTCCTACCTCAGGAGCCAATTCCTAAATCAATTAGCTCCATCCGACAAGTCACCAACCCCACAGAAGCCCACACTAAGATCATGCGACTATCCTTGATTTCACGAAGGGTTTTACGGAGATGAAGAGAATCACTGGTAAGGACAAAGTCCTCTTATTTTTGGTTGGTGTACTTGTTGTTATTGGTTTTGGCTTCGTCGGTTGGTTCCGAGTCGCTTCAAATTATGATTATGACGCACTAGCCGGTACGTATGTTATGGACGGTGCAGGGGAAAAATGTATCGTGGAACTCTATGCTGACGGAAACTTTTCTGAGCAGTTAATGCATTCGGGGACCACGAAGCTGGCTCAGGGTAAGTGGACGCGGTATGGTGAATCGCACATGTCATTTTCGCCGGAATTCATGACCGTTTCTGGCGAAGAACTCAATGCTAGCGGCCAAACGCATGGACAATTCGAAAAGATGCTGGGAGTTTTCCCATCTCTTACGCTGGCTCCCCTTCCAGGAGGTCCGACGTTCCGGAAAAGATGGTTTTGATAACACTTTGACGCTGGCTCCTCGCCGGACGCCGCAGCCTGCCACCAGCACGCAGCAGAGATTTGAGTGAGAATCTTACTTGCATTACAGAAGTATTACCCCCTCAAGGTGCGCGTTTCGAATTGATTCTCATCTAACCGTTAGGAGAATCAATGCAAACCCTAGCGCGTGACAGAACGTTTACGCAGCCTGTTGTCTGGGTCACGACCCTCATCATGCTTGCGTTTCACATCGGCGCAGTGGCTGCGCTTTTCTTCTTCAGTTGGAAGGCATTTCTGGTTGCGATGGCGTTGTGGTGGATCGCTGGAGGCCTGGGGATTGGCGTCGGATATCACCGGCTTCTTACGCATCGAGGCTACAAGACGCCGAAGTGGGTGGAGTATTTCCTGACGATCTGCGCCACGCTCACACTTGAAGGTGGCCCAATCTTCTGGGTCGCAACCCATCGCCAGCACCATCAAAACACGGACAAGGAAGGCGATCCGCATTCGCCGCGTGAAGGCGGCTTCTGGGCCCATGTTGGTTGGCTGCTGACTGGCAAGACTGCACATGACGACGCGGCAAATTTGTTGCCTTATGTGCCGGAGCTTCGCAAAGACAAGTTTCATGTTTGGATCAGCCGCTGGCACTGGGTGCCAATCACTGTGCTGGGCGCCGTGCTTTTTGCGGTAGGCGGATGGAAGTTCGTTCTGTGGGGGATTTTCTTTCGCACGGTCATAGGACTTCACTCCACCTGGCTGGTGAACTCAGCCACGCATATATGGGGATCGCGCAGGTTTCTTACCGACGATACCTCCAAGAACAGCTTCTGGGTGGCCCTGCTAACTTTTGGCGAGGGCTGGCACAACAACCATCACGCTCATCCACAATCATCACGTCATGGATTGGCCTGGTACGAGTTGGATATTAATTGGTATTCGATTGTTGTATTGCGATGGCTTCGCATTGTGTGGGATGTGAAGGCACGCAGCCTCCACATGAACAAGCCTGAGGCAGGACTCGTTCCGCAGGAAGCGCCTCTCTAATTACGATCTAAATCTTGTCCATGCGGGATGTGAGCAATTCGACTCAGCTTTTTAAGCTCATCAGTGTAACGCTGTGAGTATGAAGAATCTTATATTCACCGCAATGGGCGCTGTTCTGCTTGCCGGAACTGCCGCTGCACCAGCCCAGATTTCTGTCGGTATTGGGATAGCACCTGCGTGTCCCTATGGCTATTACGACTATGCACCCTACAATTGCTCACCCTATGGCTACTACGGACCGGATTGGTTCAACGGTGGCTTGTTCATCGGGGCGGGTCCTTGGTACCATGGACGCTCCGGTTTCTACGGCCACGTGGACAACCGCTACGATCCCCGCAACGGCTACAACGGCCCAATGCCGGAACGTGGCTCTCGTGCCTTCAATCATTTCCAGGGAAATGAGGCCCGTGATGGGCAGGGGCACACCGGCCAGGCAAACCACGAAAGCAGCCGCGAACACAGCGCAGGCGCTCAGCGTGGAAGCAGCAGTCGTCATCGCTAGATCGTGAATACGGATAGACGATGACAAGCAAACCCTCTCCCGATCCAATGGACCGCATCGATACTTTTTGGTGGGCCTTTGGCATCCGGGGAGGGTTCGCAGTTTTATTTGCCGGCATACTGGCTTTTTCTGGGAACTTGCTGGGCAGCTTATTCTTTGATCCGGTCATGCTCGTGCTGTTGTCGATCCTGTTGGGGTTCTATGTGCTGGCGAATGCTGTACTGCTCGGTGTGGGGGCAGGTTTCGCATTGCAGCACCGTCTTAGCCTGGGCTGGCTGCTGGCCGCCGAGAGTTGCTTCGCGTTGCTCCTTGGCGGCTACATCGGTTTCTCTCTGCTCATAACATCGCAATCGATCGCATTGTTGGCGGGTATTCACGCTATAGGCGCCGGATGTTTTCAGGCAGTGCTCGCTTTCAAGCTACAGCGTTATCAACGGTTCAAGGTGCTGCTGAGCATTTCTGCTTTAGCCGCATTGAGTATGGGAACGTTCTTTTTGTGCCATCAAGCAGAGACGCCACGGCTGATTTCGCTGTGGCTAAGTTGCTTTGAATTAGCCTATGGCGTGATCGTGATTGGATTCGCATGGGCATTGCACGCTGAAGCTCAGCGCAGGCTAGTAGCAGCCTAAGCTGGATGCTTGTTTTCAGGCTTTAGTGTGGTGCCTCTAGTTGCCGCCGGGAATCCACCGCAGCAACAGGTGCGGCCAGCAGCCCAACAGCACGATGGCTGCGGCCAGCAGCCCTGCCAGCACCTTCAGGAACATCTGCGGCGCGAGCGGTGGTGCATTGGCGTCCGGCTCGGCTACGTACATACGCTTCATCACGCGCAGGTAGTAGTAGAGTGAGACCGCGCTCATGGCGATGGCGATGATGACCAGCCACAGCATCGACTTCGAGCCTGGGTGGGCTGCGATCACTGAGACGAACAGGTAGAACTTCGCAAAGAAACCAGCCAGTGGCGGAATGCCTGCGAGCGAAAGCAGAAAGACGCTGAGACACACAGAGAGAAACGGTGCGCGTCGGCTAAGGCCATCGTAGGTGGCAAGCGAATCGCTGCCAGTGTCGCCTTCCACTGTCTGCAGCACCGTAAAGATGCCGAGCGTTCCCAGCGCATAAGTGACGATGTAATAGAGCAGCGGTGCAAGATTGCGCGGCGAATGCGCCACGATGGCAAGCAGAATGTATCCCGCATGAGCAATGGCCGACCACGCAATCAAACGGCGCAGCGTAGTCTGGACAATCGCAACGAGATTGCCTAGCACCATGGACGCCAGCGCCATCAACGCCAACGCGGGGACCCATCCGCTGACGAAGTGCGCGATTCCTGCTGAACCACGCGCACCGTATAAGCCGAGGTTCATGATCTGGAAGAAGACGAAGAAGCTTGCGACCTTTGACCCTGAAGCGATAAACGCGGCGCTGGCGGTGGGCGCGTCCTGGTAGACGCCCGGGGCCCAGAAGTGCAGCGGCGCTGCTGCAACTTTGAAGCCCAGGCCGATCAGCGTCATCACGATGGCGACAATCAGCAGCGGATTGAGCGGCGTGTGAATGGAGGCTGCAATCTGCAGCAGGTTTGTCGAGTTAGAAAGGCCGTAGAGAAGACTGAAGCCGAAGAGCAGGAACGCGGCAGACATGCCTCCGAAGAGGAAGTATTGCAGCGAAGCATTCGCAGACCGCGCGCTGGGCTTGTGGAACGCGGCCATGATGTAAAGCGAAAGGCTCAGCGTTTCGAGTGACAGGAAGATGACCAGCAGGTCCTGCGTCGCGACAAGAAACAGCATTCCGACTGTTGCCAGCAGGATTAGCAGTACGAACTCGCCGATGTGGCTGGTGAAGGTGGAGCGCGCAGAGAGCAGCAGTGTAATGATGCTCAGCGCAAGGATCGCAATCTGTACGAAGCGAATGGTGGGATCGGCGAGCAACACGCCATCGAGCAGGCTGGATTGTCCTGCGACGAATGTGAGACTGGCGATAGCTGCGGCACAACCAGCCACTCCCAACAACGAAGCCACGGCAAAGCGAGTGCCCGCAGCCGCCTTGCGCATCACGCTCACGTCAAGCGCGAGCACCATGAGCGCAGCAACGACAAGAATGATCTCCGGGCGTGCCACTAGAAGGAGTGCGTGGTAATCAATCTGCATTATGGCCACCTCCCATTGCGGAGCCCGCTGAAGAGCGGGCCATTGAGCGCGGGGG
>Ga0206848_1144_pt1 | contig 16181 bp, 15 predicted proteins | sample Alteio_BWOrgCont_18_FD_152635 | JGI IMG/M metagenome (GOLD analysis project Ga0206848, IMG submission 152635) | Enriched cells from forest soil in Barre Woods Harvard Forest LTER site, Petersham, Massachusetts, United States -... | ecosystem: Environmental > Terrestrial > Soil > Temperate forest >...
GTTAATTTTTTTCCTCATTTTCTATTTCTAAAATAACCAAAAAATCTATAAAAGATTTATTTTCGAAATAGAAATCAAAAATTTTAATCTACCTTTCTTTCTCAAGAAGTTCGTGGAGCTTTTCCTCATATTGTTGGCGTTGCCACATTTCAGCATAAAGGCCTTTTTGAGCAAGAAGAGATTTATGAGAGCCACGCTCAACAATCATTCCACCTGATAGTAAGAGGATTTCATCTGCATGAACAATGGTGGAGAGTCTGTGGGCAATGATGAGGGTTGTATGCTGAACAGCAATAGTCTTGAGACACTTTTGTATTTCTTTCTCCGTATGGGTATCAAGAGCTGATGTTGCCTCGTCAAATATAAATAGATGAGGTTTTTTTAAAAGCGTTCTTGCAATGGCAATGCGTTGCTTTTCTCCTCCAGAGAGTTTAAGACCTCTTTCTCCAACGAGGGTATTATACCCTTCAGGAAGTTTGCGAATAAAATTATGAATTTGGGCCGATTTTGCAGCTTCTTCAATTTCTTCTGAAGAGGCACTTGGATTTCCATAAGCAATATTATAGTAAATCGTATCATTAAAAAGAACTGTATCCTGTGGAACGATCCCAATAGCTTTTCGTAAGCTTTTTTGGGTAATCTCTCGAATGTCTTGATCATCTAAGAGGATTTGTCCTTTTTCCACCTCATAAAAACGAAAAAGTAACCTTGTGATGGTTGATTTTCCTGCCCCACTTTCCCCTACAATGGCGAGTGTCTTTCCAGGATCAATAAGGAATGAGATGTTTTTTAAAATCTCTCGATCAGGATTATAAGAAAAAGAAACACCTTTAAACTCTACTTTCCCTCCTTTAAAAACATAGTCTTTAGCTTGTAGATGGTCTTCAATTTCTGGTTTTTGATCAAGAAGGGAAAACATGTTTTCCATATCTGCAAGGGATTGCTTTGTCTCCTTATAGGCAAACCCTAAAAAACCCAAAGGCATAAAGGCTTGCAAAAGATAAGTATTTACAAGAACAAAATCACCGACAGTTAAATGATTCGTCGTTACATCCCAAGCGGCCAGGATCATGATAAAGCTAAGTCCAAAAGCGATAATGGTATTTTGTCCAAAGTTTAAAAGTGCTAATGCATTTTTACTCATAATTGCAAACTTTGCATAACAACCTGCTAGCTGATCAAAGCGGTCAATTTCTAAGCTTTCATTCGTAAAATATTTAACGGTCTCATAATTCAAAAGAGCGTCTACTGACCTCTCATTAGATTGGGTATCAATTGCGTTTTGCTGCCTTTGAATGCGTGTGCGCCTTTCTGTAAAGAGAATTGTGAAAATCACATATGTAAGAATCGTAAAAAAAGCTGTAAATGCATAGCGCCAATTATATAAAACCCACATGGCGACCGTAACAAACAACAGTTCAAAAAAGGCTGGAATAAAGGCATTGATCGTAAACCACAAAAAGCTATCAACTGCCTTAACACCCCGCTCTACTGATCGACTTAGGCCTCCCGTTCTGCGATCAAGATGAAATCGTAAGCTCAACATATGAAGATGTCTAAATATCTGTACTGAAATACGGCGCATGGCCTGATTTTCGACAGGAGCAAAAATCGCAATTCGGATTTCATTAAAAAAAGAGCTGATGATTCGAAATGACCCATAGGACAAAAGGAAATAGAGGGGCAGAACAATCCATCCTTGAGAATGAGCTTCCTCCAAGGAATCAACTGTATCTTTGAAAAAAATGGGAATAGCAAGGGCTGCAAATTTTGAAAGCAACAACGCTAAAAGAGCAAATATAAATCTAAGTCGTAAAGAGATTGAGTCCTTCGGCCAAAGGTAAGGAAAAAGTCTTGCAATTGCTCCATGCTTATATTTTTGTGTGAATTCAAGTATACTCATAGTTGAACTATGGATGATAATGAGTATGAATAAAAGAGAGATGTAGCCTTAAAAAGAAAATTGATCTTAGGTGTTTTTTAGATAATAGCTCTTATATAATAACTGATAGAATTTGATAAATTAACGAATTTATGAGAGAAGTATTTTAATTCCTATACTTTTCTATGGAAATTTTATTTATTTCCACAAAATTTTTATTGTAAGACGTATTTAATTTCTTGTTGCATAATTTATTTAATTTTAATATATTCGTTTTTATTAATTGATTCCTTGTTAAAGGTGGTATGTATGAAATTTTATAGATTTATCTTCATATTATTCTCCTTGTTTCTTACTCTTCCAGTGAGTGCCATGGAGCAAGATGAGGAGGTAATCGAAGAACGCCAAAAACCGAGTCGCAACAAAAGCAAACAAAGCTTACCTAAAGAGACTTTAGGACATAAAGCAAAAAAAGAAGCTGAAAGTTCAACTAACCAATTTCATATGAAGTTCAAGGTTGGATTTGAGTTTCAAGAAGTAAATGGTCTTTGCCCTTGGGCTCTTCATAATAATAACATTCAGAAAAAACCTCTGTTCTTTTTAAAAGATAAAGAAACAAAAAGGCATCTTTGGAAGATAGTCATTGACACAAGTGATATCGAATTTGTTACAGAGCCATTTAGCTATCAAGAGCGCCCAATCTTAGAAAGAGGCATAGATACCATCCTGAAAGCCTTTAATACCCTTGAAAATCTTCTTAACCATCAAACCCGTATAACATTTGAAGGATGGACGGATAAAATAGAGGAGCTAAAAACAGATTTTCCTTTTTTTCTCGGCTATTTCGGGACGTATAGCTCAGTAAGAGACGAATTTATTATAAAACCTTCTTCTCAATGGAAGCCTAAATTTGCCCCTCAGGTTACAATTCAACACCCCTTGGAACACGCTATTCCTTTGTACTTTGGTTTATTTGGATTCTCTTCTCGCTATATGCTTGATTTTTCCGCCAGTCTTCCCTGTCGTGATTTATTTTTAGAGGCGCAAAAAGAAGCTAATTCTGAAAATTTTGGGAAATGGATACATGGGTATGGACAAAAAATGAATGGATTGGTTTTTCTCCATGCCTTAACTTTAGTGCAAATGACCCCTGGGGAAGACCTTACTGATAAAGAACTATTAAAAGAAACTTACGATAGCTTAACTAACTATTTCCAAGTCGATGCCAAAATGAAATTAACGTTGATGTCACGTCGTCCTTTTTCTTCTATGTTTAAGGATATCCACACCCAAGGAGATTATCCCCAATATTTTATGAGAGTGATGAGTCTTAATACTCCATTTTATAAAATTCCCTCATTGTTCTATAAAACAAATTATGCCGAACAGTTTTATGATTCTCAAACAGGTAACGTAAAATCTTTTCTCAATTTGTTGCCTTTCTTATCTCAGGATTTCGTAACACAAAATAATCAGATATTAATTCCCTTACTCCAGCAAGGGGTTGTAAGCACCACCATGCTTCGAAAATTAAAAAAGAGGGTCAAAGTAGATCAGTCGGAACCTGTCTCCACTTTATTTAATAAATATTTTGAAGAAGCAATAAAAACCGTTGAGTTTCCCGCAAAAACCTATATAATGGATACAAATAACTACAGTGTGCAAAGTATTCCTTATGATCATGATATTTTGTCCCCTCCTCTTTTTTTAGATTTTGAAAATTCAATGGGAAGGTTTAAGGACCCAATGACAGAGGAAGAAAAACAATGTGGAGAAGCTATTATTGAGGTTCGTGCTATAAGAGATGTACAATCTTGGTTTCTTAAAAAATGTGGACTTGAACCAGAATTAACGGGTGAGTTTCTCACCAAGCCAAGTCCTGAATTAAAAGTACAGGCATTATGCTTATTTGATTTTTTAAAGGACTTTGGAAAACCAAGTGATGTCATAGAGATTTATTACCTGGGTATGCCTTACGCATTAAGATATTAACAAAGGAGCAGAAGATGCATAAAATATTCTTAAGATTAGGAGTTCTGATTATGACTTCTCAGCTAATCACAGAAGCTTATTGTATCAATAATAAGCTATTGAACTTAGAAGCTGAAACTTGCTCTTCTAAAATATGGTCAGGGGTTCATATACCAAAATATAAAATCAAAGAGAGCTTAGGCTTTTTATCTGATACTGATATTGCCGATACAAAATTATCTCAAGCTCGAAATTTTAAGAGTTTTTATGAAAAAATCACGGGCCAAGTTCAAGATAGAAAATTTCTTCAATTTGCTCAAGAGTGTAGAAACATTTATGATGAAGAAAATGATTTAACTAAGCTTGCCATACACTTACTCCTTGAAAAGGTTACGGAAAAATATACTGCAGATCTACATAAAGCTGAGAAATTAAAGGAAATTAGACCTCAAACCCCGAATAATAAACAATCTGACAGAGAAAATATATTCAATATTTTCTTAAATGCAGATAAAAATATAAGTGCAAATCAATAAATCGAATGCCTATAATTGTTACCAGGAGAGCATTCTAACTTTTGATGGAGGCTCATTTTGAGTTGTTCGGTCTTTTATTCGGGCAAATGGGCTTGAAAGGGGGATCCTTGATGATAAAGGTGAATAACTTCAGTTGCTCCCTGTGGAAGATATTGATGAGCAAGGCATAAGCTTTTTTTTGTTTTTATATGGAAAAATTCATTTCTTGGTGATTGGTAAGGCCGGATAAGACCTGGAAAAGTTGAAATCTTTTCAGAAATATATAATCATTATCAAAATCTTATTATTGGAGAAGGGGATATACCTCTTGATAAATTTTTTCTTACTCCGGTTACAGCTTGGGTTGATGACACCTTCGATGACGCTAAGAAGTTGGCTTAAAATAAATAAATGATCCCCGCCGCAAGCAGCGGGGTATTCAGAAGAGCCTCAGCTGACGATCATCATGTAGCTTATGGTATTCATTTCCTTGGTTCTTTACGTAATTAGCTATTTTCCCTTCATCTCCGTGTTTCCCTATAGTACTAGCAAAATACCCATCTGTCCAAAATTCCCCTCCCCACAATTGCTTCTTTACTTGGGGGCATCGCCGGAATATCTCTCGAGCTGTAAGACTTTTTATAATTGTTACTATCTTCGTCACATTATACATTGGTATTGATTGTACCAAAAAATGTACATGATCTTTATCCGTACCAATCTCCAAAAATTTTAGCTCAGATCTTTGTTCAATTTCTAAACAAATATCTTTAAGAACCATATCCACTTCTTCGTCAAATACGGCTCGTCTGTATTTTGCTGGAAATACAAGGTGGTACATTAATACAGTTACATTATGGCTCTGATGTATATACTCGCTCACGCGAGTATTTTACGCCGCAAGCGGCGGGGAATACAACCCTAAGGAGATTTAATGTCATTGCACGATCAATTTATAAAGGAAAACCTTTATGCATATTTTTAAAATAATTCCATTCTTTTGTTTATTAGGATTCATCCCTTTTTTTATTCACATACCCGCACATGCAGGCCTAAAAGATTCGCTTGAGCAAAACGATATGTCCAAAACAGCAAAACGCAAGCGCAATGATAACGCGAAACAAAAAACATCAAAAAACAAAAGATTGATGAACGTAAAGAGCCAAAAATAGATGATTATTACAAGAAATCTTTTAAACCCATTCCAACTTCTACATTCTTACCGAAACCTACTCAAGGAACAGGCCTTCCTGAAAGGCAGAACCAACAAAAATCTGGAGAAAAACTTAAAATAGCAAATACCCAAACATTACCAAAAGTAACCATCTTAAAAGCCTCTGCCCCCCTGCCTGTAGCTGTAAAAACACAGAAACTACAACTCCCCCCACAAAAGGCCAACGAACCTAAACAGCAAACTGCAAGTTTGAAAAAGTCTTCTCTATTAGAAGTTCCTCATCAGACAATAAATAATTCTGAAGCTGAAATGAAGGTTAGCTTTCTTAAGGGAACAGACGACCAGCTTAAAGCTTATTCTAAGTATATTAATAAAGCTGAGACAGATATCATCCTTGCCAGCTGGAATGTTAATTATATCCCTGAGTTGATATTTTCTAGCCTTATGGCGGCTAAAAGAAGAGGCGTATATATCAGCTTTGTTGTCAACTCTGTTAAAAGAAAGGCAACCTTAGACTTCTTTGAAAATGATGAAGAGGAAGAATCTACCTTTAGGCTATTCGAAACTAAATCCCATGCTAAGTTTCTCTTTGTAGATAAACAATACTTAGTCTTGGGGTCGTTTAATGCCCTTGGGGAGTCATTTGAGGATACTGAAGATGCTTCTTTTGCCCTTGTAGGGTCTGTCCCTCAATTATGGCCTTTTTACATGTCTCTTTATGAAACATACACTTCTCTTGGAGAAGATTTAGGTGGAATCTTTGATGGAATTGCTATGATAAGCAAAGTACGTAACCCTGGCACAAGACCTCTTTTAGAGAGGCGCTTTAATGATGGATCCAGAATCTTCTTGTTACGTACCTTAAAAGAACATGAGGATTTCCTAAAACTCGCAACCCCTTATAATGGCAAAGTAACAATATACTCTCCCTTTAGCACGAAAGATAATACCTTTAAGCGATTAAAGACTCTTGAATCCATTTTGCCAAACGGCACACAGGTTCACTTAAAAGTCCTCAAACAATTTGAGAATGGCCTTACGAGATTATTATCCTCTGTACCAAATTTAAAAAGTCACGCCCATGTGGACGTAGCAACATCCCATCAAAAGATTATAGCCCTTGGAGAGGAGACTCTTTCCGTGGGCTCACTTAACTGGCTCTCAGCAGCTCAAGATGAAAAAGACCTCTACAAAAATGTGGAGCTCTCTATCGTCCTTCAAGGATCAAAAGCTGCTGAGATAATTAAACAGTATTACAAAAACTAAAAACACTTAACTTCTCCCCTAAATTTCAACAATCTTGCGATTCAATGTTTTTGTATCAGTTTGCTAGCAGTTATTTCTTCTTGTTTTTCCATAAGACTACTCTTAGTTCTATTTGATTTTAGTGAACCGTTGTTAACCTGAGGTATATATCCTTTATCTAATGCTAATGAAATTAAATTTTTTATGCCGGTTTTTTCTAGGTAATATTTAATTTTTTCTAGTAAACTCATAAAGCCCTTATAAGTACTTGCTTCAATTCTAACTACGAGGTGTTCTTCTGTATTTGAAGCTCGAATAAGCCACCAGCCTTCTTTTGTCTCCACGCGAATTCCGTCTATGTCAGCAAAATGCTTGTCTTCAGACTTCAGGTAATCTTTTAGTTTTTTAATTTTCTGAAATTTATGTTTTGAGGGAATGAGGATAGCTTTGGATTTAAAACTCTTAGGCTGCAAGTCTAACCATTCTTTGAAGGTTAGAGATTTATTAGAAAATATTCCAAAAAGTCGAAGAGCAGCATAGATAGCATCATCAAAACCTAGGGCACGGTCTGCAAACATAATATGACCGCTCATCTCACAAGCAAGTGGTGAATGAATTTCCTTCATTTTAATTTTTATTTGTGAGTGTCCACAGGGACAGAGAACGAAGTTTCCTCCTAAGTTTGAGATGATGTTTTTAAGAAGGTAGCTTGATTTTACATCAGCCAATATAAAAGCCCCCGGATGGGTTGCGAGAACCTCCTCAGCAAATATAGGAAGCAATTGATCGGCCCAGATAAGCTGACCTTCGGGATCTACAACACTTAACCTATCCCCATCCCCATCAAAAGCAATACCAAAGTCACACTTCTTCTCCTTTACAATATAAGCAAGCTGCTTCACATTATCAGGCTCTGTTGGATCAGGAGGATGAGCAGGAAAAAAACCATCAACACTTTCATTAATGTGATAATGAGTCCCAGGTAATTTATGCAGGAGCTTTTTTAAAATAGGTCCTGCAGCACCGTCCCCCGTGTCCCAGGCAACTTTTAAGGCGGAAGTTCCGTAATTTTGTTGAAAGTCTCGTAATAAGAAATCAAGGTATTCGTTGGTATAATTTACTTTTTTTCTTGATCCTTTTTCTATTCTAAATTTTTTGTTTTTTAGGAGAGAGTGTAATTTCTGAAGCTCTGCCCCACATAAAGGCTTTTCCTTGAGCATCATCTTAAACCCATTATGCTCAGGAGGATTATGTGATCCTGTGACCATCACCGCACCATCGGCCTTAGCATGGTGAGCAGAAAAGTAAAGTAAAGGAGTGGGAACAAGCCCACAATCAAGGACAGTTACCCCAGACGACATAAGACCTTCTATGAAAGCTTCTGAAAGATTAGGTGAACTAAAACGGCCATCTCTCCCAATTATGACTTTTTGATGTTTGTGCCCTCTCAAAAGTGAAGCAAAAGCTTTTCCAAGCTGAATAATATCTGCAATGCTAAAATCTTCTCCAACAACACCTCGAATATCATAAGCCCGAAATGCCTTCTTTTTCATGCGACCACACCTTTAAATTTTTCACGTTTTAATGGGAGAAGAGGAGAATGTCCCAAGGAATAATACATAAAACCATGCTGACTCATTTCTTCAATCGTAAAAATATTACGTAAATCAATGATAACTGGGTTCTTCATCAGATTTTTTACTTGTTTTAAATCAAGCTTTTTAAATTCTTCCCATTCTGTGAGAATCAGAAGCGCATCTGCCTCTCTTATAGCTTCGTAAGCAGTCTTGACAAAATTAATTTCAAGAAATAATTTTTGAGCGGATTCCATTCCTTTTGGGTCATAAGCTTTAATTGTAGCTCCTGCTGTGCTTAACGCTGGAATAATTGTGAGGCTTACACTTTCTCTTAAATCATCTGTGTTTGCTTTAAAGGTTAAGCCTAAAACAGCAATGGTTTTTCCTTGTACGCCTTCTCCTAGAGCAGACATAATATAATTAACCATTTTATGTTTCCGCTCGTGGTTAAATTTAAGTGCGACCTCGACAATGGGTAAAGAAACATCAAAACTATTACTGGTTTGAATGAGTGCTTTCATATCCTTTGGAAAACAAGAACCTCCAAAGCCCGGGCCCACATTTAAAAATTCCTTGCCAATTCGATGATCAAGCCCAATGCCCATCGCTACTTGTCTTATATCTCCATGGCATTTTTCACAAAGATCTGCAATTTGATTAATAAAACTAATTTTAGTTGCCAAAAAAGCATTCGCTGCGTATTTGATTAATTCAGTTGTTTCTAGGGTTGCTTCAATGAATGGAACCCCTGCATAAATAAAAGAATGGTACAAATTTCGCATTGCAGTTGCTGCTTTATGGCTTTCTGTGCCGATAACAATGCGATCTGGCTTCATAAAATCCTGGATAGCTGAGCCTTCTCTTAAAAACTCCGGATTGATAACAATATCAAAGTTAGCCTTTGGGTTTATGAGTCGAAGGTACTCATCTGCTTGTCTGGTTGTTCCAATTGGAATTGTTGATTTTAGAACTATAATCTTATAATTGGTAAGAAGAGATGAAATCATCTCGAGAAGGAAAAAAAGATCTTTTAAATCAGGTTGCCCAGTTTCTAAATGGGAAGGAGTTCCAACAGTAATAAGTACAATATCTGCTTTAGAAACCGCACTTTCAAGTTTGCTAGAAAAATGCAAGCGACTACGATTAATATTTACATTAATATATTCATGAAGGTTGGGCTCAAAAAAAGGAACCTTACCTTTATTTAAAGCTTGAATCTTACTTTCATCTTTATCAACACAGGTAACATCAAAGCCAAGCTCTGCAAAACAAGCTCCAGAAACAAGCCCGACATATCCAGTGCCAAGGATGGCTAATCTCATAAAGCACCTTCTCTCTCTGGAATTTTTCTGTAGAACCCTTCATGCCGAAGATGTTCTTCAATCTCTTCCTTAAGATCTTGTCTTTCTAAAGCTAATTTTAAGATGGCTGTGAAGTATCCTCCTTTAGATCCGCAATCAAACCTTTGACCTTCATACTTTATTCCATAAAAAGGTTGTTCTTTAAGAAGAGGGGTAAATGCATCTGTTAATTGAATTTCTCCGCATGCATCTGGATTTTGGTTTTTTAAGAAATCAAATATACGAGAGTTCAAAATATAGCGCCCTACCATAGCAAGTCTTGAGGGAGCTTTCTCTGGAGGAGGTTTTTCTATAACAGAATCTATCTTTATTAAAGGAGTGCCTTCTACTTCCGTTCCCCTGATAATGCCGTAGTGAGAGATCTTGGTTTGAGGAACGCATTCAACTGCTACGATGTTAGCTTTTTTTTCGTTATACCACTCTACCATTTGCTGTAAGCAAGCCTTATCAGATATAATAACATCATCTGGTAAAAGCACTGCAAAAGGCTCATCTTGAATAAAATGACGAGCACAATAAATAGCATGGCCTAACCCTAGAGGCTTCTCTTGAGAGACATAGTGGATTTCCGTAGCTGGGAGTAAATCGGGGCAGCTCTCAAAATAGCTTTTAACCAATGATTGTCTCGGGCTTATAATAAATATAAAATCTTCAATTCCAGAAAAAAGAGCCTCTTCAATAGCATATTGGAGGAGAGGCTTGTCAAAAAGGGGAAACATTTCTTTAGGCAAAGTTTTCATTATGGGGAAAAAACGAGTTCCAAGTCCAGCGATAGGGAAAATTGCTTTTTTAATTTTTTCCATATATTTTTTCTTGTTTTGTAAAAGAATAAGACAAAAGTTATTGTTAAATAATGCTTTCTCATCAATTTACTTTATAATAAGCTTCGCTTACGGAATTATCAAAGACAATATATCCATTTTCAAAACTAAGTATTCTGTCTAGTTTTTTTAAAGTAGAAATTCTATGGGAAATAACAAGGAGTGTATGATCTTTTAAGTTACTAGATAACCTTTCAAGGAGACTCTCCTCAAGAGTGAGCTCAAGCCCTGAAGTTGCTTCGTCAAGGATAAAAATAGGGGCTTTCTTTAAGTAAGCCCGTGCAAGGGCTATTCTCTGCCTTTGGCCTCCAGAGAGTTTGTACCCTCCCTCTCCTATAATGGTTTGATACCCGTCTTTTAAAGAAGAAACAAAATCCTCACAAAGGCAAATTTCTGCAGCTTCATACACCTCTTCTGAGGAAGCCTGAGGCTTCCCAAAAGCAATATTGTCATAGATTGAGCAATGAAGAAGAGAAGGTGTTTGAGGTGCATAAGAAAATAATTCCCGCCTTTGCTCCAAAGGAATCGCCTTTATATCCCAATTATTAATTTGAATGGAACCTTGCGTAGGTTTGTAAAGCCCCAGAAGCAAATGAACAAAAGACGTCTTCCCTGCTCCAGAAGGTCCCATGATACCAAGCTTTTGCCCAGGAGGAATATATAGGTTAAGGGATTTGAAAAGAGGTTGCTGACTATCATAGCTAAAATTAACGTTTTTAAATTCAAGAGAAGTTTCTTTAATCCCAACTATTGAAGGAAAAGAATTTTTATTTGTTTCTGCTTCAGGATTTCGAGGATGAGGGAGAAAGGATAAAGCTTCCTGAGCAGTGCCAATCTCTTTAAAAAAATCTGAAAGTTGAATAGAGGCAACCCAAACAGTCCGGCGAACATAAAAGCAAACTGCACCAATAAATGCAAAATCTCCAAGCGTTATAAATCCATGGTACCATCCATAACTTAAGAAAAACATCATAGAGACTAAAAGAATCCATGAAAATAAACTTCGCCACAGATCAGCTTTAAAAGTTAAAAATTCTAAATTCTCTGTTGTATCAATGGAGCTTTGAACAAAATTATGAAATGTTTTTTCTTTTGAAAAATCTCGTGAAAATAAGATAGTAGATAAGGGGGTGCCTATGTGATCTCCAACATACCCATAAAGAATGTTTTGAGCTTTAGCTTTTTCTTTTGAAAAGACAACCCCTTTCTTAAAATAAAAAAGAGTAACCAGAATCATCGAACAAAACCATAAAAGAAACATTCCTGCAAATAAGGGGCTAATAAAAAAAATAAAAGCTAGAGCAAACATAAAGGATAAAACAGTTGGATAAAAACCATAGAGAAATGATGAAAATATCTTCTCAAAGCTTTCTGATAAGCTCCGATACCTACTTATTAAGTCTCCTGCAAAATGATCCTGAAAAAATTGATAAGATAAAGTTTGGGTTTGCTGCAAGGCTTTCGTTTGGATATCAGCGCGAATTTGAGGAAACGTTTTAATCCAAATATAATTACATAGACGTAGCGAAAATTCTAAAAGAAGAGTTAAGGCTGCATAAGCTAAAGTAGCATATGTCAACATCCTAGGGAGACTTTCAATGTAAGATTGGGCATGAGCTAAACGATCAATGATAACCTTAATAAAATAAGGTGCCGCTGTCTCTGCCAAACACCATAAGACCGGTAACAACGCAAGAAGAAACATTCTAAATTTATAAGGCTTAAGGAAGGGAACAAAAAATTCCCAAAGATCTTGCAAAAAAGAGTTCATAAAGTCCCTCTCTTTGAAGAAATGGCGCTGCCAAGCTCTTCAAAAACATTACAAACTTCTTCTATATCGGAAAGAGAAATATCGAGATGGGTCATAAGGCGTATCCGTGCCTCATCTAAGGCCAAAACACGAATTCCCCTTTCAAGGAGAGCGCTTGTTAAAGATATAGCTGAATATGTGGGATGGCGAACCTCAAAAATAATGACATTTGTTTCTACCTCATTAGGATTTAATTCGACAAAAGGAAGTTGAGATAAAAATCCTGCAAGTTGTTTTGTCTTGGCATGAATTTCAGAGATTCTTGAAAAATTATGTTTAAGGCCATACAAACATCCTGCAGCAAGAATGCCTGCCTGATGAAGGCCGCCTCCTTGTTGAAATTTATAATACCATGCCTCCTCTATAAAAGCTCGAGATCCAGCTAAAACAGCACCCATGGGAGCCCCTAAGCTCTTTGAGAAGTCTATCCATACCGAATCAAAGTCTTTGGCATACTCCAAGGCAGATATATTCGTTTCAACAACTGCATTTAAGAGACGGGCTCCATCCATATGGGTATAGATGTTATATTGATGAGCTAAAGAGCAGACTTCCTTAAGAGTAGGCAAAGGCCAAATGGCTCCCCCTCCGAAATTAGTAGATTGTTCGATAGAAACAACTCGAACTGCAGGCTGATTATAACCTCTTGGCTGAGAAATGATCGGCGTAATGTCCTTTGCTGTAAAAATTCCTCTTTTTCCATTTACAATGTAAGGTTCTGCCTGAGCAAGCCCTGCAATTAAACCCACACCCTTTAGTAGGGGATGAGCTGTCTTATCTAGTACTATCAAGTCTCCAGGTCTTTGGCATAATACACGATAGGCAATTCCATTACACATCATCCCAGAGGGTAAAAAAACAGCAGCTTCTTTTCCTAAAAGGGCACAAACTTCCTCTAAAAGCTTATTAACTGTAGGATCTTCTCCGGCAACTTCATTACCCACTTCTGCCTGACACATCACTTGACGCATTTCTTTTGAGGGGTTTGTATTTGTGTCACTGAATAAATCAATTTTATATTTTTTCATCCTTCCTCTCACAAAACTTTCCGTTGCTGGTTTTCTGAGAGAACAGATTTTATGATTTCAGTCGCTTCATCAAGAGCTTCTTGGTTAATGTGTCGATGCACAACTGCTCTTATGACATTGGGCAGCCACGGGAAAAAGTGTAACCCTCTTTGCGCACATTTCTCCATAAAAATATCTGCTTTTAATTGACATGTCTTAAGAGAAAACTGAACCATATTTGTTTCAATTCCTTCTCCATTCAATTGAATTTCTTCGATATCTTTAAGTTTCTTAGAGAAATAAACAGCTAACTGATGATCTTCTTTAAGACGCTCAAGGTTATGAGTGATGGCATAATAGGCTCCTGCAGCAAGCATCCCTGTTTGGTGAACACCTCCTCCGAGCCAAAGCCTAAACTTTTTTGCACGTTGAATACTCTCGTTTGTACCCATGAGCATGGAGCCATAAGGAGCTCCAAGGCCTTTGGAAAAACAAACAGATATTGTATCAGTATAGGAAGCATAGGTTTTAAGAGGAATATTTGTAATAACATGGGAATTAAACAATCGTGCTCCATCTAAATGAAGAGAAATCTTCTGTTTCTGTGAAAATTCATAGAGAGATTTCATTTCTTCAAAAGGAAAGATTTTTCCAACCCGCCCATTAATTGAATTTTCAATGCTAATCAATTTTGTCTGAGCAAAGTAATCATAACGTTGTTTTGAAAAAACCGCTTTTTCTACATCTGAGGTTCGTAATATCCCATCACCTGTTCTACAAGGATTCATGACTACCCCGGTAAAGGCTGCCATGGGCGCACTATCAAAAAAATTCACATGATAAGAAGCCTCCGTGACTACTTCATCACCTGGAGAAGTTTGTGTCAGAAAAGCTAATCTATTAGCCATCATTCCACTTGTAACAAAAAGAGCATTTTCTTTACCGAAGAGATCCTTACAGTAGTCCTGCAACAGATTGACACTTTTATCTTCTCCATAAGCATCATCCCCTACAGGCGCTTTGGCCATATAAGCTCTCATATCTTCACAAGGTTGAGTTACTGTATCACTTCTCAAATCGATCATTTTTTACCTATGCAAAATGGTTATATGGACTTTCCATATCATATTGAATTTTATCATTCGTATGAGACACACGAAGTTTTAAATTATTTATATAAGGTGTAAGTTCTTTTGCGTCGGGAATGAGATAAGACTTATTTGGTTGATATTTTTGAAGAGCTGCAACCCATAAAGCTCTTCTATGCAAGATCCATTCCAAGTCCCAAGGGCTATCTTCTTTCAACTGATCGAGTGTCCGAAACTCAAGATACCAGGTGTATCTTGGAGAGGAGCTCTTATTCTCTTTAGAAAAATGAACCGTTTTTACATTATGAACGGTTATATCTCCTTTTTGTGCGTAAAGAGGGACAAAATTCTTTTTTTCTCGGAGATAAAGTTCCTTAATCTCAGTTTGTGTTAATGGACCTAATTTATAGCTGCCTGGCAAATAATAGACGGGATTTTCTTGAGAATCATGTAAGTAAACTCCAAGGCTAAAGACTGAGGTTTTCATAGATTGCAAGGCAAGATCTTGATGAACGTCTACAGGAATTCCAACTTTGGGTACTTTAATGAGCATATCTTCCCAAGTAGGTACAATTTGGATTGGATCATCAAATAATTCTAAAAGTATGGAGATAATAGAATCATGAACAAGAGCCTCTAGAAAAACGTCTCCTTTATCAAAGACATACTTTAACTTATGAATATGCCCACTTTCATTTATAGTACAGAAATCTTCAGAGAATTTTTCATTCTTCATTGCATTATCTGTAGCGACAACCAAACGATCAACTAAAGGTAATGGCAAGGCCTTTGGAATGCGATAAAACCCTTTTTCTTCAAACTCTTTTTTAAAGGACGCCTCCTTATTCCAAGGAACAAGTCCTTCATGGCAGCTGCCTGCCAGATGTGGTCACAAGTTCAAGCTGAATGGAATTCTCTACCTACAAAGCTAAAAGAGGATGAAGACTATCACCATCCTACCTTTAAAGAAAAAACAACAAATGAAAAAGAATTAGAAATCTATCGCCGAGCTTTGGAAGGGTATGCGCATCTCGATTTCAATGAAATTGCAAAATGGCCTTATTGGAGCGAGTATTCCGCTTTAATTGCCTTTGGGCAAACGAGCATAACTTTTCTAAGGGAAATTCTTAAAAACCATCCTCAGCTTAAGGGAATTCTTGCTCATGAGAATCGCTCTCTTTACCACATAACAATAGAGCCTGACTTGAAGGACAGACTCTCTCAAATATTCATAGATTATAATAAAAATTGGCCTATCGAGGCAGAAGCCGCCTTAATGCCCCGCTTCTTACATTATTTTCCAGACAAAGATGTCCTAAATCTCTTAGAAAAAACAAAAGAAATGCTTTTAGACCTAGGACATCTTTATATTTTTGAAATGATGCTAGATCCTAATAACTTTGCAGGAGGATTGTTAGATTTAAATATGCTTGCTGAATCAGGCGGAGGATTAAGAACATATGATCAGTGGGAGGAACTGTTAGCCATAACAGGTTTTTCCATAAGCAAATATCAATCCATTAAACCTCATTTGCATCTCATTCAGGGGTCTAAAAAATGAATTTATCTTCAATGAAAGAAGAGTTTGCAGAAAATGGTTTTGTTATTATGAAAAGTGCAATTCCTCTTCCTATAATAGAGAAATTAAAAGAGATTATTTTTAAAAAGATAAAAAAATGTGCTAAGGAACTTAAGATCTCTGAAAAAGACTATCTTTCGGCTGTCAGTCG
>Ga0206848_1152_pt1 | contig 16008 bp, 13 predicted proteins | sample Alteio_BWOrgCont_18_FD_152635 | JGI IMG/M metagenome (GOLD analysis project Ga0206848, IMG submission 152635) | Enriched cells from forest soil in Barre Woods Harvard Forest LTER site, Petersham, Massachusetts, United States -... | ecosystem: Environmental > Terrestrial > Soil > Temperate forest >...
TTGCGCAAGTTTCGAAAAGATTGCGCCGAAATCTACCTGCCCATCGCCCAACGAACGGAACCGTCCCGGACGCTCGATCCACGGCAGGTAGCCGCCATACACGCCAGCCTTCCCCGTCGGATTGAACTCCGCATCCTTTACATGGAAAGCCCGCACACGCTCGTGATACAGGTCCAGAAACTCCAGGTAATTCATCTGCTGAAGAACCATGTGGCTCGGGTCGTAGAGAATATTCGCCCTCTTGTGGCCGCCGACCTCGTCCAGAAAGCGCTCAAAGGTTGCGCCATCGTGCAGGTCTTCGCCCGGATGCAGTTCGAAGCACGCATCCACGCCCGCCTCGTCGAACGCATTCAGAATCGGCAGCCAACGCCGTCCCAGCTCCGCAAAGGCTTCTTCCATCAGCCCAGCAGGCCGCTGCGGCCAGGGATAAAAGAACGGCCACGCCAGCGCACCAGAGAAGGTCGCATGCGCTGTCAATCCCATACGCCAGCTTGCCTTCGCCGCCCAATGAAGCTGCTGAACGGCCCATGTCTGACGTTCCTGCGCATTCAACCCCGCTGGCGCAAACCCCTCTAACATGGTGTCGTAAGCCGGATGACTCGCAACCAGTTGCCCTTGCAGATGCGTCGAAAGTTCAGTCACTTCGAGCCCAGCCTCACGCACCACACCTAAAATCTCATCACAATATTCCTGGCTCTCCGCCGCGCGCTGCAGGTCAAACAGCCGCTTATCCCACGTGGGAATCTGCACGCCGACAAAGCCCAAATCCGCTACCCATGAGGCAAGATTCGCCAGCGTATTAAACGGCGCTTCATCGCCCGCAAATTGCGCCAGAAAAATCCCCGGTCCCTTAATCGTCTTCATCGCCATCCCTCAGAATTCAATCCAGCCACCGCTCGCATTACTCGCAATCGCCCGCTCAATAAACCGCATTCCACGCACACCCGCACGAATCCCCGGCAGCGTCGCCGGAATCTCCGCCTTATTCTCATGCCATGCCTCAAGCCAATCCGCAAACTCGCGATACAACACCGCAAAGGCTTCCAGATACCCCTCAGGATGACCGCCCGGCAACCGCGTCACAGCCCTCGCATCAGCGCTGAGATACGCACCGGCAGCATGGCGAATCTCTTCCGGTCCACTCGCCGGCCGGATGCGCAGATGATTCGGATCTTCCTGCTCCCAGTGCAGCGAAGCCTTCTCGCCATACACTCGTAGTCGCGGATTGTTTCCCTCACCCGTCGCAATCTGCGAAACCAGCAGCACGCCTTCCGCTCCGTTATCCAGCTTCAGCAGCGCCGTGCAATCATCATCTACCTTCCGCGTGGGAATCACAGAGCGAAGCGTTGCGTTAATGCCCGTCACTTGAAGACCGGTCACATACTCGACGAGATGAAAAGCATGCGTGCCGATATCGCCAATCGCTCCGCCCGGCCCGCTTTTCGCCGGGTCCACGCGCCACTCCGCCTGCTTGTTGCCCGTCTCTTCAAAGGCTGTGCTCAGCCATCCCTGCAGATAGTCCACGGCAATCTTGCGAATCTTCCCCAGCGCACCACTCGCGCAGATCGCCCGCGCCTCACGCACCAGTGAATAGCCCGCATAAGTATGCGTCAGCGCATATGGCAACCCCGCAGCAGCAACTACTCGCTCCAGTTCCAGCACCTCGTCATACGTCGCAGTCGCGGGCTTATCGCTAACGACCGGAAAACCTGCTTCCAGCGCAGCCTTCGCAATGGGCAGATGCAGATGATTCGGCGTAGCAATCACCACAAAGTCGATGCCATCTTCTCGCTGCTTCTCGCTAGCCAGCATCTCTTCCCAACTCGCATACGACCGCGCCGGATCAATCCGATACATCGCAGCCGCAGCCTTAGACTTCTCTGCCGAAGAAGAAAAAGCTCCCGCAACCAGCTCAATCCGTCCATCCAACTCCGCAGCCATTCGATGCACCGGCCCGATAAACGCACCTGGCCCACCGCCAACCATTCCCATCCGTAGTTTTCGCACAGTCATCCCATCACCAATCCGTTAAAGTCCCATCCAACTTCCGATTCACCGGCAGATACGCCCGGTGATACGGATACTTAGCGGCGAGCGTCTCATCCAACTCCACGCCCAGTCCCGGCTTATCGCCCGGATGCATATAGCCATCCGCATAGGTATATTCATGCGGAAAGACCGCATCCGTCTCCTTTGTATGCGGCATGTGCTCCTGGATTCCGAAGTTATGAATCGCCAAACCAAAATGCAGCGCCGCAGCCATCGTCACCGGTGAGAGATCCGTCGCCCCATGACATCCAGTCCGCACGTGATACAGCTCCGCAAAATCCGCCAGCTTTTTCAGCGCCGTCAATCCGCCGCCATGCACAATCGTCGTCCGAATGTAATCGATCCACTGATTGCGAATCAGGTCGTGCGAGTCCCAGATCGAATTCAGTACCTCTCCTACCGCAATCGGCGTCACCGTATGCTCACGAATGATCTTAAAGCCTTCCTGCAACTCTGCGGGCGTAGGATCTTCAATCCAGAAGAGATGATATGGCTCCAACTCCTTACCCAGCCGCGCCGCCTCAATCGGCGTCAACCGGTGATGGCAATCATGCAGCAGATGCAAATCGTCCCCAAATTTCTCTCTTACCTTTTCGAATAGCTTTGGCGTAGCGCGCAGATACGGCTCGGTAGCCCACTCATACTCACTCGGTAGCCCACGCTCCGCAGGCTCATAGCGTCCCCCGCCCTTGGCCACGCCGTACGTGCTCTTCAGCCCCGCAACGCCGCTCTGCACCCGGATCGCCTTGTATCCCAACTCCTGATGCGCCGCTACATCGTCTAGCGCAGCCTCCGTGTCCTTTCCGAACGCATGGCAATAGACCATCACGCCGTCTCTACTCTTGCCGCCCAGCAGGTTGTACACCGGCGTATTCAGCGCCTTACCCTTGATGTCCCACAGCGCCACGTCTACAGCGGCAATCGCACTCATCGTCACCGGCCCGCACCGCCAGTAAACCCCGCGATACAGGTACTGCCAGATGTCTTCTGTCTGAAACGGATCGCGCCCGATCAGGCACGGAATTACATGCTCCGTCAGGTAACTCGCCACAGAGAGCTCGCGCCCATTCAGCGTGCCGTCTCCCAAGCCGTAGATTCCCTCATCGGTCTCCACCTTCAGCGTGACAAAGTTCCGCCCCGGTGAGGTGATATTCACATACGCATTCGTAATCTTCATCGCTCAATCCACGCTTATTGATTCACTGCACTCGCCAAAAAACCGCCATCCACCGCAATAATCTCGCCCGTCACAAAACCTGCCGCCTCGGAAGCAAGATAGACCGCCGTCCCCGCCACTTCCTTGGCCTCGCCAAAACGCCCCATCGGCGTCCGCATCTTCAGCTCCGCACCACGCGCCGTACCTTCCACAATCGCGCGATTGAGCGGCGTCGGAAACACCCCCGGCGCAATCGCATTCACATTCACGCCGTGAGTCGCCAGCTCAATCGCCAGCACCTGCGTCAGCGAACCAATCCCCGCCTTGCTCGCGCAGTACGCAGCTACTTCCTTGAATCCCGCAAAGGTGCTCAGCGATGCAATATTGATAATCCTCCCATATCCGGCCTTCACCATTCCCGGCGCAAACACCTGGCAAGCCCGCAGCGTCCCAGTCAGGTTCGTGTCCAGCACTCGCGCCCACTCGGCCTCAGTCTCTTCCAGCGTCGGAGCCTTATGCGTCACTCCCGCCGCGTTCACAAGGATGTCCACCTTACCGAACTCAGCCACCACCACATCGCGCAGCGCCTCCAACGAGCCACGGTCCGTCACATCGCTCGTTAATCGCACCGTCCTGCGCCCCAGCGCCTCAATCTCGCCAGCAACCATCTCCACCTGTTCCGCACGCCGCGAGCTGGCAACCACATCCGCGCCAGCCTCGGCCAGCCCAATCGCAATCGCATAGCCCAGGCCCGTCGTACCGCCCGTCACCACCGCCACGCGCCCGCTCAAATCAAAGAGGCTCTTTGCCATCTCGTTCCTCTGTTCCCAAATGCACACTTTACAGGATGCCCCGTAACCCAGTCACACTTATCCGTGCCCGCCCACTGAATTTCACTAAGTCGATTTACTAAAGGACTCACGCATCTCCGTCCCAATGCGATACAGTGATTCAGGAAAAGTTATGGAACCTATCGTCATTCCCGCCCAGCGCCGCTGGGATCTCCTCTCGCTCGGGGAAGTCATGCTTCGGCTCGATCCCGGCCCGGTCCGCGTGCACACCGCACGCCAGTTCACCGCCTGGGAGGGCGGCGGCGAGTACAACGTCGCCCGCGGCCTGCGCCGCTGCTTCGGCCTCCGCACTGCCATTGCCACCGCACTTGCGGATAACTCCGTAGGCCGACTCGTAGAAGACTTCATCTTTCAGGGTGGAGTCGATGCCTCGCTCCTGAAGTGGGTTCCCTATGACGGCGTAGGCCGCGCCACGCGCAACGGCCTCAACTTTACGGAGCGCGGCTTCGGCATCCGCGCCGCTGCTGGTACATCCGACCGTGGCCACACCGCCGTCAGCTAGGTTAAATCCGGCGACTGGGATTGGTCCGCAGTCTTCGGCCCGGAAAACGGTGCGAGAGCCCTGCACACCGGTGGAATCTTCGCCGCGCTCTCAACTTCTACTGCAGAGGTCGCGCTGGAAGCCATGACCGCAGCACAGACCGCAGGCACCATCGTCTCTTTTGATTTGAACTACCGCGACTCGCTCTGGAAAGCCATCGGCGGCAAAACGAAAGCCCAGGAAGTCAACCGGAATTTAGTCCGCAAAGTCGACATCCTGCTCGGCAATGAAGAAGACTTCTCCGCCATGTTGGGCGTGCATCTCAAAGGCGTCTCCGAAGACTTCGCCGAACTCCCCGTTCACGCCTATGAAGAGATGCTCCGCGAAGTGGCCGCGCTCTACCCGAATCTCAAGCTCGTAGCCAGCACTCTCCGCACCGCTACCACTGCCTCCGTCAACTCCTGGGGAGCCATCGCGTTGTACGAAGACAAAATCATCCACGTCCCGCAACGCGAAATCGAAATCTACGACCGCGTCGGAGGAGGAGACAGCTTTGCCTCCGGCCTGCTCTACGGCTTCCTCGCCGGCAAAGGGGCCGAGTGGGCCGTGCAGTGCGGTGTAGCCCACGGCGCGCTTGCTATGACCACCCCCGGCGACACCTCCATGGCCACACTCGCAGAAGTCGAGCGCGCCATGAAAGGTGGTAGCGCAAGAATCGCCCGCTAGTCTTTTAGGTTGTGTCCTGAGCAATAGAAATGTTGTCATCCCGAGCGAAGCCGAGGGACCTGCGGTTGTTTTTGCTTTTGCTTTTCGCTCGAACAATCGCTAAATCGCAAGCTAGACTTTACAGGGATATATCGAAGGGAATGATGGAAATGGATGAATCTGATGAGACTGTTACGGTCGCTGGAGACGACGAGGAGATGGTGTCGGCCATCAACACCGCTCGACAATCTCTGAAGCAATTTCTCAATGCATACTTCGCGCCCAAGCCGAATCAACGGAGCTTTCTTCTAAAAGTGGTATTTGAGGAACAGGATGAGATAGAGCATATTTGGCTGGCTGATCTCGACCTCCACTCTTCTTCCCTGACAGGTATGGTTGCGAACGAACCAAGGATTCGCAGCATCAGCTTTATGCAACGCGTCACGTTCGAGGCAAAACATATAACTGACTGGATGTACTACGAGGACGACTGCCTTATCGGAGCTTTCACTACAAGAGTTCTCAAGAAATCTGCGCGCCCAAACTGACTCCAATAGCGGGTGCCCCAGGTCTCCCGATTTTGGAGACCTGGGATACCACAAACTCCACTCTCAAGGAACCCAATGCCCACCACCGCCCAACTCATAGAATCCGCCGGCCTCATCCCCGTCCTCCGCGCCAAAAGCGAAATACAGGCCCACGCCGTAGTTCAGGCCATGATCAAAGGCGGTATAACCGTCGTAGAAGTCACCATGACCGTCCCCGGCGCGGTCGATCTCCTCAAAAACCTTAAGCTCGAATACGGATCGAAGCTCCTGCTCGGCTCAGGCACCGTCACCACCGCAAAAGAAGCCGAAGAAACCATCGCGGCAGGCGCAGAGTTCGTCGTCTCACCCAGCCTGCACCCTGAAGTCATCACCGCCACCAAGGCTCTCGGCAAGCTCAGCATTCCCGGCGCGCTCACACCCACAGAAGTCATCACCGCTTATCGAGCGGGCGCAGATTACGTCAAAATCTTCCCTTGCTCCGCCATGGGCGGCGCGCCCTATCTCAAAGCCCTGCTAGCTCCATTCCCATTCCTCAAGCTCATCCCAACGGGCGGAGTCACGCTCCACACTGCTGCCAGCTTCCTTGAAGCAGGAGCCAAAGCGTTAGGCGTCGGCAGCGACCTCGTCAACTTAGCCGCCATCGACGAAGGCAAGCCCGAAATCATCACCGGCGCAGCGGAAGCATATCTGCAAGAACTCGCCAAACATCGCAGAGTGTAACGAGGAAATGACTCATGGACGCGAAAGAGTTCGCCAAAGACTGGATCGATGCATGGAACTCGCATGATCTCGAACGGATTCTCTCCCACTATTCTTCTGACGTCGTGCTCGTTTCTCCTGCGGCTGGCAAGCTGACAGGCGACCCTTCCGGCACAGTGTGCGGAAAAAACGCGCTTCGCAGCTATTTTCAAAAGGGCCTTGAGTTTTTCCCAAACCTTCAATTCAGATTGGTCGATGTGATGCAAGGCATTTCCAGCGTCGTACTGTATTACGAAAATCAGCATGGCACCAAAACCGGCGAATTCATGGAGTTCGATGCGGATGGAGCTGTCGTCCGAGTAATAGCCAATTGCAGCTAAAAGCTAGAAGCTAAAACAGCCTATGCTTTCCAACCGTAGAATATTTGGCAACTCATCTTAACCACGAGGATCTCGAATGCGAGCTGTCCCGTTCCGTGCTTTTCTCCTCTGCTCTCTCGCTCTCTCCGCTAATATCTCTGCACACGCATCAGACCGGAAAGACTTCGCCGGAAGCTGGGCTCTCCGTTTGGGTGATCGCAATCTTTTCGTCTTCTACTTCTCCTCCTCCGCAGATTGTGTCACCGGAACTCTGGAGCGTCCGGCGCGTATGTCGGCAACCAACTCGCTCTATGCCAATATCAGCGCCAACGTTCGCCGCGATCCCATTACAAAGTGCCGGTTCGCTAACAGCGTTCTCCACATCACCACACAAAACTCCGGCAATCCGAAAGACGAAGACAGTTACGCAATCACCATCCAGGGTAATCAGGCTCAGTTCGTTGAAGACGACGTTCCTCCCGGCGTGCCCTACATTCCCGAGCCGGTCAAACTCACGCACGTTACCGCAGGAACAAGGGTCTCCACCAACTGGGAACCGAACCGCGCCTACACGCTGACAGACTCTGACACATCCAACGCCGAAATGAAGGCAATCTACGGCGAGGATCAGCGCGTACGCTCCGTGCAAAAAATTGATTGGAAAGTTGTCGGCAAATCCGACGCCGAGCGCCGCGAACAAACGCGCAAGCTTTTGGCAGACGGCGCCCTTCACACGGGCAAGGATTATGAAGAGGCTGCTTTCATCTTCCAGCACGGCAGCACAGCGCAGGATTATCTTGTGGCGCACACGCTCGCAATGGTTGCCGTCTCCAAGGGAGACAGCAACGCCATCTGGATCTCCGCGGCCACGCTGGACCGCTATCTTGAGATCGTCAAGCAACAGCAAATCTTCGGCACACAATATTCCAGCGATCCCAAACAAAAGTGGACGCAAGAGCCCTATGACCGCACGCTCATCTCCGATGCGCTGCGCAATCAGCTTGGCGTACCCTCGCAAGCCACTCAAGCCAAACAGCTCAAGGCATATCAGAATCAGCAGTAGAAGCGAGCGATCAGCCCAGCAAATATCACTGTCACATTCTTGTGGGAGAATAGCTTGTCATGGAACTTCACGGCCTCTCCTACCTCGGCACCCACCGCGGCTCGCGCGATACCCTCACCTTTCACGCCGTCAACCCGCAAACCGGCGCCGCCATCCCACCCGCGTATCACTCCGCCAGTCTCGCCGAGCTGAACGCCGCCGTTAAAGCTGCCGCAGAAGCCTTCCCCATCTACAGCCAGCTCCCCGGCAAAGCCCGTGCAGCATTCCTGCGCCGCATCGCCGACTTCATCGACGCCCACGCCGCGGTCCTCATTGAGCGCGCTCATCTCGAATCCGCGCTGCCATCATCACCGCGACTAGCCGGTGAAACCGTGCGCACCTCGAATCAGCTCCGCGTCTTCGCCACACTCCTGGAAGAAGGCTCATGGGTCCAGGCGCGTATCGATCCCGCACTCCCCGATCGCAAGCCACTTCCACGCCCCGATCTCCGCTCCATGCTGCGCCCGCTCGGCCCGGTCGCCGTCTTCGGAGCTTCCAACTTCCCGCTAGCCTTCTCCGTCGCCGGCGGAGATACAGCATCGGCCCTGGCCGCAGGCTGCCCCGTCGTCGTTAAAGCACACGCAGCTCACCCCGGCACCAGCGAATTTGTCGCCGAGCTCATCACGCAGGCCGTAGCCGCCGAATCCCTCCCACCTGGCGTCTTCACACTCGTCTTCGATTCAGGCATCGAAATCGCCACGGCTCTTGTCCAGCACCCCGAGATCAAAGCGGTAGCCTTCACCGGCTCGCTCCGCGGCGGCCGCGCGCTCATGGACCTTGCCGCAGCCCGCCCGCAACCCATCCCTTGCTTCACTGAGATGTCCAGCGGCAATCCCGTCTTCGTCTTACCTTCGGCCCTGCGTAAAGGCCCCGCCGAGCTAGCAAAAAATCTCTTCGGCTCTGTCACCCTTGCCGCCGGCCAGATGTGCACCAAGCCCGGCATCGTTCTCATGCCGGAAAGCCCCGACGGCCCCGCATTTTTCGAGGAGCTCAAATCCCTCGTCTCCCAATCCCAGCCATTCACGCTTCTCACCGCCGGCATCGCGCGCGAGTACGCCCGCGCCACACTCGCCCGCTCCGGCCACATTCCCGTCGCCGCCTCCGGCCCAGTTGCAGAAGCCGCTCACCAGGCCGAATCCAAACTCTTCACCGTCTGCCTCGACCAGCTTCTAGCCGAGCCTCATCTCACTGAAGAGATCTTCGGCCCTGACACGCTTCTCGTCTCCTGCGACGCAACCTCGGACTACGTCCGCGCCGCCAAGTCGCTCGACGGCCATCTCACCGCCACCATCCTCGGCGATGAAGCCGACCTCCTGGCCCATCGCGAACTCGTCCAGATCCTGGAGCAGAAAGCCGGACGCCTCATCGTCAACGGCTTCCCAACAGGCGTGGAAGTGGCTCATGCCATGGTCCACGGCGGCCCGTACCCATCCACCTCCGACCCACGCTTCACCTCAGTCGGCTCACAAGCCATCTACCGCTTCGCCAAACCTATTTGTTATCAGAACTTCCCTGATTCACTTCTTCCCGCAGAACTGCAGGCTGCAAACCCACTCGGCATTTCCCGGATCATAGACGGAAAACCAGAGTAGGCCGGAAAGTCTGAACTCGAATTGCCGATAAAGAAATCTGCGAGGGACCACCATGCTTGATTGGTTGAAAACGATCTTTGGCGCCAGGGAAACGGAAGATTTTCACACCCTTTACACGGATCCACCCATCTCATTTGCGGAACATTTTCCCCAGGTTCCGCCGCCGGACAGCGATATTGCTCCGCAATTACTGGCAGCGCGCTGGGCCTCACGCGATGTATACGGCGAAGATATGCCCCCCATCGCAGCAGATCTTCTCAAGGCCGGATACGACTCGCCCGCACTCCATCGGCTCGCAGAAGAAGCCAATATCGCTCTTTCTCCGGACCTCGAACAACTTCTGAAGACCGTCTTTCATGATTTATCGGCACAATACCCACTCACGGAAGATGAGGTGAACCGCATTTTGATTCGGCAGGTTGCCAGAGAAGTCATTGCAGGCAAGCGAAATGTCTGGGCTGCCGCTAACCATGTCTCAGTCATGCTGCGCGGCCGCTTCGCCGATGACCCTGATCTTGCGCTCCTGAATGGGCTGCTCAATCCGCTCAATTGGGAGGATGTGAGCAACGACGATCTACCCGCCATGACTCAGGAACTGGCGGAAGCATTTGCGCGTCTTGGCGCGCAAACAGATCGCGAAAAACAACTCGCATCCCGGCCGTGAAATATCCTCGCCCCTCTCTCCTCGGCGATGGTAAGATTGCCTCCGCCATTCCCAGGAGATTTTCAGAGTGTTGAAAGCTGTTAGTTGCTTTGCGCTTTGCGCCGTTGTATGTGCTTGCCTCTCAAGTTGTGGAACAGCAAACTCCGCCAGCGGAGGGGGCGGTGGTAGTGGAACCACGCCGGCATCTACGGAGTATCTCTACAGCGTCGCTGAAGACACGATTGAGGTCTATAAGGTCAACACTGGTTCAGGCAATCTCTCTCTTGTACAAAACCTTCAGCCGCCGGATCAAAACCAGGGACTGGGCTCCAGCGCGGTTTTCAAACAGGGAAATAATCAATATCTATTCGTCGTGGCACCGCTCGCCGAGGGCATCTATGCGTTTTCGATTGGTTCCGATGGCAATCTCACATCCTTGAATGACACGCCATACACCGTTCCGCAAAGCATCTCCTCTTCACCGCAAATCGGCACTCTTATGCCCAGCTCCGATGGAACGCATCTTTATGCGCTCGACGTTTCTGGATCGATTTACGTCATAACAGTTGGATCTACAGGAGCCATCACTTATGACTCCCTGGTTCGGCCATCCTCTTTGGAAATCGGTTTCGGGTATGACGCCGTTCTTGATCCATCCGGCCAGTCGATCTACTACACAACTGACGGCATCTCCGAGTTCAACCAATTGGGGGACGATTATTCAGCCATTCTCGGATACTCGTTAGATCCATCTACCGGAGCCCCCACACCGATGTCTGCCCCTTCGATCGTCCTTCCACCCAATAGCCAGCCCGTCTTTATCACCAATGACCCCACTGGCCAGTTCTATTACGTTGGGCTGGAAAATAGCGACACAATCGCGGCATTCTCGCAAGACTCTTCCACCGGCGTATTCACAGAAGCCGCCGGCTCTCCATACACCGCCGGCGCATCAGGAGCGCAAATCACCGGATTCGCGATGCATCCTTCCGGCAAATATCTCTACACAGTCGACGGGTCGACTGGCGGCATCCTTGGGTACGCCATCAACAGTTCAACAGGTGCATTGACTCCATTGCCAGGGTCACCGTTCCCGGCACAGACAGCGTCAAACGAAGTGGGCACGCAAGGACCCCTGGCAGTCGATCCCTCCGGCAACCTTCTTCTTGTGTCCATGAACGGCAGCTATACCGCTATCTATAAGATCAACCAAAGCACAGGCGCGCTTTCCGTTGCTGGTTCTCCGCAATCAACCCAAGGAGGCCTTGAAACTTTCAGCTTTCTCACCATGAATTAATTCGCTATTACAGCACCCTCGCCAGCCACTTCCCTGTATGCGAATGCAGATTCGTCGCGATCTCCTCCGGCGTGCCCACAGCAACCACCTGGCCGCCGCCGTCGCCGCCTTCGGGCCCCATATCGATCACCCAATCGGCGCTCTTGATCACATCCAGGTTGTGCTCAATCACCACCAGCGAACCGCCGCCATCAATCAGCTTCTTGAAAGCCGTCAGCAGCTTCGAAACATCATCAAAGTGCAATCCCGTCGTCGGTTCATCCAGAATGTAAAGCACGCGACTAGCCTGCGATGGCTTCGCGTTCGCATTCGCGCTCCGCACCTGCGCCAGGTGAGCCGCCAGCTTCACTCGCTGCGCCTCGCCGCCTGAGAGCGTCGTCGCACTCTGCCCCAGCCGCAGATATCCCAAACCAACTTCATCCAGCACGGCAAGCTTTTCCAGCAACCGCGTCTGCCCCACAAAAAACCGCAGAGCTTCCTTTACAGTCATCTGCAGCACTTCATGAATGTTCTTGCCCTTGTACTGCACGTCAAGAACCTTCTGCTGGTAACGGGTTCCTCCGCACTCCTCGCAGGGCAGCTCCACATCGGCAAGAAACTGCATCTCCACCGTCACCGTGCCATCGCCTTCGCAAACATTGCATCGACCGCCAGGCACATTGAAGGAAAAATGTCCCGGCGTCAGTCCCTTGCGCTTCGCTTCCGGCTGCGAAGCAAATAACTCTCGAACCAGATCGAATCCCTTGATGTACGTCACAGGATTCGACCGCGGCGTTCTCCCAATCGGCGTCTGATCCACCAGCACTACATCGTTCAGCCGCTCTGTACCGGTAAGCGATTTAAACGACCCCGTCGGATCCACGGAATCCGTCTGCCCCAACGCCCGCGCAATCGCGCGATACAGCACATGATGTACCAGTGTCGATTTCCCTGACCCTGATACACCCGTAATCGCAACCAGCATCCCCAATGGAATCTCCACATCCACGTTCTGCAAGTTGTTCGCCGTCGCGCCGCGCAGCACCAGCTTCTCGCGTCCCGGCTCTCTGCGCCGCGTCGGCACCGGAATCGCAATCTGCCCTGACAAATATCGTCCGGTCAGCGATTGTGGATTCGACTCAATCTCCGCCAAAACGCCTGCAGCCAGCAGCTTGCCGCCAAACTCACCCGCACCCGGCCCCAGGTCCAGCAGATAATCCGCAGCCCGCAGCACATCCGGATCGTGCTCCACCACCACAATCGTGTTCCCCAGGTCGCGCAGCTTCTTCAGAATCGAAATCAGCCTGTCCGTATCGCGCGTATGCAGCCCAATAGAAGGCTCATCCAGCACATACAACGCACCCACAAGCTGAGAACCTAGAGAAGTCGCCAACTGAATCCTCTGCGCCTCACCACCGGAAAGGGTTGATGCCAACCTGTCCAGCGTCAGATACTCCAGCCCGACAGCATCCAGAAACGACAACCGTTTCTGCACCTCTTCCAGAATGCTTCCTGCAATCTCTTCCTGCATCGGCGTCAGTGTTAACGCTGCAAAAAACTCCTTCGCCTTCGCAATCGTCAGCGCCGCAGCCTGGCAAATATTTAGCCGATTCAGTCGTACGGCCCGTGCTTCGGCACGCAGCCGCTGTCCTCGGCATTCCGGGCATTCTGCATAACCGCGATACTTCGACAGCATCACGCGCACATGCAGCTTGTACTTCTTCTTCTCCATCTCGCGAAAGAACCCATACACGCCCGTAAAGCTGCCCTTGCCATGCAGAATAATTTCGCGCGCATCGTTGCTCATCTCGCGCCAGGGCACATCCATCGGCACGCCCAACCCCGCTGCCTGTTTCTTCAAATCTGTAAAATGCGGCCTGTACTTCGGCCTGTTCCACGGATCAATCGCACCGTCATTCAAACTCAGCGTCTTGTCCGGAATAATCAGGTTCAAATCGAAGTCAACTGTATTCCCAAATCCCTGGCATCGCGGGCAAGCGCCAAACGGATTGTTAAAGCTGAACAGCCTCGGCTCCGGCTCGCGTCCCGGCCTGTGACAATCCACACATTCAAACGCCGATGAGTATCGATAATGCTTCCGCTCCGCATCCCCTTCGCGCGGAACCACCTCGAAGATCACTTCTTCCGCTTCGCGATACGCCGTCTCCGCCGCATCCACAATGCGCGCGCGATTTTCAGCATCTACAACAATGCGATCTACCAGCACAAACACCGGCAGCGTAAAGTCAATCTCCAGCAAACTCTCCGGCGTTGAAAACTCGAAGATGCGCCCCTGCTGATAGAGCCTGTTAAAGCCTCCACTGCGCAGTTCCGTCAGCCGTGACTTCAAAGCCTCCGTCAAAGGCCCGTCAGCATCGGGAGAAGTCTTAGCGCCTGCACGCGTCTTCTTCGCGGGTTTCTCAGCCGCACTCTCAATCGAAATTGTCTTTACAGGAAACAGCGCATGAAGCCGAGTTCCCTCACCCAGAGCCATCACCGCATCGGCAATCTCATCCACATTGTCGCGCCGCACCAGTCCATCGCAATGCACGCAATGCACCGTGCCGCAGCGCGCATATAGCAGCCGAAGATAGTCGTAGATCTCTGTCGCTGTCGCAACCGTTGATCGCGGATTCCGCGTCGTATTTTTCTGCTTGATCGCAATCGCCGGAGCAAGCCCATCAATCTCATCCACGTCCGGTTTTTCAATGCGTTCCAGAAACTGCCGCGCATATGCAGACAGCGATTCGACATAGCGCCGCTGCCCTTCGGCATAAATCGTGTCGAAGGCCAGCGAAGACTTTCCCGATCCCGACACGCCGCTCACCACCGTAAGCTTGCCGTGCGGTATATCGCAGGAAATATTTTTCAGATTATGCGTCCGCGCGCCGCGGATCACGATTGCTTCATTTGGATTCGTCAACGAACAAGCACCGGCAGATCAAAATGTCGGCATGCTCACACTGTCACGCTCACGCGCATAAGCGTGTAGCTGCCCATTCTTATTATACGAACGCCGAAAATAGCGATGCGCCGAGCGTTGACTCGACGCATGCTCATGCCGCCTCTGTCAGCCGCAAAATGTTGACTCTACGCGGCCACTTCGTCAAACCGGCGCATCCGGGTGGAAGCCGGAATAAATTCATATTCGTACTCGCGCTCAATCTCTTCCACAACCTTCTCCACCTTGCGGTCAAGTACAGTTGACAAATTCAGCAGCACTGTAGAAGCGCACGCAGGACACTGCTTAGAGCTGTTACCCACGCTATTGCAGTCCGGGCAGAGATAGGCAGAAGTCAAAAGGAAATGTGCGGGCTCCGTACAGAGAATGGCGTCGTGTTCGTCTTGTTTTTTATTCAAAATGAGTGAAAGCATCGGCTCCTCACCTAAGGCATGGCTGGTTTGGTTAAGGATGAAAAGCAGCCGCAAATCGTAATCCCCAGGATGGCTACTTATGAAGATTTGGATGCTCCACGCATAGCCCTAGTTGCTTGATTCTTCGGGGCCTTATCGTGTACACTTCCGCGACATTTCGCGCAACTACTATGGATAGTGCGTTTTGCGCCTCATCCGTTTCATGCCGGTAACCATCTATTGATTATCTTTTTGTAGTGGGTCACACGACAGCGCCTGCCATACACCTCTCCGCTTCGTCCAACTTTCGTACAGCTTCAAACCTTTAAACTGGTAGCTGAGGTATTTCGTGTTTCGTTCTGTCTCTCTGTTCGCTTGTCTTTTTGCATTCACCGCGCTCCCAATCTCTCTCCTGGCTCAGCAACAGATCGCGCCTGCTCCCACACAACCGGATGCGCCATCGCAGCAGCTTCAGGAAGTCGAAGCTCTTCTCGCGCAATCCAACTGGAAGGCTGCAAGCGACAAGCTCAACACATATCTCTCCGCCAATCCTTCAGACGCGCGCGCTCTCTTCGATGCCGGCTATGCCGCTGACGCGCAGAATCATGCAGAAGATGCAGCCGTGTTCTATCGCCGCGCCATTGCCGCCGACAACTCGCTGCTTGAAGCGCATCTCTCGCTAGGCCTTCTGCTCGCACGCCAGAACAAGCTCGATGAAGCGCGCACAGAACTCCAGGCCGCCACACAACTCAATGCCGGAGCAAACGGCCCATCCTTTCGCGCCCGCGCCTGGCGCGCTCTCGCGCAGGTTGATCGCCAATCTGACGCAGCCGAAGCCTCTAACGATCTCATCGAAGCACTGAAACTCACTCCTGAGACACCAGAAGACACACTCCTCGCCGCCGAACTTGCCAGCTCTGCCGAAGAGTGGGACGCAGCCGAGAAAGCCTATCGCAGCCTCCTCACAAAAGACCCGAAATCCACCGCTGCCTCCGCCGGTCTCGCGCACGTTCTCATCGTGAAGAAGAACTATCCTGAAGCCGAAACTCTCCTCCGTTCCGCGCTTGAGTCTAGCCCCAACGATCCCGCGCTCACCGCGCAACTTGCTCTCGTTCTGGCCGCGCAGGATAAAGGCGAAGCTCTCCCGCTTCTTGAAAAGCTTCACACCGATCACCCGGCAGACACCGCCATCA
>Ga0206848_1110_pt1 | contig 15940 bp, 6 predicted proteins | sample Alteio_BWOrgCont_18_FD_152635 | JGI IMG/M metagenome (GOLD analysis project Ga0206848, IMG submission 152635) | Enriched cells from forest soil in Barre Woods Harvard Forest LTER site, Petersham, Massachusetts, United States -... | ecosystem: Environmental > Terrestrial > Soil > Temperate forest > O...
TTTTTTTTGACCCACAATCACAACTAATTGTTTGCCTCTTGTAACACCTGTATAGAGGAGGTTACGCTTGAGCATTGGGTAGTGTTGCATCATGAAAGGAATGACAACAACTGGATATTCTGAACCTTGGGCTTTGTGAATAGTGGTGACGTAAGCTAAAACAATCTCATCTAATTCATCAAAGTCATAAAGAATGGAGTTGTTTTCAAACGTAATGGTCATTTCTTTTAACTCAGGGTTAATGTTGGTAATAAAGCCAATATCTCCGTTGTAAACTTCTTTATCGTAGTTGTTGACAGTTTGCATGATTTTATCTCCCAAACAAAAGGTCCAACCAAATCTCTCTACTTTTAAAGAAGGATTGGGGTTAAGGACTTTTTGCAATTCGAAGTTAAGAGCCCTGGCTCCCACAGAGCCTTTATTCATAGGACAGAGAACTTGAATCTCCGTCAGAGGGTTATAACCAAACCGTTGAGGAATACGATTTTGAACAACTTCAACAATCTTATGGCTTGCGTCTTCTGGCTCTTGAACCTCGATAAAATAGCAATCTGAATCTTCTTTCTTATGCGGAAATTTTGGCATTAGGCCTTTATTAATACGATGAGCATTAAGGATAATTTTACTGGAAGCCGCTTGACGGAAGATTTCTGCTAGACGAGCGACGGGAAGAAAAGAAGAATGAATGATATCTCTCAAAACATTGCCTGGTCCTACAGAAGGCAGCTGATCTACGTCTCCAATAAGAAATAGAGCCGCATCTTGAGGAAGAGCTTTTAATAAGGCAAGCATCAAAGGAACATCAATCATGGAGACTTCATCAACAATCAAGAGTTGACAGAAGAGAGGATATTCAGCTCCTCTTTTAAATTTGCCCGTGCTCAGGTCAACTTCTAAAAGACGGTGAATCGTTTTAGCTTCTTGCCAAGTGCATTCAGAAAGACGTTTGGCCGCTCTTCCTGTAGGAGCACAAAGAGCAATTCTTATGCCTTTAGCTGTTAGAATGGTAATGAGGCTTTTAACAAGGGTTGTTTTTCCTACTCCTGGGCCTCCTGTTATCGTCAGAACTTTTGACGTAAGAGCTGTATGGATGGCCTCCTTTTGGCTTTGAGACAGATCCAGAGATAACTTATTTTCAACCCAAGGTATCGCTTTGTCTGCTGCAATTTCTCCCCAAGGAAGGGGCCCGTGGATAGTATTTTTCAAAAATCGAGCAATAGATTGTTCTGAATGATAAAGGCCTTTCAGAAAGATACAGGGTTCATTTTCAATAGTATCCTGAATAAGATCCCCTGCTTCAACTTCATGATCAAGAGCTCTCTCAAGGATGTCTTGTGAAATTTCTAATATGGTTTTGGCTTGAACTAAGAGATCCTTTATTGGAAGAGCACAGTGTCCTTGGTCCATGCTCTCAAGTAGGACATGGTTAAGACCAGCTTGAGCACGAACGAGAGAATCCTTCTCAATCCCAATTTTTAAAGCAATTTGATCCGCAGAAAGAAATCCAATACCGCGAACATCTCGTGCAAGGCGATAAGGATTTTCTGTCATGATCTGAATGGCATTTGCCCCAAAGACCTTATGAATGCGGACAGCTCGTGCAGTGCTTACTCCGTATTGATGAAGAAAGAGCATAATCTCCCGAACAACCTTTTGATCTGCCCATCCCTTTACTATAAGAGAAGATCGATGAGGGCCTATACCCTCAAGAGTTTGTAATTTCTCTGGTGTTCCTTCAATCACCTCAAACACAGCAGAACCAAAAGCTTTGACTAACTTTTTTGCATATATAGGGCCAATTCCTTTAACCATGCCTGAGCCCAGATATTTTTCAATGCCCTCTTCTGTCGTGGGGGGAGAAACTTTTAAGAACACAGCTTTAAATTGGGGCCCATGTACTTTATTGTTGACCCATGTTCCCGAAGCCTGGAGAAACTCTCCTGCAGAAATGGAACTGGAATGTCCTACAACTGTAATGAGATCTCGATGACCCCTCGCTTTGACACGAAGAACGCAATAGCCATTTTCCAGGTTGTGAAAGGTAATTCTTTCTACAAATCCAGAAATAGCTTCTAAAGCAGGAGCGGTATTGTTATTCTTCATGAAGAAGAAGATATCATGGCAAAGCCTTCAGTTGAATATTTTAAAATCTGTGTTTTTAAAGGATAAATCTAACTTTCACTTCGTTCACTCTTTTTCTTCTTGAAACCGGATGAAATTATTGAATAAATTAAGAGAGGGAAAATTCGGGAAACTCAGGCATAAGAGAGGAATCCTACCTTATTTAAAATGTAAAGATGGAAAGAAGCTTTTTAGCAGCTTTTTAAACGTTTCTTGTACCACTTTTTCACAACCTTACGCATTATGTAGCTGGTGTTTTTTCATTGTCATTTTGTCTCTGATGTATTCTTTCAAAAGCTGTACTATATTAGAATAAGCATAATGACTTTTAAAATTCAGTAAGAGTTGCTATCATTTCGCTTAGTAAGGATATTTTATAGAAATTGGGAGTTAGAAAAATGAGTGCAAAATTAGTTAATTATGGAGATACCTTCCTTCCTGAATTCTTAGAGAATCAGAATAAGATCAATAAAGTCCAGGGAAATGTGGTCAAAAAAGTAAAAGATCTTCTGGAAAATAATTCTGAAAATGAGCATCCTTTAGTTGGTGTTTTACTTCTAAGGTTAGGGGTAGAAATTTGTAAACGTTGTTATGGTCTGCCGCAAACTTATGCACTAATCTCAGAAGAAGAAATCTCTATGCGCCAACAACTTCAATTCCTCCTAGAAGGGCCCACAGAAGAGACATCTATACATTAAATGTCTCATGTTTCTTTCATAAAAGATTAGCTATACGCCTATGGGACATCAGTACAAAATTTGTCTCTCAGAGGCTTTCGAGCCATTATCTATCTTATTCGTAATAGTTCATTAGTGAGCATATCGATGAGTTGTTAAGGTCTGGATGGTCCTAATAATTTTCCGATGATGTTCAACTGGAGAACAAATAGAAAACATAGGTATGCGCAAATCCTGAATTTGCACATTTGTAATTTTGCCTTATGAAGGAATCTATGATTCCTTCTGCATTTAAGTTGGCTTATCCATAAAAAGAGCATCTATAGCTAACCAGGGAGGGTGGGGACAGCTATAAGTGCTCTTTCAAGGACAACACCTCATAAAGTACCACTCAACATGACATATCCTGAACGAAGTACTTTTATTAACTTAAAATAGCTTCGCTTTTTTTTCTATCCGTAAATTTTACGGGTGCTAACAAAAAACAAATCATCTTGGGTCTGAGCTACATGGAGACTCTATAATCGGTTTACGATGATCGTTTTGTGTAAAAAATAGCATTGTTTTGCTCTCACAAGCCTGCTAGACTAAACGTAATGTGCAGGAGCCTGGCAGCCCCCACACATTACTAAACATAATCAACCCTTCTCTAGAAAGGATCAATCATGTCTAAGCCGACTATAATCGTATCTAAAGTTTCTTTGCAAGCGCTAGAGTACAGAATCCAACAAATCGGGCGACTTTCGGATAGCCTCGAGATATTGGCTTTTGAAGTGCGACAGGTTAGTAACTATCTTAAAGACGCTTATAAAATTTTGCGTTTAGAGAAACAACACTAATCAAACGATAGGAGGCTTGAGACGAGCATTCCCATTACCCTCGTTTTGACGAGATCAAGGCTGTACCTCTTAGGTCTCCTCTTTTTCATTATTTTAAGAAATTGCAAGCAAAGTCTTGCTATTTAAACAACATTATGAGAATATATAATATTAATCAAAAGGACAGTAAAAGAAATGATTACCAAGTTTTTAGATCCGAAAAATGACTTCGCTTTTCGAAAAATCTTCGGCTCGGAAAAAAACAAAGAAATTCTGATTCACTTTTTAAATGATGTGCTCACTTTCAAAGAAAGAGCCCCCATTAAGGATGTGACTTTCCTCAAAACCATCCAAGACCCAGAAACGGCTGCTAAAAAAACAAGCATTGTGGATGTCCTTTGCAGAGATGAAAAAGACAACCGTTATATTGTGGAAATGCAAGTTGCGGAAGAAAAAGGCTTCATCAAACGTGCTCAATATTACGCATCTAAAGCCTATGTATCTCAGGCCCTTAAAAAAGGAAAGTATCATAACCTTAAGGAAATTATTTTCCTCGCCATCGCTGAATTCGTCATGTTTTCCAACAAGAAACATTGGAAGTCAGAGCATGTTATTTTAGATAAAGAATCTCTTGAGCATGACTTGAAAGATTTTTCCTTTACGTTTTTAGAGCTTCCAAAGTTTCATAATAAAATTGAGGAGCTTTCAACTTTAGAAGAAAAATGGATGTACTTTTTTAAACATGCTCCCAAGACATCTGATAAAGATTTAAAAAAATTGGTTCACCATGCACCTATTATTAAAAAGGCTTACAATGCACTCGATCGTTTCCATTGGACAGAAGCTGAACTTCTCACCTATGAACAAGAAGAAAAATATGCGGGCGCTTACATCGCTTCCATGGATTTTAAATATGATCAAGGGCTTGAGAAGGGCAGAGAAGAAGGCCGGAAAGAAAAAGAAGCCGCATTGAAAAAAGCCGAGGAAGAAAAAGAGATTGCTGTAAAAGAAGCAAAGCAAAAAGAAAGATTAGAAGTAGCAAAAACCCTTCTTTCTCAAGGTGTAAATATTGAAACGGTTGCAAAAGCCACAAAACTCTCAAAAGAAAAAATCAAAACACTTTTGCCTTAAACAGGAGTAGTCCTCAAATCATACAATATTTATGATGAAGCTTCCACCGGTACACGCTGGTGTAGCTTCTTCATCTTATTTCCAAGCAGCTCAGTTGCTTCTCTTAAAGGCGTATCTGCTAAGTGAGCATAGCGTTGTGTTGTAGAGGCTTGGGTGTGTCCCAACAGTTTTCCCACAATGCTTAAGCTTAATCCGCTAGAAACAAGATGGGAAGCATAAGTATGGCGCAGATCATGAATACGAACATCAGGAACACCTGCTTTTTTTCGTATTGTATCCCAAGCTTTTTTAGGATCTTGAAGTGGTTTGCCTGGAATTTTTCCAGGAAACAAGAAGGAAGATTCTGCATGTGTTTTCATATCTTTTAAGATTTCGAGCGCAACAGAAGAAATTGGCACATGCTCCATGTTACGTTGTTTTGTTGAGTGGGCTTGCTTTGTCCACACTGCCTTTTCAAGGTCAAATTGCTCCCATGTAGCACTTAAAAGCTCGGTTTTTCTTGCCCCTGTTAGGATAAGCAGACGAATGGCGTTAGCGACACTTTGATTATGGTAAGTATCTAAAGCAGTGAACAATCTCTGAGACTCTTCATCATCAAGCCAACGATGGCGTTTCTGTTCTTTGTATTTACCAACTCCCGTGACAGGGTTATCGGAACGCCAACCCCATTGAATTGCAAGATTAAACATTTTTCTCAAGAGGGCCAAGGTCCGGTTCGCTTGAATAGGTGTTTTTTGCAAATCAGAATGTAGCTTCTGTAAATCGAGTGTTGAAATAGCATCAACTCTTATATGCCCATATCTTTTTAAAATAATGTTCCTTAGCTTAGCCATATCTTCTTTATAACTTTTCGGAGCTTTTTTCGGCTGTGCATGCAATTCTACATACTTATCAGCAAGATCCTGCATCGATTGCCCTGTATCCCCATCAGTCATCTTATGTTTAACAGAAGGATCATTCCCTGCTCCCACGCTTAAGGAGAATTCTATTGCTTTTTGGCGTGCCAATTCTGTCGTTATGGGGCCATGAACTCCTATCTTTATTTTGTGAGTTTCTCTCTTTTTATTTCTGTATTGAAGAAAATATGTTTTTTTGCCAGAGGGATAAATTCTGACACAAAATCCCGTTACTTCTGTATCCCATATAACAACTCGTTTTATTGGGTCCGGTAGTGCACTTTCCACAACTCGCTTCGTTAATTTAACTTTATTCGTTTTTTGTGATGACATAGTCCACCCTCCTCTCGTAGATTCTTATTATATCTAGCTTAGCAATCTTAAAATAAGAGTTCAATCAAAAAAGGGAAGCATATGGGGAGCAACAGGAATAGAAATCAGTAGACATTTATAGATTTGTATAGACACTAGGGTCTCATTATGTTATTGATAAATCAGGACATGTAGACGTTTATAGATATGGGTAGACGCATAGCACGCTAGACTCTTAATCAGCGGGTCGCAGGTTCGAATCCTGCAGCGCCCACCATTTAACTCAGGGTCCGTTCCGGGGACATAGGTAAAACTTACCAGGATATAGGGTACACTCTCTATCTAGAATGTATGCTCTTTTTTAAGGATTAGTGATCTTGGATCCGTTTGATCTTGGCTTTAATTCTTACGATATGAGATGAGTCGCGTGGAAAATGCGTCACGGCGAGGTCAACAATTTCTTTAAGTGTTAGTAGGGCTAAGTCTTTATATTCTTTCGATTTTTGTAGCCTTCCAGCTTGTTCCTCTTCCTGTGATTTCATTTTATAGAGTTCGGATAAAAGTTCAACAGAAAGACACATTTCGGGGTGTTGAATACCCTTATTTATGGCAACCGCATTGTGTATATAATTTTCAGCTGATTTAATGTTTCCTTGGAGGAGATAGACTTCCCCTAATTCCCGCAATACCGCTGCGTTCTCATTATGATTCATGCCATAATGATTTTTATAGACAGCAAATCCCTGTTCTAAATATTCTTGCGCCTTTTGATAGTCGCCGAGGTCTTTATAGACACTCCCAAGGTTGATGAAAGCCCATCCTGTTTTGATATGGTTGGTTCCTAATTTTTCTTTGTAGAGATTCAACCCATGGGTAATAAGGTTAAGAGCCTTTGAAGGATCATTTAACAACCGAGAGATATTTCCTAAATGGATAGAAGCAAGGGCAACATCTGTATGACTCGTTCCATACTGAGTTTGATAAATGTCATAGGCATCTTTAAATAGAGCCTGGGCTTGGCTATACAAGCCAAGTTTTTTGTAGAGGTTTCCTAATTTGATTAAACCCGAAGCCGTTACAACATGTTGAGGCCCATAATGTTTTTTGTAAATATCAACGGCCTTTTGAGTTTTTTCCAAAGCGTTACCATAATCGCCCAATCTTCCATAAACGCTTCCTAAATGAATTAAAGGCCATCCCACATAAACGCTCTCATTTCGGGAGTCTTTGTAAATTTCCAGGGCCCTATTTAGGGCCTTGATGGATTCTTGATAATTTCCTGTTTTTTTATGCAGAATTCCAAGATGCACTAAATTCCATGCGACATCACCATGATTTTTCCCATGATTATTTTCAAAAAAAACAATAGCGTCTTCTATAAATTCCTTGGCTTCTTTGTATTTTCCAATAATCTCATAAATAGCGCCCAAATAGGAGGTGGCCGTAAAATACTCTCTGCTTTGATTTCCTTTATGTTTTTCAAAGATTGATAAACTTTTTTCATAATAATTTTGTGATAAAGCATAGTCGCCGCATAACCTGTATATGGTTCCAAGCCCTTGCATGACACAGGCAACTTTTAAAGGGTCACTGTCTTTATATTTTTTATATGTTTCTAAACTATGCTCAAGAAGGTTTTTGGATTGTTGATAATACCCGAAATAAATATAAATAGCCCCTAATTGGCCTTCTACATCGGCTATTTGAAGAGCATTTAAAATGGACTTGTGCTCTAAGAGTCTAGACAGATGGCTTATGAGCTCTTTCATTTTTGCCATCTCATCATTAACAAGGATTTGATTTGTGTAAGCATAAAGTGAGTTTATCATTGAAGCGATGGGTATATTCCCTTTTCTCAAATCAAAATGAGTTGAAAGATGTTGTAAAATAACTTGCTGAGTGTTGCGATGAATCGAAAAAGTTGGGCCCATCGTCGAAGAAGATTCAGCTGTAATTAATGAATATTTTTTTAGGTTGTATATAAAATTATCTACAATTAGATTATTTTTATTTTTTTCTAGAATTTCTCGAGGAATATTTTGAGAATCAAGTAAACTGATGAGTAATAAAAGATCGACAAAATCCTTATGCGCATTCAGAATATTTTCTAAGGATAATGTAACTATGCTTTGTCGTGTTTTTGTATAATTTCCCGCTTGCTTTAAGAGACTTTCCTGTACGCCTGCAAAGTCTCTGCTATGTTGCCCTAAATTTTCAAGGTATTTTTTATAAGGAATTTTTGTGGCTTTTAAATAATAAGCTGCAATTGAGATGTCCAATGGAAAAGGAGGAATCTCGTTTAAGAATTGCTGGACGTCTTGTTGTTGTGTAGATGTCAATTCTGGTGAGCTTCCTGTATTCATAATCTTAAGAAAAAGAGCCATTTTTTGAGAAGGAGTTAACTCGTTGACATGGACAACATCGTTAATAAACTGATTGTTTTGGATGTTACTGTCTGGTGTCGTAAGGATAATTCTGCCGTCACCCCATGTTAGAGAATCTTGGGGAATGTATTTCTGAATATCGGAAAATTCTTTCACATTGTCGAATATGAAGAACCAGTTTGAATTACTTATTAGTCGTTGTTTTACAAAATGAATAAGTTCTTCTTCTTTTTCTGCGGGGTTTTTTATCTGCTGAAACCTTTTTAATCTGTCTCGATCTTCTTCTGATTTGGCAAGGGTTTGAGCAAGGTGATCAAAGGAATTTTTAAGAGTTTCTGAGGTTTCGGCATTCACTTCCCAGATGATACTCGCCTTTTGATTGTGAGCATATTGTCGGGCAAGAGTTGTTTTCCCTGCTCCTCCAGGGCCTAAAAGGGCAACGGTGTGGATTCCTTTTTTGTCTTTAAATTTATGATCAAGTTGTTGGAGAAGTTCAGGACGCGATAGAAAGACATGTTCTGTTGGTATGACTAAATCTGATCGAACAAAGTGGGGTTCCGTTTTCTTTTGGGTTAGTAAGAAAGATAAAACCCCATCATTTCCTTTGGTTACATAAAAACAGACAAGCCCAAGTAAAAATAAAAAAATGAATGACATCCATTTTTGCGCTCTTACAAATTGAGCAATGTGAAGAATATTATCATTCTCTTTCTTTTCATTTTTTTCTTTGATTGGGCTCTGAGGAAAAGAAGTAAGCTGAAGATGGGGTAGATCTTCTTTGTATTCTTTGAGGAGCTCTGAAAAAATCATTTCTCCCTCAAAATGAGGAAGAATACTATTCAAGATATTCTTAATGAATGCGTAATAATTTTCCTTCTTTAAAATTGATCCATAGAAAATCACATTCACATTATCATCTTTAGCAATATCGTCTCTCTCTTGAGAGAGGAGGAGAGTTATTTTTTTTGAATTTTTATGGAGGGTATGATTGAATTTAGTGACTTCGTTTAAAATCGTGTCTAAAGTTTCATCGGGAACAAAACACAAAATATGATCAACGGATTGAGTACTGAATTCATCGACGAGATGAAGTTCGTTTTTTGCAGAAACAAGAGTTTTAATACCTACAAGATTTAAATGGTTTTCCAGCTGACTCACAAGGTTTTCATCATTGAGCATCCCTTTCCAATAAACAATCAGACAGGACGGAAATGGAGGCTTAATTTTTTTTGAAATGGTTTTTAACTTTTCTTCAAAAGTATAAGAAATTAATATATTTGTATAATATGTTTTTATAAATGAATATTTGTTTGATTTTTCAATAAAATCTAGAATGCTTCCGCGAGAATTACAATCTAGTTTTAACATAATATTACGCATATGCGTTTCAATTGTCTTTGGAGAAAGTCCTAACAAAGACGCGGTTTTTTTGGTTGATCTTCCATTAAGAAGGCAAGCGATAACATCTATTTCTCTTTGAGAAAATTTAATCCCATTTATCTCTTTTAGGAATGAGGCATAAAACGCCGAAGGGATACTAATTTCATTTGCGAGCATAAAAAAAGGCTATTTTGAAAAATTGTTTAAGCTGGTTATACAAGTAACTTCCACTCCCGAGTCAGTTATTCGAAACCTAGTGTAGTTTTAGTTTTCTGTAAAGCCCTAGGTAAAAATCCCTTAGAGGCCCTCCTTAGTCGTATTTTCTGGATAGGATAGGCAACAAATTTTCCATAGCGTTAGCGAAACGAAGAACTCGTAATTTTTTAAATTAACTCATGAATGGAGAACAAAATGAAAAAGAAACAAGCTGACTCAAATCGCAGAAAATACACGAAGATTTTATATATAACCACGTCACTTTTAACCCTATCTCAACTTTACAATTTTCCGGCGTTTCCAATTAAAAATAGCAGTAAAGAGGAAATGATCCAGGGGGAAACTCATACCCCTCTTCCTGTTCTATCCAAAGGCTTAGAGGCAGATCAAAGTGATTCCCATAAAAATCAAGCTAGATCCATAGATGAAGAAGTAGAAGACCTTCAAAAGGAAATTCAATCAATTTCGGCAACAATACCTGAGGCGGATCCTCAAGCCAAACCCAATCGGGTTATTTTTCTTGGGAAATCAAGAATCGGAAAAACAACTCTGATCCATGGACTCGCAGGTATTCCATTGACTCCTGAAAATATACGACGGGGAGGGATACAAATTATTCCAGAAAAAGTAATCCCTGGATTTCATTTTCAACGAGGAGGAATAGCAGGGACAAGAATTCCAAGTGTTTGGAAAGACGCAAATGGTGTTGAATATTGGGATTGCCCTGGATTTGGTGATCCAAGGGGGGCTGCAAAAGATATTGTGAATGCTTTTGCGATTGAAAAACTTTTTAAGAATTCTTCTGTCAAAGTGATGCTCGCCATTGACGAATATCAACTTACCTCAGAAGGGACAAAACATTTCCTGGATACCTTAAATGAGATTTCCAAACTCCTTCCTGAACCTGGAATGATTGAAAAATGCTTATCTTTGGTCGTTACAAAGTTAGACAAAGTTAAACCCCAACAAGCCTTAGAAGATATTCTTGAAGAGCAAAAGAGTTTACTTGCAAAAGGCGAAGCGCATGGGAATAAAAGGGTTGGGGACCTTCTCCAATTCTTTGTCAATAATCCAGACCGTATTGCCACATTTTCTTCTCCCCAAGCACAAGCGCAATATAGATTTGATCAAGAAGGGATATTAGGAAGCCTCAGAAGATCTCAATATGTAGATAGCCCCCAAATTGCTTTAAGGGTAGGCACAGACTCAAGAGAGTTTTCGGGAAAACTTGCTCAACGCCTGAATCAAAATATTACGAATCTTGTGAGTGAAGAAGGGGCTCAAGGATTTCAGAATTACTGTTTAACACAACTCAGGAATCATGTTGGTACTGCCGCACAGATCAGGACAAACTTAAGAGGCCACATCGAAAATTTATCAAATCTTCAGGGTAGATCTCAAAATAATCCCCTTGAGTTTGCAGAAGGGTTGAGAGATTTCTTTGATGTAGGAAATCTAAGAAAGAATATCGACCACATCAACTTTCTAAAAAGAATTGATAGTGACATTACCCATCATGTTGGGGCCTGGTCAAATGCACTTGAAGAATCTCTCCGCCATATCCGCCATTTTTCATCAGAGCCGACCTCACGTATTGCTGATGGTGTGCTTACGGTTCAAGGGGCAGTCATCGGGTCAAGTGATATTCAAAGTGCACTGAGTCCTCATGTCCGCGCAATCAATAGCACTAGTGAAGTTCTATTTATTGATCAAAATATTGAAGCTCCAGGGGTGAATGTAAGTTTCAGGGCTCCACATTGGAAAATTATTGAGGAAAGAACAATAGACTTAAGTGGTCGTGCAGGAGCTGATCTTCCAGATCGTGCAAATCAAGGCCAGAATGGGCAGCTAGGAAATCCTGGAGGGAATGGGGGAAACTTTGAAGCCCATGGCGAGATCGATGGGGTAGAAAGACTTTCCGTTAATACAAGTGGTGGACATGGAGGAAGAGGACAACATGGTGGGCATGGTGTTAATGGTATTAACGGATATGATGTAACGATTGCTGATGAGGCTCTCGTCAACAATGGAGATGATCGTGCTCTCATAAGTACTCGTGCTCTCGCTGACAATGTTTGGAGAGGTGTATTCACCGCGAACACAATGTTCGAAAAGATTTATCAAAGGGACGGAATACGAGGCACTGTAGGGGGGAATGCTGGCCGAGGAGGACGAGGAGGTTTAGGAGGAATACCTGGAACCCTCGTCATTAATGGTCAAATCATCCCTCAACATGGAAATGCTCAAGCAAATCCTTACCCCCTTCGCATGACTTCACTCAGAGGAAACCCAGGAGCTGATGGAGACAATGGAATACCAGGTCAAGGAGGCAGACATGGAAATAGTTATAGACGTATCTACAGTGATGAAATCTATGCCGCCAATGTTCGACAAGTGCAAGGAGCAAATCCAGGCTGGGGAGCACGGACCTCGAACTTCTTCAGATCTATTCTATTTGTGGACGTTAGTATTGCATCGGCAGTATTAGCGAGTGGATGGGACGGACCTGGGGTTCATATAGATAATGGGAATGCTGCTCCAGGCGGTTTAAATCCAGGAAATCCAAACAATTAAAGAGGCACCTCGCGAGGATTATGTGAGTCTTGATGGCTCACATAATTCCTCGAGAGTGAGATGAGGATGATCCCATGATAAAACAATATAATTATTTTCTGATTTGTTTGTTATCTTGTGTTTCAGCAGGGCTTGCAACACATGAAGAAGACCAAAAATACTTTTCAGAATTTCATAACAGGTTAAAAGACACTTACAAAGGTGGTGCCTGGGATTGGGATGAAAGAAAAACAGAAACTTATTTTACAAAAGTAGATAACCCCCAGAGAGCTCCCGTAGCGCAGCCAAAAGCGGACGTTAGATTTTCAGTATGGATAGGGAATGACAGAGCTGAACAGATTGAAAGGGAGAATAAATTTAAAGTCCAAAAATCTCCCTTTACCGTTGATTTAAGTCAAATACAGGCAAATGAATCCAATTTAGATGAGGTTAAGAAAGCAATAAAAGTCTATTACAATCAAAGTCTTTTTTCCGTTGAGTGGAAAGAGGAGACCAAAAAAGTTCCTTATTTAAATCAAAGTGAATCCTATGAAACCTTTTTGGGAGCTGTCCAGAATGGATTTTGGCATAAAAAACTAGTCTTAAGTGGGGAGAGTTCTCCTACCCGTGAAATCCGTGAAGCTAGGAAATTTAAAGTAGAGGTGGAATATAACCAAGAACATCCCCTTGTTGTTCGTGGAATGGCGGTTAGTTTTAACAAAGAACGCCATAAAACGGGAATATTCTTTGATCTCAGAGATGGAGAGAGTCAGCAAGAGGTTGAAATCAAATGTCCAGACTCCCATAAAATAGAATTAATCGACCATGGAGAGGCAAACTCAACAGATAATAACCTTGTATGGAGCAGGGTTTATGATGGGCGGATCAAAAGGTTACCAACTCGAAAACTGACATATCCGCTTTTTGCAGAAAACTCTCCCTGGGTTCCAGGGGGAATGCAGTTCATGAAAGCAAAAGGAGAGGCTACATATATTCAATTGCCTATTCAGTATGAAATTGTTGAGGCCAATGAAAATGAAGAAATCCGTGAGAATAATCATTTTATACAAACTCTAATACCTCAAAATACAAGCTATTGCTTGAGGCTAACAGATCCTCAACCTATTGATTCTGATTATTTATATTCAGATGGACATGGAAAATTCTATATCACAACGTGCTTGCAAGAAGAATGGCAAGAAATATCGTCTAATAATAAGGTCCAGGTGAAATACCTGGTTCGGTCTCCAGTCGAACTTAAGTTTTTACCAGATGTAAAATTGGCAAAGATATGTACGTGGTATCCAGGTATTTATAGGTCTATTCAATCAGGTGAAGGAAGGGAAACATGGAAACTTGAAGCGCCACTCACCTTTGAGAACACACTCCTTTTTAAACACGATGAGAGATTTTTATTTCCTCAAATCAGCCTCCAGGATGCCGAGGCGGCCTCCATTATCAAAAGATTCACGCCCTTGAGAAACATAAAACTCGTTAATCCTATCGCCTTGGTTAATCTAAATTTTCTGAGGTGTGTGAGAGAATATAGCCAAAAGTTGACCTCCCTCACCCTTTCGCGGGTCAATCTTGAGAATCCAATTTCTTGGACTCAGATTTTAGAGGAAGTGGGCCATTTAACCCAACTGACCTCGCTGAATGTAAGTTCTAACGGATTTAAAAGTCATTTAATTCAATCCCTAAAACAAAATTTGGAAAAATTGACTTTGTTGCAAGCACTTGAAATACAAGGGCAAAAATTTGATTCAGATTATCTGAGCCTCTGTGATTTCAGAGGACTCTATGCATTTTTGGCAGAAAAAGGGAGAACCTTACAAACCTTACATATAGATAATTTGCCCGGAGAAATGGTTTTAAGGCAAACGAATGATGTCCCCTTGAATTCTCAAGTTTTTAACTTTCAGAAATCTCTAGAGATTGCAGCAAATTTTATCCTCGGATTGCCTTCCATAACGTCCCTGAATCTTTATCAAAAAACGGGAAGTGATTTCTATGAACATAGAAAACCAGAGGATTTCGAACGGATACTTCGAAGTAAGGCAGTCAATAGTGGAAACAACCTCCAGATTCAAAGAAGGGAATTGTAAAGATGGTTCGGATCAGATATTCAGCGGTTGTAAAAAAGAGTTTTATCTATCTCTTAATTTTTTCCCACATCAATTGGGCAAATCAAGCCGTAGCAAGTATTCTTACGGAACAGTTAAGAGAAAATGCTCTTTTATCACCTGTTTCTAAAATTCAAAGCAAACGTGTAGATTTAAATAAGAATGCGGATGGATATTTCCATATTTCGTTAAAACAGACTGATGATGCTACTCCTCTTGAATTTTATCATGATAACAAACTCGTAGGGCGGTCATCTGGGGATGAAAAGTCCCTGACATTTGAGGGATATGGAAAACATGATTTTACCTTAGATGATTCATTAAGTGTGGATCAATTCACCTGTAGGTCAGAAGGATCTCTCACATTTTTAGATAAGGTGACTCTGGGGTCACTAAAGATAGAAAACAGTGGTCAAACGAGATTTGAAAAAGAACTTACAGTTAGAGAGGCCGCAAGAGTTTCGGCAAATTCCTTTGTCGTCAATGGAGTCTTTAAGATAGGGAGACTCAATTTAACAACCCAAGAAGATGCAAGGTTTTTAGAAGATACTGAGGCTCAAAATCTTTATTTACGTGTAAAAGGGCAATTACAATTTGGGTCATCTGAAAAGATGACTCGTTTCAATGTCCTGGAAAATATAGGAATTGCTGCAGATAAGTTTATAAACTATGGGCAGGTATTCTCTGAACAGGGTCGAGTTACTCTTAATGCCAAAGAAACATATATTGCCAAAACCGCAAGTTTAAACCTCAAACAAAAACTCGTTTTATCTGGTGACCTCTTAACCAATGAAGGTCTCATTCAGGCTGATTCCGAGTCAAAGATAAAAAATCAGGTTTTTAATAATAATGGTTCATTGCAAGTCAAGGGTGGGCTTTGCCTTCAGACAAGCGATTTTTTGGAAAATAAGGGAACCATTCATTATGGAGAAGGATCGGACCTAAAAGTCAACTTCCTTTCCAATTTGGGAACATGGGAAACTCAAGGCAAAACGAATCTCGTATTTTCTGACACCCTTTATAATAAGGGAGATTTTAAGGTTGGCGGTGAGACAAACCTTTATTCTTCAAAATTGTTAAACTCTGGTCAAATCGTTCTTTCTGATTCTGTGAATTATCAAGGAGATACGTTTGAAAACTCAGGAGACATTCACGTTGGTGGTTATTTCGGATTCTCTTTAAATCAAGATTTTTTCAATAAGCGAGAAGGAAAATTTTCAGGGCAGGGACTTCTTAAAGGACATTATCGTGATTTTCGAAATGAAGGTAACATTGTTTCCCGTGGCTGTAAATTTTTCGCGAAAGCGAGTCTGTCCCCCAATATCTACA
>Ga0206848_1051_pt1 | contig 15921 bp, 18 predicted proteins | sample Alteio_BWOrgCont_18_FD_152635 | JGI IMG/M metagenome (GOLD analysis project Ga0206848, IMG submission 152635) | Enriched cells from forest soil in Barre Woods Harvard Forest LTER site, Petersham, Massachusetts, United States -... | ecosystem: Environmental > Terrestrial > Soil > Temperate forest >...
GCTACAAAGATGTCATTTTCAGCCCCATGGGAAAAGTTGTCCACTTGCACACGAGAATCAGAACATAAAAGCATGGTGACACGTGGATTTTGGATATCATGAAAGGTTTGAAAATGTTCTTTTGGAGTTAATTTAGCCAAATCCGCGTTATCTTCAACCACGTCACGGATGGCCCCTTTAATGGTTTCTTTTAAGTCTGTGGGTTTATCGGCTTGTACTGTTCCCCCGTTTGTGGGCTTATCCGCCTGGACTATTCCGCCATTTAAGAGAAGGGCAATTGATAGTGTCGTTAACATTTTTTTATTCATACTTTTCTCCCTTTTTTCTACAATGATACGTCATTCTTATAAGAAGTCAAATTTTAAGAATGGCCATTTTTTCAAGATCCTGAAACAAGTTCCGAGGAAAAAATCAATACCACACACTTAGTGTCATCCTTGGGGGAACACCCCCAGGGTGTGTCGGAACATATGGCCTAATGAAGTTGACTCACAAATCTCTCTATGAGTTCATTAAATTCTTTTGGGTGGCTCCATTGGCAGTCATGGCCAGCATCTATGGCTTCAATCATCTTACAGTTCTTATATTTCAAAGACTTAACATAATCATTATTGATCGCATGTTCATGAGCCCCCATGATAATCCCTAAAGGGATAGGAGAAGTTTCCACAACTTTTTTTTCATCCACCCCTTCCCCACGAAGAACATCATGAACCATCGTATGCCGAGCCAGACCATGGGCGCGGAGACTCGCATCCATTAAGATTCTGTATTGGTCAAAATCAATCGCTCCTTGGGTAATATAGGCTTTTACGTCTTCTTGGGTGAAAGGCTCTAACTTTAAGCTTAAGGGGGTTTTAAAGGTTGGGAGATAGGCCTCTTTGAACCCTTGCTCAGTTGGCGTGAAGGCGGCTGTGCTCGCAATAAGAACCCCTTTCAAAACGCCAGGGTCAGCCTTCATCATTTCAATTCCGATATGTCCTCCAAGAGACCATCCCACAACAATGACTGGTTCTATCTTAAGCTTCCGGATGGCTTCAGCTATGACTTTGGCATACCCCGTTAATGTGTAATTGTGAGATGGATGGCGCGCATTCTCGCTTTCCCCATGCCCCGGTAAGTCAAAAGCATACATCTTATATTTCAATCCAAGCCCATCCAACTGCCGAATCATATATTCTTTTGAGCACGAGTTCCCATGAATGAGAACAAGGGGTCCTTCTGTCCCTGAGGTTTCGTAGTAGGCCAATTTGCCTGCAGAGGTTTCTATGAACTTCTTTTGGAGATCTTTTTCTTTTAAATGATGAATCATTCCCTGTTTTTGAAGATCTTCGTATGTTGGCGCATAACTCATGGCTTGATTTCCTATTAATGAACATAGGATCCCAAATAATCCTATAATTTTAATTCGCATAATCTTCACGTTTAAAACCGATTCGTCCTTGGAAACCCAGATGGAGGGAGTTTCCCCACTTGCCCTCGTTTTCCAAGCCAAGGAAGGAGATTTGATTCAAGACGCGTTTTCTCCCCAAACTTCCAGGAAAGTCCTTCAGAAAGGGTGAAAATCTTAAGGTCAGAAAGCCCGCCTCCTTTATAACGTTGGAGAATCACGCCCTTCCCGCGGGTCATTTCTGGAATTTCATCAACTTTAAAGATGAGAAGTTTTCTGTTCTCTCCAATAACGGCGACATGATCTCTCTGAACTTCACGGCACAAGACCGCTTCAGTTCCCTCCACATTCAGGATCTGCTTCCCTCCACGGGTTTGAGCCACAAGACTTGAGCTTGAGGTGATAAACCCACGCCCATCTTTTGAGGCTACGAGGATTTTTTTATCTTCTTTTTGAGGAGAATGAATTAAAAGACCAACTACATTTTCGTCACTTGCAAGGTCAATCAAAAGGCGCAAAGGATCCCCCTGCCCTCGGCCGCCTGGAAGTTTATCAATTGAGAGGGTGTAGAACCTTCCAAGGGATGTAAAAACAAGGAGTTTATCAGGAGTTTCGGCCTTTTGAACAAAGAGTTCCCCATCCCCGTCTTTATATTTAATCTCTTGAGGCGCAATGTTATGCCCTTTAAGCGCCCTCACCCATCCCTTCTCAGAACAAACAACGGTCACATCTTCCCGCTCAACAACCGCTTCAATGGGAACGATGATATCTTGAGGGGGAGCCGAGAGTTGGGTACGCCTCCGCCCAAGACTCGTGTTTTTATCAAATTGAGCTTTCATCTTTTCAAGATCTTGAATGACTTTGTTCCGCTGAAGATTAGGTTTTTCTAACAATTTCAAAAGGTTATTTTTTTCCTTGGAGAGATTTTCATGCTCGCGGCGGATTTCAATTTCTTCAAGTTTCCGAAGACTTCGGAGCCGCATATTTAATATGGCTTCAGCTTGAAATTCAGTAAGACCCCATCTTTCTTGCATGATGGGGCTGGGATTATCCTCTTCCCGAATGAGGCGGATCACCTCATCAATATTTAAGTAAACAATAAGATACCCTTCAAGAATGGCAAGACGATTATCAATCTTATCAAGGCGGTAGCGTGTGGTGCGCCCTAAAACTTCAAGTCGATGCTGATAAAAGGCCTCGAGAACTTCTTTCAGGTTCTTAACCCCAGGGACCCCATTCCTATCAACAACATTCATATTTAAAGGAATACGCGTATCTAAATCCGTATGGCGGAAGAGGGATTCCATGAGAACCGCTGGATCCACTGTCCGTGATTTAGGCTCAAAGATCAGGCGGATTTGATCTGTCGATTCATCCCGCATGTCCCCTAAAAGCGGCAACTTTTTGTCGTTCAAAAGGTCAGCAATCTTTTCAACCAATTTTGCCTTTTGAACTAGATAAGGAATCTCAGTCACCACAATCTGGTACTGACCAAGCTCAAGTTTTTCCACCTCCCACTTCGCCCGCAACCGGAAACTCCCCCGACCCGTCAGATAGGCCTTCTGAATGTTTTCAGAGGCTTCAACGAGGATACCCCCTGTTGGAAAATCGGGTGCAGGTATAAGTCGAATAAGGTCTTCTATTGAAATTTCTGGATTTTGAATCAGGGCAATTAATCCTTCACAAACCTCACTTGGATTATGAGGAGGAATACTCGTTGCCATTCCAACCGCAATCCCAGTTGCCCCATTGATTAAAAGATTCGGAAGCGCCGCTGGCATGACAATGGGTTCTTCATTTTCCCCATCATAGGTTGCTTTAAAATCAACCGCATCTTGATCAAGCCCTTCCATCAAGGCCTCTGCTGCAGCTGTAATCCTGGCTTCCGTATAGCGCATAGCAGCAGCCGAATCGCCATCGATATTCCCAAAGTTTCCTTGACCATCCACAAGAGGAAGGCGGACAGCAAAGTCTTGAGCAAGTCTCACCATCGCATCATAAATGGCGGCTTCGCCATGGGGATGGAACTTACCCATCACATCCCCCACAACGCGCGCACATTTCTTGTATCCAGATTTAGGATCTAACTTCAACTCTCGCATGGCATAAAGAAGCCTGCGGTGAACAGGTTTCAGTCCATCACGAACATCCGGCAGGGAGCGCTGCACAATCGTTGAGAGAGCATAGGATAAGTACCTCTCTCCTAGAGCCTCTTTGAGTTCAACGTCCCGAATTGTCATGCGCATTTCCTTAATTTACCAAATCTTTGTAACAACCGTGTCCTTGCAGAAGGCAAAGTCCGGCCTAAAAGATACCGCTCAAGAAAATAGCCTGTCAGATCAAGCGCGTCGAGGATTTCTTTATCTTCTACCATTGTTTTTAAGGTTTCTTGGGAAAGAAAAGGGGGAAGAGGAAGGAGTTTACCCTCATAAGGCTTTGCAACATTCTCACACACAGCCCGTCCTGTTCGTGGAGAAACAGCTACAAGATTCTCTTGTGCTCCCGTGACAGCACATGCCTTCAGATCAAGCCCATAGCCGAGTTCTTCCAGAAGCAGCAGCTCAAAGAAAACATAAGAGATGGCCCAATGAGGAGTAGAAAGGTCTTTGAGGAGTGCCTCAAACTTCCCGTAAAGATGAGGATAGGCATGACGTTCAGGGAGTGCCAGCTGGCATAAGGCTGTGGCACTTAATAGAGCCGCAAGAGGCCCAGGTGAGTCCAACAAAAAGACAGAGGTGGATTGGAGAGGCTCAAGATTCCACATTCCCAAATGATTCTCCAGCCGTGCTGTCCAGCGCGCCTTCACCTTTCCCCCACACTGAACCCATCCTTTATTCTTTTGGGTAACATGAAAGACACCAGCTGAACGCCCATGGGCAAGGGTAAAGAGGCTTACAATTTGCTTCCGCTCTCCCAAGGATTGAGTGTGAAGAATAATCCCTTCGTCTTGCCATTCCATTTAAAACGACTTTCAAATCTATTATGTTGATTAAATACAGCTTTGGATAATTATGTTTCTTTCTATATAGAGATACAACTAGTTATCGTCATTGCGATCAGCCGTTGCGCGAAGCGCTAAGGCGGAGAAGCAATCCAGGGCTATTACTTAATGTCCGAAGGACATTTAACTTATTTATCGCAAAAAAAATTAATTCCTTCGGAATAAATTATGATCCTGGATTGCTTCGCCTCTTTCAGAGGCTCGCAATGACGAATCCTTTGTAACTAAACAAAAAATAATTCTTTCCTAAAATTCTAATTGAGAAAAACACTTACACTAATTAATATCTTTTACTGTTTAAATTCAAGCCCAATGCTGGCATAAAGGCGAGGATCTTCAACCCATTTTTCTTTAACCTTAACCTGAAGAAAAAGATGGACGGGACGTCCAAGAATAGCAGAGAGTTGTTTGCGGGAAGCGGCTCCTATAGCCTTAATCTGCTGCCCTCCCTTGCCAAGCACAATGGGGCGTTGGCTTTCACGCTGAACATAAATCAATTGGGTAATTTTTATACTTCCATCTTTCTTTTCTTCCCAGGATTCAGTTTCCACCCAAATGGAATAAGGCAACTCTTCATGAAGGCGATTGAAAATCTCTTCCCGTGTAATTTCAGCCGCAAAAAGTCTTTTTGGAAGATCGCTCAGTTGATCCTCGGGGAAAAGCCAAGGTCCTTCAGGAAGATACTGAGCCCAGTATTCTTTAATAGCCTGAACCCCATCCCCTATCAGGGCTGAAATCATAAAGATTTGATCCACAAAGGATCTAGAAAAAGTTTGGGCTAGTTCTAGAAGTTTATCTTTAGGCACAAGGTCAATTTTGTTGAGAACAATCGCAACCTTTCTTTTGTATTGCTCAAGATGCTTCAAAATCTGATAAGTCTCATCAAAATGTCGCTCACTCACGTCAACAATCAACATAATGCCATCCGCATCTCTAAGACTGTTCCAGGCACTCCGGACCATGGCCTTTTCAAGGGACCTTTTAGGTGTTGAAAAAATACCTGGCGTATCAACAAGAATAAGCTGGGTCTCGTCTTGAATGATGACGCCTAGAATTTGATGGCGGGTTGTTTGAACTTTAGGGGAAACGATGGTGACCTTGCTCCCCACAAGACTATTAATGAGTGTTGATTTTCCTGCATTTGGTGCGCCAACAACGGCAATAAACCCACATTTACTCATCGTAAGAAAGGACCTCTAACATGCGCTGGGCCGCATCTTTTTCAGCAAGGCGTTTTGAAGAGCCTTCCCCTTGAACAGGCTCAAATCCATCAACCTGAACTTCTACAATAAAGCGAGGAGCATGGGCTGGCCCGGAAGATTCAATCACCACATAGAATGGGTGCGTTTTCCCATGACTTTGAACCCATTCCTGAAGAATAGATTTAGGATCCCGGGGAGGTGAAAGGGTTTTTCCAATATAAGGAGCCCAAAAATTATGGATAACTTCACGAACAACCTCAAGCCCGCCATCTAAATAAAGGCCTCCAATAAGGGCTTCACACCCATCGGCCAATAAAGTTTCAAGCCGCTTTTCCTGGGACGAACTTCTTTCCCGTTTCATGATCATGGCTCGATCTAGACCCATTTTTATGGCAACCTCATAAAGCGTTTCTTTCCGAACAAGTCCTGTAAACCGTTTGGCTAAGTCCCCTTCCCTTTCATGCGGAAATTCTTGAAAAAGCCAATTGGCGATGACAAGCCCTAAGACTCGATCTCCTAGAAATTCAAGACGTTCAAAGTCAACACCATTCCCAGGCGCAAGCGCACTGGGGTGCGTTAACGCCTTTGAAAAAAGAGAAGAATCCTTAAAACTATAATTTAAATCTTTTAATAAAATCTTCATTAATGAATGCCATTAAGGATCCGACTATAATTTGCTGTAAACGGCCATTTCCAAACTTCCCAGAAGGCAATATGGCCACCTGTTGAGAAGAAAATGAAACTGGCTCGCCCTACGAGATACTCATAGGGAATGTAGCCTACCACACCTTGAGCCCGGCTATCACTGGAACCATCTCGATTATCCCCCATCATAAAGTAACACCCAGGAGGAACATGGTAGACAGGAGTATTATCATACTCTCCCTTACCGAAAGGTATTTGTTTAATAATCAGGTGTTTAACCCCGCTAGGAAGGGTTTCGATGAATTGTGGGGCTTTCAAAACTCTTCCATCATCATTAACAGCCGTTGCTTCCCCATCAGGTTCAACAGGGCAAGGAACATCATTAACATACAAAATTCCTTCTTTCATCTGAATCGTATCACCAGGAAGGCCGACAACACGCTTAATATAATCCGTATTGGGCTCAATGACAGACCGAAAGACAACCACATCTCCAACCTTGGGTTCTGCTCCCCAAATGCGGCCAGAAAAATAATTAATGTCTCCCCCAAAAGGAATAGAATAACGACTGTAGCCATAGGCTGTCTTGGAAACAAAAATATTATCTCCTATGAGAAGACTAGGTATCATAGACCCTGACGGAATGTGGAAGGGTTGCAGCCAAACTGTCCGAATCAAAACAGCCAGGACAATCGCATAAAAGAGGGCTTTTACGTTTTCCCAAAGGGTGTCTTTATGTTTTTGGTCTTCTACTTTTGTCATTCATCTCGTCCTTAAGTTGTGAGCCTAAAATACGGATATGTGGGAGAGGACGCAATACAGAAAAGTCTATTCAATAAAAAAAGGAGTTAATTGTTGACTTGACAACTGTTGTCTGGGCTACTATATAAATTTTATGAAAACAATTTATTGAATAGGAATTCTGAAATGACATTAAGCATAGCCCGCAAGACATTGAGAGAATATGGAGATCCTTTAAGAGCCTCTCATGTACGAACATACTTTAAAAATAGTCAGAAAGATATTTTCCTTGGGGTCAAAGCCGCTTTTGTTCGTAAAGTGGCAAAGGATTTTTGGGAACTCTCCCTTTCAGATATTCGTCACCTCATGGCATCCGATATTCATGATGAGCGGGCCCTGGCCCATCAGATCTTATGTTTAAAGTTCAAAAAAGGTGACATGTCTGAACAAAAACAAATTTATGAGTTTTATATTGAAAATCGAATCTATATCCGGGATTGGGATGGGGTGGATGATACAGCTCCCTACATCGTTGGACCTTATTTACTCAACAGGGATAAGGCCTATCTTTATGAATTAGCCCTTTCTTCTCATATTTGGGACCGACGGATTGCTATTGTTTCGACCTGGTGGTTTATCCGGAATAATCATGTTCACGATACCCTTGAGATTGCAAAACGTCTTCTGAGTGATCATGAAGACCTTATTCATAAGGCCTCAGGATGGATGCTCCGTGAGGTTGGGAAACGCGATCTTACTGCTCTCAAAGAGTTTTTAAATGCCCATGCCTCTACCATGCCCCGAACCATGTTGAGATATGCTATCGAAAGATTAGAGCCGGCCGAACGCCAGCATTATTTATCAAGAAAGAAAAGTTAAAATGACTCTTCAAGATGCCGCACTCCACTGTGAAAAAGCATGGAGCCACTATGCAAAACAAAATGACATTATCCGCTATGATGAATTTTACTTATTTAAAATACAGGAAGAACTGGGCGAACTAACCCGTTCATTTCTTGAACTCCGGGGTTCAGAATCAAAAAGCAGGACCTCAGCTGAATAATTATGCAAGAAATTTGAGGGTGATTGTGCGTCCCTTGTTGGGAATGCTCTAATTCTGGCCCATCACTTTAAAGTCGATTTGGAAAAAACTTTAATGGATAAATTTCCAGTCCCTTAAGGAAAATCTAAATGAAAAAGCATGACCTTAAAGATGATATAGGATATTGGCTGAATCGCCTCCGGATGCAAGTCCATCAGGCTTTCGAAGCCCGTCTTGAAGTCTTTGACATTACAATTGCTCAGTGGTGTATTTTGCTTACTCTTTACAACAAAGAGGCCACATCAATTACGGAATTATCACGGTTTATCGAGGTCGATAAGGCTTCGATTTCACGGGTTCTTGATCGACTTGTTCTCAAGGAATTGGTTACTCATCAACAAGGACCTGACCGGCGTTCAGGCCATATCCTCTTAACAAAAAAAGGAGAAGATTTGGTCCCCCTCCTCATACAAGCAGCAGAAGATAATGAACATCATTTCTTCAATTGCTTGAGCGAAACTGAACAACAACAACTGCAACACATTATTCGGAAACTTTTTCTGAATAATCCCTCTGTCCACCTCAGTGGATGGTTATCTAATTGAAAGAAGTACCCATGCTTGACACAGAAAAACTGGCATTCATTACCAAACGCTCTAAAGCCGAATTCTGGCCTTATCCCCAGACATTCGAGGCCTTAAAAGGAGCAGGTGTGAAAACTCACGAAGTTTGGGTTGAAAATTTTTATTCCCTTTATAAAAACGGTTCGGAAGAATGGGTAGAGCCCGCACTGCCTGACTTCCGTCCCTTAAAATCAACAGAGGAATATAATGAAGAGGCCTTCCTGAAAGCCCTGGCGCGCCGGATAAATAAGGAAACAACGTACGTAGGATTCCTCACTGAAATTGCTGCTGCTGGGATTTTTTATTATAAAGTCGATATGGATTCAAGAACCGTAACCTATTGGAATAAAGACCACACGAAATCCTATGTCCAGCATGTTCCGCCGGTGGCATAACCGCTTACTTATTTCGCTTTGGCTGACTCCGCTTTTGGGCTGGTTTTGCCGGGGGACAGGGGATCTGCTCACACCAATGGCCAGTACAACTATATGACCAACTCGAACTATCATAAGTACAATTATCCAGCATATTGACGTATTCATGATAGATTTTAATGACAGCACCGCCAGCATTTCCTGTCAACGCTTGGTAAGAACAAGAAAAATCAATAGGGTTCCCTCCTAAGGGCTTGTAAGGTCCTCCAATGCTCCCTGAGGTTTGAACAGTATAGCTAAGCCATCCAGGATTAAGAGAATCGTTACTCACACATGTATAATGATCATTCAGAAACTTGCTGGATGTTAAGGTGCACGTTATAGACTCACTTGAGGGGCAATAATAAATATAGGGCTGCTGAGACTTTTTTTGGGCTTGACTCATCGAATTTCCAAGGATCACTCCCATACATCCAATTAAAATGATATTGTGTAACCTCATGATCCCCTCTTTCTGATTTTGTAAGTAGGATACCAAAGATTACTTAAGAAATATTAAATTTTGAGACGTTAACCCATTTTAAAATTTTTGTTTTTGGGAATTCCTTGTAAAATTCATAAATATAAAATGGGGTTAAGTGTTACCTCAGCAAAATAGTTTTTAATGTCACTTTAGGTCCAGCTCATGCGCCGTCATGACACCTGTAATCCTTTTACGTGTTCTATGCTGCTTTTTTTCGTTTAAAACTCCCCGACCGCTGAGAAAATTTTCCTTTGGAAGATTTCCATTTTGGAGGGGCTGAGTTTTGGTGATTTCGTTGTTTTGTCTTCTTTCTGGGCTTATCCACATGATGAGAAGAAGGGCCAGACTTTCCAGGCAGGTTCAGATTCGGAATGTTCTTCCATTTATGGTAATCCTCAGGAGAAATGAAAGATAAGGCACAGCCTTCCAGCCCAGCACGCCCTGTACGCCCAATACGATGGATGTAATCTTCAGGACACTGAGGAGGATCATAATTGATAACATGCCTGATGTGGGGGATATCAAGGCCTCTCGCCGCAATGTCTGTGGCAATCATAATTCTCTTTTTTAAGGTTCTAAAGTTGCGAATAACTTCTTCCCGCTTACCTTGTCTTAAATCCCCATGCATAGCTGCAGCTTCATGATTTTGCCGGGTGAGTTTTTCCGCAAGACGATCTGCTCCGTGCTTTGTTTTCACAAAAACAATGACTGAGCCATCTCGCTTATTGAGTTCGCTCACAAGGCACTCAAACTTATCAGTTGAGTTTGTTTGTATGGTTTCTTGCTTAATCTTCGCGACGTGTTGAGTGGAATCCCCTATGGCAATGCGCCGAGGATTTTTAAGATAGGTGTAGGAGAGTTGTTGGATGCTGTGGGGAAGCGTTGCTGAAAACATAAAGGTTTGACGTTCTGGGGGAAGATAGCTCACAATTTTCTTTATGGCCTGGCTAAACCCCATATCCAGCATCCGATCGATTTCATCAAGAACTAAAAATCGTGTTTCATTCAAAATTAAGGTCTTGCGTGTCAAATGATCATTAATACGTCCAGGAGTCCCAATAATCAACCGAGGATGACGTCTTAACGCAGAAAGTTGTTTTCCCATCGACTCTCCCCCAATTAAAAGCACAGTCTCAACTTTCTTGCCGAGAAGGGCACGAGCATTATCTTGAATTTGCGCTGCTAGTTCGCGGGTAGGAGCTAGGATAAGAGCTGACGTCCTTGAAGAATTCAGCAAATGTGTAAGCAAAGGAAGGAGGTAAGCGATTGTTTTCCCAGTTCCTGTTTGGGCTGATGCTAAAATATCTTCCCCTTCAAGCCCAGGAGGGATTGCCTTTGCTTGAATCGGCGTGGGCACCGTAAAGCGTAAACGAGCAAGGGATTCATTCAAAGGAGATGGGAGACCAAAAGAGGCAAACGTTGTCATGAAAAAAGCCGATCTGTAAAGGGGATAAAAATACTTAACTTATATGTAAGGGTTAATTTCCAAAATAGCTAGAATTATTATTTTCTCTTGGGTCTTATGAGGAGAAAAGATGGCCAAAACTAAAATTTGCGTTTTTGGAAAATCCTTGTAAAATGAATAAATATAGACTGGAAGAAGTGTTACTACAGCACTCTACTATATATTATCACCTCCGATGAATTTAAAGCTCGAGCCAAAGACATTATGCCCTATACCGCAGGGCCAGGTCTTTATGAAGTTATTCTTTCCTAAATTCAAAACTAACCCTTCATAAATGAGGATTTTTTTTGCATTCAAAGTACTTGACCTCCTCAAAACAAAGAGGTCTTTCTTCCATGATAACCTTCAAGAGAGTGGCTATATTCGTCCTAGGAGAAGCAATATAAGGAGGATAATCAGAACGAGTCCAAGAACCCCACTGGGACCGTATCCCCAACCGTGCCCCCAGGTCGGTAAAGCTCCGATCAAGAGAAGAATTAATATAATTATAAGGATTGTTCCCAACATTTTTTGCCTCCGTGTTTTTTAAATATTTATCATATTACCCTTAATATGTTAAATAAGCCTTAATCTATCACGATTTAGCATGAAACGGGAGCTCTAAATGAGATCCCTTTTCTTTTTTAAAAAATGACCTTTTTGGAATAGCTTACAGCCCCGATCCCCACCAATAAATGCTGACAAAAAGGAAAAGCCAGACCACGTCAACAAAGTGCCAGTACCAGGCTGCGGCTTCAAACCCCACATGGCTTTCGGGTGTGAACTGGTCAAGGCGGGCCCGGAACCAACATACAATCAAAAATAGCGTTCCAACAATAACATGTGCCCCGTGAAAACCGGTTGCCATATAAAAGGTGGAGGGATAAATCCCGCCTTTAAAGGCAAAGGTTGCATGGGCGTATTCATAAGCTTGGACAGATGTAAAGAGGAGGCCTAATAGGATCGTAAATCCAATTCCTTGGATAACTTCTTTTTTATGTCGCGCAAGAAGCGCATGGTGAGCCCACGTAATGGTAGTTCCGGATAGGAGTAATACTAATGTATTAAAATAAGGGAAGTCAAAAGGATCCAAGGGATGTATTCCTTTTGGCGGCCACACCCCTCCCGTAGGCTCTGTTGGAAAAAGGCTTGCATTAAAAAAGGCCCAAAAAAAGGCCACAAAAAACATGACCTCAGAGGTAATAAAAAGAGCCATCCCTGTCCGAAGTCCAAATTTTACGGGCGCCGTATAGGTTTCTTTATCTTTTGATTCTTGAATGACATCGCGCCACCACCCCAGCATGGTAAAAACCACAATGGCAACGCCCATGAAAAGCACATAATATCCATAGTTATGCATCAGAAGAACCAGACCCAAGGCTGAAATCAGCCCCCCAATGGATCCTACAAACGGCCAAGGACTGGGATCAACAAGATGAAAGGGATGATTTTTTTTTGATTCAGCCACGACTCCCTGACTTTCCATTTATTTTACTTCCCTTGCCCAAAAAGTATGGATACTTGGAATACCTGTCGGACCAAAAGGAGGATGATCAATTTTTGTCCAGTACGCCACATAATCCTTCGTTTTGTGCCCTAAAGGAATCACATAATGTCCCCAGAGGAGCACTCGGTCGAGGGCTTTGATGGCAGCCACGAGTTGCTTCCTCTCCTTTGCGTTCGTCACCGCATTACACAAGGCGTCCACCACAGGGCTTTTAATCCCGGGATAATTCCGCGTCCCTGGCTCATCAGCAGCTTTCGAACTCCAATAAAAAGACTGCTCATTCCCAGGAGACAGGGTATGCCCCCACATATGCACCAGCATATCAAAATCCATGTTCGTTCTTCGATTTTCATATTGAGCCGCATCTACAGTTCGGGCTGTGGCTTGAATTCCCAGTTGATTTAGATTCCTGATAAATGAAAGAGCAATCTTTTCATTTTCGGGTGAATTTAAAAGGATTTCAAAAGTAAATGGTTTTCCCGTCTTTTCATGAACGAGTTTCCCTTCTTTTGTCACCCAGCCTGCTTCTTTTAAAAGTTTTTGAGCTTCTTTTAAGTTCTCCCGCCGTCCATTTTCAGATGTGGGGAGCGTATACGCTTGTGCAAAGACTTCCTTAGGTAATTGGGCGCGGAATGGCTCTAAAAGGGCCAACTCGTCCCCTTCCGGAAGACCTTTAGCAGCAAGTTCCGTATTATCAAAAAAACTAGTTGTCCGGGTCATGGCGCCATGAAACATGTTCTTATTTAACCAATCATAATCAAAGGCATAAGTAAGAGCACGCCGCACGCGGGGATCCTGGAACATGTCCCTTCTTGTATTAAAAGCAAAGGCTTGCATACCTACTTGGTGTTGGTGGGGTATTTCATCACATTTCACAAGACCTTTTTGAACAGCTGGAAAATCATACTTGGTGGCCCATTTTCCCGGATCAGATTCTTCACGGCTATCAACTTCCCCTGCTTTAAAGGCTTCAAAAGCAACGTAAGCATTTTTATAGCAATCAAAGCGGACCGTATCAAAATTAAAGTAACCTTTGTTGACTGGAAGATCTTTAGCCCAGTAATTGGGATCCCTTTTGTAGGTAATCGAACGCCCTGCCTCAACTTTCGATATTTTATAAGGCCCACTTGCCATCAGTGGCGTAAGGCCGGTTTTCTCAAAGTCTTTTCCTTTTAAGTCTTTTTCTGCCAAAATGGCCATCACCCCAATGATGAGCGGCATTTCCGCATCATATTTTCCATCAACTTTATTGAAAGAAAATTTAATCTTGTGATCATTTAGGATTTCAACACTCTTCACTTTTTTATAGTACATCTTTTGCCCAGGGGTGCCGTGCTCTAAGAAAGTTTTATAAGAAAATTCCACATCCTTTGCCGTGATGGGACTTCCATCTTGCCACTTGGCCTTTGGGTTAAGGTTGTAGACAACCCAAGACCTTTCTGGGCCTACTTCAAGGCTTGTCGCAATAAGTCCATAGAGACTAAAAGGTTCATCTGGGGACCGTTTCAACAAACTTTCAAATAAAAAGTCACGAAGTCCTACGGGCGGTTTTCCTTTAAGGGTATAAGGATTCAGGGTATCAAAAGTTGACCCAATAATGGCAAGTTTGTACTCTCCTCCTTTAGGAGCATTGGGATTAACCGTCTCAAAATGGCTGAAGTTTGCAGGGTATTTAAGATCTCCATGCATGGCAATGCCATGTTGTTCTTGGGCTTTCAAAGGAGAGAGGAAACAAAGAAAATAGAATACAACACAAAAAAATACTTTTTTCATTACTTTTTCTCATAAAAATGAATAATCAATAGATGACTTATATAACAAACACAAGGCGCCCGTGTCAATTTTTCTGAATATATAATCACTTCTCCCCTTATGGGAGAGGTGATTCTAGTTAATTTATTTATGATTTTTATGAGCTCCCCTGACATTTACCTTTCCCAATTGCAGCAAAAAAAATGGCCAATTCTAAAATTTGCCCCCCTAAAAAGAGTATGTTATAAAATAAATATAGACTGGAAGAAGTGTGTCCATGCGACATGCCACCACTACTTTTTGGGGAAAATACGAACCCCCAATTGGCGTCATCCTGGAAGTTAGGCTTGTCCCCGCGAAGGCAGGGAGAATAAGCATCCCCAACTGGCGTCATCCCGGAAATTAGAAAATCTTAGCGGAACGCTTAGATTTTCTTATTATCCGGGACCCAGGGCAGTATTTGAAATAAGCACTTTCTTGGGTCCCGGATATTAAGCAAATCTTCCCCTCACCGGGCAAGCCCGGTTCGTGGAGATTTGCTAAATTCCGGGATGACGCCAATTGACTGAAATTCCTTCATTTTCAGGTTTGTATACAGGGCCTTATACAGGCCTCGGAGCAATGACGAATCCATAAAAAAACGTTTTTAAGCGTCCACTCTCAAATAAAAACATCTCGCAAAGAATATGAAAATATTATAAAATTATTTCACCATAGTTTTTTGAATTTGGAGGAAAGTAATGCGGTGTTACAATCACAAAACAGCCGAGGCCATTGGTATTTGCTGTGAATGCCACAAAGGACTTTGCGAAAAGTGCGGGAAAGAAGAAAAGTCACACCTTCTTTGTAGTCAAGAGTGCGCTCAAAAGTGGAGCGAAAAAGAACAGATGAATGACTGCGCAAAACGGATTTATGGCATCGGAGTTTATCAAAAAAGAAAGGGAATCCCTTTAACAGCCCTGTTTTTTCTCTTGCTTGGCATCCTATTTGCAGGATGGGGAATTTATAATTTTATCATGTATCCTGTTTTTTTTAGCTCATTTGACTTCTTTTTCATAGGATTTGGAGTCATCTTTATTATATTTTCATTTTTATATTGGCATAGAGCCACGAAAACAGGACTGAATTTATAAAGGAATAACGCCTACTACTCGCCTAAAACATTGCAGAGCATTGCCCGCCACAGCTTGGAAAGGTCGCGTTACAGATGTCGTTTAACTCTGACCTTTCATAATCACAGGGAGCACAAAATCTTGTTCGTCTCATGGGGCACCCCCTTTGATTACAGGTGCTTATTTCATTCCCATCAAACAAGAAACCTTGGAATGACTCTCCCGTTGTAAAACAGGCAACTTGAACATTGGAACAAGAAGCTTGAACAGTGGAACAAACGGCTTGAGAGGGTCCAATATTCGTAAACATCATGATAAAAAGGGCGAGGCCTATAAATAGTGATTTCATTATTTAGTCTCCATGAAATTATATGTCATAGTTTACTAAATAAATAATAATAAATTGTAAATTTTTGAGATTAATTATATAAGAAACAAATAATCAAAGGACTTCTGTATGTCATCCAGGGACAATAAGTGCTCAGTTTTCCTGCGGGAAACAAGCACTTATTGCCGAAGAACTTTGGATTTAAAAGGGATTTTTCCTTATCCATAACTCAGGTTA
>Ga0206848_1125_pt1 | contig 15893 bp, 15 predicted proteins | sample Alteio_BWOrgCont_18_FD_152635 | JGI IMG/M metagenome (GOLD analysis project Ga0206848, IMG submission 152635) | Enriched cells from forest soil in Barre Woods Harvard Forest LTER site, Petersham, Massachusetts, United States -... | ecosystem: Environmental > Terrestrial > Soil > Temperate forest >...
TCGATTAGTTTTTTTCTGGCAGATTCGATCCGGGTCGCAGACTGCTACTCGGCGCTCGCTCTAGGCGACACAAAGGTGCTGACCACAGCTGCACGTCATCGAGCTGCCATGTTGACCGACGGTTCCGCCAACGAGAAGAGCAAATTGATTAGCCAGATCGTATCGAGAATCCTGGTGCTGCCAACCGAGCTATTGATCCAGTTGGACAGGTCTGCGCTTGGGCAAGAACTCCTTAATATAGAAATCCCTTCCGATGAATCCGGGCCGATCGAGCTTCGAGAGCCGTATCAGTACGCCCGCCGCGGCAGCGAGGTCCGGCTAATTCTCACCAATAACAATCAGCAGAAAGAGGAACCCGTCCCCACGTTGGTGAAAGCTGTTGCCCAAGCCAAAACCTGGTACGAGTGGATTATCAAAGGTGAAGTGAAGTCAAAGCGCGAAATCGCAAGGCGAACGGGCCTCAATGAAAATTACGTCGCCCGCATCCTCCGTTTGACACCTCTATCTCCACCGCTCACGGAAGCGGTTCTCAAAGGCGACCACCCACCGACGCTAACGGTCTTACAGTTAACGACAAATGCAGAGATGGATTGGGGTAAACAGCGCTTATCTGCCTAGACGGCCCTAAACCATAACCGATTCCTCACGCTCAGGCGTAACACGGCTATTTGAAAAGCTGACTGACGGTAATCCGGAAGGTGTTCGCCAGTTTCACCAGGGTGGTTAGGCGCAAGTCCTTCTCCCCTCGCTCAATTGCTCCGGTAAAAGAGCGCGCGAGGCCGCTTTCATGTGCCAGGTCCTCTTGAGACCATTTCTTCTTCAGCCGTAGATCGCGAACGCGGCGTCCCAGGGCTTTCCGCACAGCTAAGGCATCTTGCATCCCTCAACAATCGCGGTTATCGCCTGTTATCGTCCACGCTCTAACATAGGACGCTCTATCGTAGGCAAGTTGTGATTGAATGCTTGTGCGGCGAACTTTAGCCGGACATTCTATGGAGGCCGCATGACGAGTCCCGATGCCATTGAGAAGGTGCCTGTAAAGAAACGACGTGTTGCAATCGTTCTGCTGTTTACGCTAGCCGCAGTGATTCTACTGATCGTCGCCCTAAGTACGGAACCACCCAAATCCAATCCGACAGCAGTCCAGGCGCTCAATCCACAAGCGCTAAAGTTAGTCAGTTATCTGGTGGTCGACGATATTAAGACAGGGATGAGCGGGGGACAATCTGCGAGCTGGAAGAATGGATCCTTTCTCGGTCTCATCCAGATCGATAGGCATGCAACGGCAAAAGAGTATGAAGTCGCCTACGATGCGAATGAGATCGCGGCAGATAACGAGTACAAAGACAAGAAAATATTGTTGTCCGGCGATGTTGTCAGCATCGACAAGGATTTCACGGAGACGGGTGTCGTTACGCTTCGTGGGTCGGGGTTTATGGGGATACACGCTGAACTCAGCGCAAACGGGATGGCGGGGGCGGCATCCTTCGTCAAGGGGCAACATGTCGATTTGGTGTGCGATGGGACGGGACGCGTCATGACGATTGCGACGTTAGGCGAGTGCATATCCTTCCAGGAGTACCTGAATGGATTGTCACCATCGGTCGAGTCTAGATTGACCGACTTTCTCAGCGGGCGAACCTCGCTTCCTAAGAGCGTGGCAGCCTTCATAACCGAGATGTACGTGGTCGGCTTGCATCTCTCAGCGGATTCACCATGTCTCAACAACATTCGAGAAAAATGTGAAAGTGACATGCAGGCTTTGTCGAATGACAAAGCGAAGATGGGTGCAATACGGAGCCAGACGCAGCAGATGATGAGTTCGTTGAAGATCAACTGACCCACGGCATTCTTTATAATGAAGGCGTGCTGCATGTAAGAGCATGCGAAGTGAACGCTATGTGGGCCAGGAGGAGCGATGGAATTGGTAGCCAATGCAGCGGGTCCCGAGTTTGACTGGGATGCCTGTCTGGAACAGATTGCAGAGGTAATAGCTACTCTCTTCGAGGTAGCTCGCCGGATTGTGCCGGTAATCATTGAGGGCGTGACATGGTTGGTGGACGGGGTTGTCAGGCCTGTTCTGGATAGAAGTGTTTTCGATTCTTCGCTCGCATTGGCCAATAGATGCCCAATGGGTTTCATTTCGAAGTTTGATGCTCTTGCGGGAAAGATGATGTGGGAGGCCCAGCAGAAATGGGGCAAACGCATTCCTAAAGATGAACGTGCTCTTATTGCCGAGGCAATTGATCAAGCGAAGTTTAGGCCCGTAAATTTTCTCGAGGGTGAAGATCGCAAACGGCTAGCCACTTGGAACCGTCACAGACACGGAGAGGAAGCGATTCATACTTTCACGGACGCTTTGAAATCCAAGGATTTTAAAAGAGGAGCTCTCAGGCGTCTCTATCGTGCAAACGACAAATGGAAAGCGGCTATCGGCTTTTGTCCGGCTGAAAAATAGCGGACATTTTGCACGACGGCTTCAAAGCCCAAGTAAACCAAGCCCTTGTGGGCCAATATTTGTCCGGCCTAATCCTGGGGTAGGGCTTCGAACTATTGTGAGTTCCGCACAACTCCATCACACTCGGCCTATTGCTGATCTCAGCAGGAGGCCAAATGAGTTTGGAGTTGCAGGATCTATCCGTTCAATACCTAAAAACAGGCGATCTGAAGCCCTACGCAAGCAACGCGCGCACCCATTCAAAATCTCAAGTTCGCAAAATAGCTGAGAGCATCCGGTCCTTCGGGTTCACCAACCCGTTGCTCATTGATGCATCCGACACGATCATCGCCGGGCATGGGCGGCTTGCTGCGGCCAAGCTGCTTGGATTCGAGCAGGTGCCGATCATTCGTTTGGAGAGTCTCACGCCGGCGCAAATCCGCGCTTATATTATTGCAGACAATAGGCTTGCTGAAGATGCCGGTTGGGATAATGACATTCTGAAGATCGAAATGCAGCACCTGATCGTCGACGACCAGATCGACATATCCCTCACCGGCTTCGAGATTCCAGAGATCGACCTTATCTTGGCTAACGAGCCGACCAAGAACGATCCTGACGATGATCTGCCAGACGAAACCGGTGAGGTCATTACACAGCCTGGAGATCTCTGGCACCTAGGCAAACACAGAATCTTCTGTGGGGACACTAGGAACGAATCCTCCCTGCGCACTCTGATGAAGAATCAACGGGCTGACCTCATCTTCACCGACCCGCCGTATAACGTCGTCATCGACGGAAATGTCTCGGGCAAGGGTGTCGTTAAGCATAAGGACTTCGCCATGGCCACCGGCGAGATGTCGCAGGCTGAGTTCACCAAGTTCCTGGAAGACAGTCTCGGATCGCTTGCTCACTACAGCAAAGCGGGCTCTGTGCATTTCGTCTGCCAGGACTGGCGCCACATCACCGAGCTTCTAACAGCCGGCGAAAAGGTTTACGACACCCTACTCAACCTCTGCGTCTGGGCTAAGAACATGGGGGGACAAGGGTCTTTCTACCGCTCCAGACATGAATTGGTCTTTGTCTTTCGCCATGGCAAAGAAAAGTATCGCAACAATATCCAGTTGGGCAGGTTCGGGCGCTATCGCACCAATGTCTGGGAATATCCGGCGATCCGCGGTTTCTCCCAGCAACAGGGCGAGGAAGGCAATCTCCTAGCCCTGCACCCAACCGTGAAACCGGTCGCGCTCGTGGCCGATGCGATCCTCGACTGCTCCGCTCCCGGCGACTTAGTACTGGATGGCTTCCTTGGCTCAGGAAGCACGCTCATCGCGGCAGAAAGAGTGCGGCGCGTCTGTTACGGAGTCGAGTTCGATCCCAAATATGTGGACGTCGCCATTAGAAGGTGGCAGCGCTATACCGGGAGTAAAGCTGTGAATGCTCTAACCAATATCAATTTCGACAAAGTCGTCTCAAAAGGAGAATTGCAATGAATGATTACGACATTGGATTTGGAAAGCCACCCAAAGAATCCCAGTTCAAGCCAGGCCGTTCAGGAAACCCGAAAGGGCGCCAAAAGAAGATCAAAAATATAACCGGAGACCTATACGCAGTACTCAATGAGAAAGTCCTGATCAAGGACGGGAGAGGATCACGAAAGATCACAAAGCTGCAAGCATATCTTCTCCAATTGGCGAACAAAGCCGCGTCGGGTGATCTTAAGGCCGGCAAAGAGTTGATGAGACTCCACCAAGCTGTTGATGTTGGGCACCTTGAAGAAGTTATTAAAGCGCCCAAAATCATAGTGCAATTCGTGTAATGGAAGGCCACTTCTAGGATTCCACGGGTTACACAGTATTGACCGCGACGGCGATGAAATAATGAAGATGATGAATTATAGATAATCAATGTGCAGTTCGTAAGCTGGAAATAGTCAATGTGTTACTGGTCATTTTTAGAGAAAATAAGTCATGCTCTCCAAACGTACGCGCGCCGAATTGCTGAAGTAGTCTGTTGCAATTTTCTCGAAAATCAAAGCCCTACAACGGCCCATTCCCTTATCGTACGATTTGAAGAGCCCGATCTTCCTTTTGAGATGGTGAATCACGGTCTTCTACGCTCACTAAACAATCAAAAGGATTGCCTGCCGTCGGCGGGTACGTTTGCGCTGCTGCCACGAGATAGCGAAATTTCACAACGGGCAAAGAAGGCGTTCATTCAGGTATCTCTGGCCTTGCGTCATTTATTCAAGACCAACGATCCAGGAAAACAGTACAGCGCACAAGATATTGCTTCGCTTGAGTACGGTGGAAAAGAGAACATATCCGCTGAAGATGCAAGTCTTGGCTTGTACCTGTGGTCGGATCGTGGGGTTCTTTCGCCAATGACCGTTTCTCCAGACGGCCTGTCGATCACCCAGTTCGGCGTTCCAAGTACTATCCTCAGATACAAGGATGTCGAGGGTGATTGGGAAGCTAGGCGAACCGCCATGACACAACCTGCGGAGTCGTCAGCCGTGCCTTGGCCGATATTGCGAGAGGATTCACTCGAGTATGAAGTCGAGGAAGCCGTTTCCTGGGAAGGTGACGCTTGGTTCTGGCCCGTGCTACATCCGGCGATTTCCCCCAAAGCGCGACCGGCTTTCGAGGCGAAGTTATATGCCGAATCGGTAGAGGCAGCTCTGAAGGTTGTCCGGGAACTCATCCGCGAGCGGACTGGCTTGGATCTTGACGGGGTTAAATTGATGAACGAGGCATTCTCACCTAACAAGCCTCTGTTGGTCTTCGATCCATCTGGGAGTGAAACAGCAAAATCAATTCAAGAGGGCTATCACCGCATTTTTCACGGAATGATACAGGCAGTCCGAAATCCGAAAGCGCACGGCTTCGTAGAGATAACTGAAAACCGTTGCCTCCACTTTCTGTTCTTCGCATCGATGCTCGCAACTACCGTTGATCAGGCGACCGACGGATCAAACGTGTAAACCTAACTTCGTCTCAATCGAGTTAGGTCTATCTTCACCGTGAAATACACGTATGCCAAATTTAGCGCCTTGCTGGAGTACTATCTGCGTGAGATTACGCGATTCCCGGGCGTAAAAATTCGCTGATCAGGTTGAATATGCTACCCAAGGGTCTGACCACATTTGTTTTGAAAGATATGTCTTCTACTAGACGCCCCATGAGCGAGCATGGTCGATCCACGTTCTTCTCTATAAATCGCAACAACCAAAAATCAAATTCAGATCGACACGGAAGAATCGATGGGAAGGTTGCTGATAATCCATTCATACGCTTGTCTTCGATCTCCTGCAAAGCCGGCGACATGTCTTCGGACAGGGAATTTTGTTCGATACCAACTCTTTGCAAGATCGCGCGCTTCCTTCGAATCTGCATAAGAAACAATAAAATCCGCGCCTTTATCTACGATTTCCTCTAGTTTTTGGTTGAAGCGAGGGATATCACTCGTATCGAACGCTTTTGCGCCATACTCGCGAAAGATTCGTCTCGACAAAACTGCATATGGCGGATCGAGATATACGAAGTCGCCTTCTCTCACGAGTTTTAGTGTATTAGCAAAATCTCCCGAAACAAGCCGCGCTCGTTGAAGTAACCTCGAGGCCTGGATCAGCTCGTCCCGAGAAGGATAATTCCCCAGCTTAGTGCCCATAGGGACATTGAAATGTCCTGCCGCATTCGTTCTATAGATGCCATTGAAGCAATTTCGATTGAGAAAGAGCAATCGCAGCGCACGCGTCTCCCTGTCGAGGCACGCAGTATCGAGAGACCGCCACCGCCTATATGCGTCTTCGGTGCGAGGTATCGCGCACAATCGCCGGTGGAGACGCTCGGGATTTTTTTTGACAACTCTGTAGAGCTCTATTAATTGAGCGTTATTATCGCCCAATATCGCTTCGAATGGAGAGATTTCAAAAAAGAGGCACGCTGAACCAGCAAACGGTTCTACGTATCGTAGATGCCGTGGCTTCCAAAACGGAGACAATCGAGCAAGCTGCTTGCGTTTGCTCCCCGCCCAGCGCAATAAAGGTTTGGCCATTGGTTCTGCGCTCGAGTTGGTGAATTTTTCAGTCAATGCGTTTGCCCTAGCCGGTTGGCTGTCTCCTACGGATAAGTCAGGGGCTATTATGGTTCCCAAATTACGTCGAGAACAACAATGCGTGAGAGATCAGACTCTGTGTCTCGAGGCTTCCCATGAACCCCTGAACTTATTCGCCAAACGCTAACATCAGTGAATTTCGTTGCTAGAAGAAGACATATTAAGCCAAATATCTTGGGTCCCAAAGAAGCTAAGACTATTCTGTGGGACTGACGGATTCCTCCAATGATCGAAGCCAACATTCCAAAAGTGCTAGCAGGTTGAGAGATCGAATATTCAAATATCCACTCCTCAGGTGTCCTTTCCAGTATCATTCGATTATTTTTCTGAACTACTGGGTGGAATGGATCCTGCTCTCCAGAGTTTGGAACGAGCACCACTGTCAAAGCCGGATCAAGTAACTGCTGCAAGCCAAGCGCGCCTTCCTTGTCGTATCCCAAGCCAATGATCGCGGCTACGGGTTTGTCTGGAGTACTAAGAGATGCAAATCCTGTGACCGGGGAAACGAACTCATTGGGTATACCAGTGAAGCTTGGGGGCATAAAAACAGAAGGCGAATACGCGAAGAACGTTTCGACATCTGAAGGTATCTGCGCATTTCTCAGCTGCCGAATGATAGCTCCATGCCAAGATCTGGTCATGGTTGAGATGTCAAAAGCGACTCCACGATTCATTCTGGATGCAAACAGGAGCGCCTCGTTAGTTATTCCTTGAACTACATCGGTCTCTTCAGTGCCGACATCGTGCAAGGTGAATCCTCTTTCTCGGAAGAAAGCTTCATTCTCCGGACGAGCTAGCTCTCTCGGATGCTCTCGAAAACAGAGCGCTTGTCGCATGGGAGGAAGATTCTCGATAACGCGAGTTACTCCCTGAGAGCGATGTTCATAACCACACGCTACGATCAAAGCCTCAGCACGATTTCGAAGATCATCGAACCCGCATTGCCTAACACTTCGGATTTGCATATGCCCTCTAGAAAAAAGATCTTTGACCCGCCGAAACCACCCGGAGAGCGACGCTAAGCCGGATATCCCGGTAGTTCCTGAATAACAGTTGATAGTATGGCGACAGCATGTATGAGAGGCGGATTCGACTTCCTACAATCGATTGAGGAATATCGCTTTCGTGTGACTTGACGTGAACAAAAGCTCCTATCAAGAGCCCGAATGTTAACTCGTCTAGAATTTCTTTCGGTAACTCTGGATCGACCAAGAAGGTCCCTATAGGATCAGGACTAAATTCACGAATGACGAGCTCCGAATGTAGGAATAGCCCCATTCGATCTACTAGGCGTGCTAAAGATTTTGACGGGGCACGTTGTTTTGTTGGATAAGCTTTTATCCCCGCGAGCGAGCGCTGCGACGCCGCGAGCAACACGCGGGACTGGTCTACTGGACGCACCTTAGGATTACGTGTGATGTCTGACTTTGCGTTCAGATCGAGCAAATCGCTCAACAGACTCGCAAGCAAACGAGGGTTACCCTCGCTCATCGCATATATTGCATCCTCTCCATAGTAGAGATTTGGATTTTTGCGAGAGCGGCGGAAAGTCCGGCTGTACTGTGCATGGCTGAAGAATGCCTCTCTCAGCAATACAATCGGTTTGATTTTTCGCAGAGACTCGTCGCGAATGGTCACATCGTCTGACACTGGGTTTTTGGGGTCGATGTCATGTTCTATCAGGTAACGTTTAAAAGAAGGATCAACGGCCGCTAGCCGAACCATAGCTTGCCATACGGCGCCGCCTTCTCGATATACATCCTCATGTTCAATATCTTCGGACGAAAAAGGAGAGCTGCCGAAGACGTTCCTTGGCGTTAGTGATGTGTCGTTCCCAAACTTGTCTTGTATAAACTTTTTGCTGAACTCCTTGCAGAAGGGCTTCGCGTCGAGCACATGACCATGCCACATCCGAATCGTGGCGTAGTCGTGCTGGCGTTCCTGCCGGGTGGTGAGATCACTCGGCAGGAGAGGACTCCACGTCAACTTTAAGAGAAACCTTTGATCTGTACTCCGCAACGCTCTAAACAGTTCCGTCTGTAACCACAATGGCGCGATCTCTAGCTCGTCGAAACATATAGCCCATTTTGTGGGCGAACTTTTGGGTGCATATTCATCGAAAATGGTACACACTCGCATGACGGCTACTGGCGCACCTCCAGTGAGAAACGGCGGGATCGCCACCAAACGTGCGCTCAACTCATCTTCGCGATCAGAGATGAGGTAGCTATGTAATTCATCAACCCACACTTGCAACTTCAGACGAAGTTCTTGAAACGACGGTACAGTCGGCCCCAGATCCAAGTATCTAATGAGCGCTTTCACCAACTCTGTAGGATCTGCATCGTCGTCTACCATGATTGCCTGAAACACTCTAGTTGCCTCTACAACCGACGATATGGCAACGAGTGCCCGTTGCATCTGTTCGGCGAGTTTGGGAGTGTTCGTTAAAGTCTTCGCGATCCCACCAAGTTCCTCACTCCAACGGATATCGGAAGCGATATAGATAGCTTCGAAATCAGGATTAGGATACTCACCCAGATCCGGCTCTTTGTCGAGCCGACCAGCCCATATTTTTTGCGCTCGCCTCGTAAGCATTTTTAGCAACGTGGTTTTGCCGCAACCACGCGGGCCCATTAACAACGAGTGTTGAAACTTGACCAAGGACTTGAAGTGGAGAGTCGGGATGAAAGACCGCGCTACGTCCTCGGGTTCAAGCCAACGAGCATTAAATGCACTAAAGATCGAAGCAGTCTTCATGGCTGATACCTCCTTCCCAGTTCAATTTGTCCTTCTTCGGTGATCATCAATTGGAGGTTCGACTGCAATAACGAAGCTCTGAGATCTGATGTCTGATCGGGACTTAAATATTTGACTGCCGGCGCTTTGCTCAACACCGTGTTCTGATCGAAACGCATGGTATCGGGGAACTCTTGTGCAAGTTCCGACAATATTCCTGAAATTGTTGCAACCGTATCAGTGGCGCCAAATCCAGTTGAGTATGGAAAACCTCGGTAGGCATCACTCGAAGGACGCCAGCCTTTAGCTAACTGAAATGTCCATGTAAGAATTTCGCCTCTGACGGAATCTGGACCGTCGCCGTCAATCTTCATCACGTGAAAAGTGTTTCCTACAGCAGTGCCATATTCCTGCAGCATGGCTGAGAATGAGCCGCTAGCAAAAATTGCTACTCCATTCAGTATTTGCAGACGCGGCACATGTTTGTGACCGTGGATAATCACACGACAGCCCATGCGACGAAGGGCGGCAATCAAAGCATCTCCATTTGGGAGCACATCGTGATCGTCCCAGAACGCAGCTGAATGAAGGATAGGGTGGTGATGCATGATGGCAACCCTTATGGGCGCTTTCAGAATCGGAGTCAAGGCTGTCTCCATGCGATGAATCAGATCTTCTGGAAATGTTCCCCGTTTTGCGCTCGCTTCATCGGTTTGTCCGATCACGGTGTTCAGGGCAATATATTGGACGTCTCCGGAAGAAAGGGCGCAATAACCATCAGAAAAATATTGCTGATTTTCGGCGGAAGATGAGAAGGGAAAATCCGGCCTCAGCGTCCGGACTCTATCAAAAACCCCCTCATTGGGACGAAGCCGCTTAGAGTCGATATCGTGGTTCCCAATTACTGGGATGATAAGGGGTGCTTGTAGCCGACCCGCAATTTCACGGCAATAGTCCCAAGCTTGGCTGAGACCTTCCGGGCAGGCCTTATTCGCAAAATCTCCAGGTACCACTAGTGCATCAGCTGTGATCTGCTCGCGACCTATCATCTCGAGAAGTGATTCGACAGGATGATGGGTACTGGGGACGCGTTTTGAGCCCACCGTCAGAAAAGAGTCCCGGGCATCAGTCGTAATACGACAATGGAGGTCACTGAGGATCGCAAGGGTGACATGAGGCATGTTGTGTGAATATCGCGATTGCAGTGTAGCATTCCACGGGATATCCTCCGTCTGACCCAGATCTGAAAGCCAATTCACTGGAGCCCTGGCCCTGTAAGATTTGCTACTTTTGCAGGCTCTGGTGGTTCCCTGGTAGTGCTCTTACCCATCGAAACCCAAAACGGGCTTGCTAATTTTAGATCGCAAGATCATGGCATGATCGACCGCTTGAAATGACTGGCAGTCAGACCGTCTTTCGACCCTCAGTAGATTTTTGGGGATGGGAAAGCATCTCGGAATGCTCGCCTATCAAGATTGACGCTTATGTGTCCAACCACGCACTTCACCGGCAAATGCGATCTGTTTCTCTAAGAACTGCAAATTGGAGAACGGATGATTCTCCAGAGGCTAAAACTTACTCAAGAAATTCTCCCTAAAAGCAATAACGCGAATAAGCCCGCAAATCGCGGGCTTATTGAATCGATATAAGTATTTTATAATGAACAACTTATGAAGTGGCGGGCGGAAAGTCAATCGAACCCTTGGTAGAACTTTTGGGAAAATCTTCGATGTCAGTCCGCACAGCAGAAAGTCTTTCGAACCGGCAATAGAACTTTTTGGAGGGAGAGAGCATCTCGAATCACTCTCCAAATCGAAAGTGGAACTCACGCGTCCAAGCACCACATTTCGCGATAGAAGCGATCCGTTTCTCCAACAACTGCAAATGGAGAACGGATGATTCTCCAGACGCTAAAACTCACCCACGAAGTTCTCCGAAAAAGCGCATTACGCGAATAAGCCCGCAAATCGCGGGCTTATTGGGTGGGTATAAGTGCTTTTAAATGAACAACTTATGAAATGGCGGAGAGTGGGGGATTCGAACCCCCGATAGAACTTTTGGTCCTATAACGGTTTAGCAAACCGCCGCCTTCAGCCTCTCGGCCAACTCTCCTGCGGGGTAATTTCTAGATTATACATTCCCCACCCTCCGCGTCTCCCTCGAAAGAAATCCCCCTTCCCCACCGCATTTGCTCTACATTTACAGCATCCGCACCCATTCCATGTCTCTCGGAGGGCACCATCGCCCGTCGCGCGCACTCCCTTTCGCCAGCCAATAAACTCGGCCTGCTTTCGCTCATCGGGGCTACTTATTTTATGGTGGCCGGTGGTCCCTATGGCCTAGAAGACATCATCGGCGGCGTTGGCTATGGCCGCGCTCTCCTTCTGCTCGCCATCATCCCCATCGTTTGGAGTCTTCCCACCTCGCTCATGGTCGGCGAACTCGCCAGCGCCATTCCCGATGAAGGCGGTTACTACGTCTGGGTGCGCCGCGCCATGGGCCGCTTCTGGGGATTTCAGGAAGCGTGGCTCTCGCTCGCCGCCAGCGTCTTCGATATGGCGCTCTACCCCGTCACCTTCGTTCTTTACCTCGGCCATCTTCCCTACATCGGCGCTGCTCTCACCTCCGGCTATCGCGGCACGGCGTGGGCACTGGCCGTGGTCGTTGGCTGCGCGCTATGGAACCTGCGCGGCGCCAAAGCCGTAGGCCAAAGCTCCATCGTTTTGTTCTGCGTGCTCTTCGCTCCGTTCGTCGTCCTCATCGTCGTTGCGTTTTGGAAGTGGCATGGTCACGGCAGCGGCGCGCTCATGCAGCCTGTCACCGCACCCGATGTCGCCACTGCCATCTCCGTCTGCCTTTGGAATTACATGGGCTGGGACAACGCCTCCACCGTTGCGCAGGAAGTCGATGACCCACAGCGCAACTATCCGCGCGCGATGCTTGGCTCGGTTGCAGTTGTAGCTGCGAGCTACATGCTGCCGGTGCTGGCGGTCGGTCTCGCCGGTCTCTCGGCCGGCCAATTCAGTTCGACCGCTAACGACGGCACCGGTACCTGGGCCGTCGCTGCCGGGGCCATCGTCGGGCCAGTTGTTGCAATCGGAGTTGTATTAGGCGGAATGATTAACGGCGTCGGCATGTTCAATCCTCTTGTAATGAGCTACACGCGCTTGCCCATCGCGATGGCTGAAGACGGTCTGTTGCCGAAGATATTTCTGCGCGTGAACAAGCGAGCCGTTCCGTGGGTCAGTGTGATCTTTTGCGCCATCATCTGGGCGCTCGCTCTGCGTCTGCCCTTCGCAAAACTTATCTCCATCGACCTCGTGCTCTACGGTGCATCGTTGATGCTTGAATTCGTCGCTCTCATCGTGCTGCGCCTGCGCGAACCCGATCTTCGCCGCCCCTTTTGCGTTCCCGGCGGCATGGCAGGGGCCATCGCTGTCGGCGTTGGCCCAGCATTGCTGATCGCCTATGCCATGTATGCTGCACGCGGCGAGCAAGTTCTTGGAATGAATGCTCTGCTCTTTGCAGCGCTCGTTGGCGTTGGCGGAGCGCTGGTGTACGCCGCAACAAGTTTCTGGCACCGTCGACCGCACCATAGCAGAGAAGTTTAAAAACCAAAGGCCCGCAAGCATCGCTCGCGGGCCTTCATGGTTTTTTTGCCGTCTACTTCTTCTCGTAAGCTTTCTGCGCCTTCAAGATCACTTGCTTCGCATAATCGGCATCGCGCCATCCGCGTACTTCCACGCGCTTGCCTTCCAAATCTTTATAGATAGAAAAGAAGTGCGTAATCTCTTTCAGAATGTGCGGATAAATTTCAGAATAATTCGCAACATCTTTATAGCGAGGATTACCCGCGCCCACGCATAGGACTTTTTCGTCGCCCTGCCCCTGGTCAATCATATCGAGCACACCGATCGGCCGTACCTCTTGCAGGCAGCCCGGAAAGCTCGGCGTATCCACCAGCACCAGCACGTCCAGCGGATCGCCGTCGTCACCCAGCGTGCTTGGAATAAATCCGTAGTCGCCCGGATAATGCACCGGAGAAAACAAATTCCGGTCCAGCCGGAAGACGTGCAGCTTTTTGTCGTACTCATACTTCGTAATACCGTCGGCAGGAATCTCAATGACCGCGTTCACTATTTCCGGCACTTCCGGTCCTGCCGGCAACTCCAGGTAATTCACCATGAACAAACATCTCTTCTTTTTCTTGGGATGTGACACAAGACCCGATGCAGCTTAAATCGTCGCATAGAACCTCTCCCAGTCTATAAGTCCACGACAGTTGCGCAAAATGACCCGCATGTGCCATTTACCATTACTATCCGTGTACTTAATACTTATTTCAGATTTTGTTGCGGCATCCTACGCTATAGACTCGATTCTGCGGGATTCACCGCATACGGGCCTGGATGCAACGCATCGCTATTCGCACGCATCCTCTTACTGAGGCACTCATTGTGCCTGTAACCGGGTAGGCGCAAACATCGTCTTTAGTCACTAGCGTAATTCGATTCGCATGGCGTTATGCCACGCGGTAGGGGAACCTGACATGAATCACCGCTGGACAAAATCGATTTGGCTCTCCATCACCGCCGCGCTGGTGTTGATGCTCGCATGCCCCGCGCATCTGTCCGCCCAAGCTATTCCTACTGCATCGGCTTCGCCACTGGATTTTTCCTTCTTCGCCGGCTATGGGCGGACCAGCCCGGATTATGACGCCGGCACCAACCCAACGGTGACATTTGGGTTCGACTATACTCGCCACTTCAGATTTCCCATCGTCCCCTCGCTTGAAGCTCGCGTCAATCTCGCCAACGGGACCAATGTAAATGAACGCACCTATCTGGTTGGTATTCGTGCCGAACCCCAACTTCGCGGCCGCTTTCATCCCTATGGCAATTTCCTCATCGGTATCGGCGACATCCATTATGTGACGAACAACCCAGGCCCCGGCTATGGAGTTGGTGATAACTCCGTTGTGAAAAGCATCGGTGGCGGTATCAACGTCGACGTCTACCATCATTTCCAGGTCAAGGCTGACGCCCAGTTCCAGTTCTGGAACTTCGGAGGGACTTACACCCTGAGTCCAGCCGTCTACATGGTCGGCGTCAATTACCGTCTGCTCTCGCGCAACAGCAACCCTCGCTAACCAAGCTTCTTCGTTCGCAACTCGCCGTTTCGGCTACTACCAGCAGTTCTGGAAAATTGGCGCTGAAGCCGCGAACTTTTCGCCTGGCCTGTTCGGCATAAGCGTCGTCTACCGCATTCCATTTCGTCCTCTCCTCAAACAGAGCGATTACCAACACTAATGCGCGAAACTGTCCTCGCAGAATGCTAGGCTTAAAATCTGCAAGGAGCTTTGCACCGCTCGATGGAAGCAACCACCCCAGGCCATTCCCAAACCACCACCGGTAGCCGTTTTGTACGCGCCTGTCTGCGTCAGCCCGTGGACCGCACTCCCGTCTGGTTCCTTCGCCAGGCCGGCCGTTACATGCCGGAATATATGGCCGTGCGTAAGCACCACACGCTGCTCGAAATTTGCCGAACGCCGCAAATCGCCGCGGAAGTCACGATCACCGCCGCCGAGCGCCTCGGCGTCGACGCCGCCATCATCTTCGCCGATCTCCTTCTTCCCTTCACGCCCATGGGCCTCGACTTCGAGTTCGTCAACGGAGAAGGGCCTGTCGTGCATCAGCCGGTTCGTTCGCTCGAACACGTGCAAGCCCTTCGCACTGACCGTGCCGACGAACTGATCTACGTCTCGCAGGCCATCGAAAAAGTAGCGAAGCATTTCACCGCGCCTCGCGCTGACGGTGACACCCTCGGCATCATCGGCTTCATCGGCGCACCCTTCACGCTCGCCAGCTACATGATTGAAGGCGGAAGCTCGCGCAACTACGTCGAAACAAAAAAACTGATGTACGCCAGCGATGCCAGATGGCCGCTGCTGATGGAAAAACTCCTCACCGTCCTCACCGCCTACGCAAAGCAACAAGTAGAAGCCGGCACCGACGTCATCCAGATCTTCGATTCATGGGCCGGCGCTCTCTCCGTCGCGGACTACCGACAGTTCTGCCTCGCTCCCACGCGCGAACTTATCCAGCGCGTGCAAGCGATGGGCGTACCCGTTATTTATTTCGGCGTGGATACGGCTTCCCTTCTGCCCACCTTCCGCGAACTCGGCGCCGATGTCATTGGTCTTGACTGGCGCGTTCCTCTCGATGAAGGTTGGCGCGCCATCGGCCACGCAACCGCCGTTCAGGGCAATCTCGATCCCATCACCCTTTTCGCGCCGGACGCCATCCTCGAAGCACGTGTGAAAGAAATCCTCGCGCAAGCCGAAGGCCGTCCCGGCCACATTTTCAACCTTGGCCACGGCATCGTTCCCGGCACGTCGGTTGAAAGCGTGCTGCGTGTCGTGGAGATTATTCGCAACAGTAAGGCCTAGATAGACTCTTCATCCGCCGCATCGTCAACCAAACATTTCCCTAAATATTTCTGCGCGGTTTCGCATCCCCATTCGTCCATCGAGTTGGAAGGCCAATTTCCAAACACCCGAACCGGAGAAAACATGCAATCCAATTGCAGGACCGCTTCCTCA
>Ga0206848_1138_pt2 | contig 15862 bp, 16 predicted proteins | sample Alteio_BWOrgCont_18_FD_152635 | JGI IMG/M metagenome (GOLD analysis project Ga0206848, IMG submission 152635) | Enriched cells from forest soil in Barre Woods Harvard Forest LTER site, Petersham, Massachusetts, United States -... | ecosystem: Environmental > Terrestrial > Soil > Temperate forest >...
AGAGCAAGAAAATAACATGAAGCATTTATTTCGTTTTCTTTTTGTCTATGGCCTTATTCTCTGTCCTTCCTACGCTCACGGAGAAACTCATGCACAACGCCTTTATACATGGCAGCAAGAGGTTCAAGGAACATCGTATCTAGCACAAAGTTAACGTCAAAAATGACTCGATTCACAGGCTCTAAGGGATCGTTATCTTCAACATTCGTTGTGGGATGCAGATCCTCTTCCAGTTCTTGGGGGGATAAATGAACTTCTTGCCCAGGATGAACGTTATCATTCGTATAACTCCAAGCATCTTCCTGAGCGTAGGAAGGACAGAGAATAAGGCCATAGACAAAAAGAAAACGAAATAAATGCTTCATGTTATTTTCTTGCTCTTGTTACAAAGGCGTAGTGTATGTGTCTTAGAAAGAGCTGTAAAGCTTTTGCTTTCATTTCTAGTCATAAATATGGACTTTCAAAGCTTCAATGACTTTTTCTACGGTTGCCTCGTGCGCATCATCATTACTTTCAACTGTAATATCAGCATGTCCATAAATGGGATAACGCCGTTCAATCATTTCTTCAAGAATTTGCTTTGCGTCCCCATCAAAAAGCAAGGGCCGCGTGTCCCGCCTTATGACGCGCTCATACAAAATTTCTGGGTCTGCTCGAAGCCATAAGGATATGGCATTTTCCTTGATGAGATCTCGACTTTCCTCATCAATAAAAGCACCGTCTCCCGTAGAAATAACTTGGATTGATTCAGTTAAAAGACGTTTGATGACACGGCGTTCTGCATCTCTAAAGGCTTTTTCCCCCCATGTTTCGAAGATATCAGCCACCGAACAGCCAGCAGCTCTTTCTACCTCTTGATCCGTATCATGAAACGATACTCCTAACTTTCGAGCAAGCCGCCATCCTATGCTGCTTTTTCCAGCGCCCATCATACCAACCAGGACTAAAGTTTTCGGCAAAACAAGGCTGGCCGAGTATCGTTTCGGTTTTATTTTCATTCCTTTGAAATCTTTCTTACTTTCCATTAACATACCTAATTACGATTTAAGAGGAAACAATTTTTGCATGGCCATCAGTCCCCCTAACATAGAGATATTCTCGCAAAAAGAAATGGTTATTTTAAAACCCCAAGGGATATGGGAGGCAAAAACCGCTCGAGAAGCAGAATCTTATTGTGATCATCTTCTTGAAAGGTCTTTTCCTCATACCCTTGTTTTTGATCTTTCAGCATTAAAAGAGTTTGATACCTCAGGTATATGGCTGATTCAACGAACCATTCACGATTTCAAGGAGAAAGGCCATACGGTCGAAGTTAAGCATGCAAGTGAAGCCTTTGCCACCCTTGCATCACGCCTTGAGACCTATAAACCCTCAAAAGAAAAGCTGCAAAAGCAACCCTCTTATCTTGGGAAAAGGGTTGTGGAACTTGGAAGGATAACTGTTGATCTGCTTATTTTAACGCGGGATCTCATCGTCTTTTTAGGACAAGTGATGACAGGATTGGTTTTTGCCCTCAGGCATCCCCACAGGCTCCGTTTTACATCCATTGTTGCTCATATGGAGCGATTTGGTGTCAATGCTCTCCCCATTATTGCTGTTATGTCGGTGGCTTTAGGACTTGTCTTAGCTTATCAAGGAGAAGAACAACTCAGACGGTTTGGGGCTGAAATATACACTATCAACCTTGTTAGCATTAGTATGTTGCGAGAAGTTGGCATCTTGATAACCTCAATTCTGGTAGCTGGACGGACAGGAAGTTCAATTACAGCCCAAATTGGCATTATGAAAATCAATCAGGAAGTAGATGCTTTAAATACCTTGGGCTTAAGCCCCATGGAAGTTTTGGTTATCCCACGTTTCTTGGCTTTGGTTCTTGTCATGCCTCTTCTTGCCTTTGTGTCTGATATTGCTGGCCTGGTAGGGGGAGGAATCATGGTGTTCTTTTCTTTGGATGTGACGCCGCAACTCTATATCCACCGACTCGGAGAAGCAGTAACATTAGGTGGATTTTGGGTTGGTATTCTAAAAGCGCCTCTTTTTGGGGGCATTATTGCGATTGTAAGTTGTTTTGAAGGTTTCCGTGTTGAGGGTACAGCTGAAAGCGTTGGAGTTTGTACTACACGGTCAGTTGTCGAAGGTATCTTTCTTGTCACTTTGGCCGATGCTCTTCTCTCTGTTTTCTTCTCAAAGGTAGGTATTTAAATGGCCCAGAATGAACCTGTTATTTCAGTTCGGGGACTTGTTACCCAATTTGGGGATAAGATTATCCATAATCATCTTGATTTAGATATCGATCAGGGAGAGATCTTCGGAATTGTGGGAGGCTCAGGAGCTGGAAAATCCGTATTGATGGGGGCCATCCTAGGACTTATTCCCATAAAGCAGGGTATCATCAAAATTTTAGGCAAGCGAACAGGGAGCCTTGAGCAAATCACAAAACTCCACCTTCAAGCTCATTGGGGTGTTCTCTTTCAAGGAGGGGCGCTTTTTAGCTCCCTCACCGTTGGAGAAAATATTCAAATCCCCATGAAAGATATGGAGCATATGCCAGATGACCTGGCCCGTGAAATGGCTTTGATCAAACTTAAAATGGTGGGTTTGGAAGAAGGAGACTTCTATAAATACCCTTCCGAACTTTCTGGGGGCATGATCAAAAGGGTTGCCCTTGCCAGAGCCCTTGCAGTGGATCCAGAAATTTTGTTTCTAGATGAGCCCACAGCAGGTCTTGACCCCATCTCGGCAGCTGCTTTTGATGAACTCATCCTGACCTTACGGGATAGCTTAAAATTAACAGTCGTCATGGTCACTCATGATTTAGATAGTATTCGCCGTCTTTGCGATCGCCTTGCAGTTCTAGTTGACAAGAAGGCTATTATTGGGACATTAAAATCCTTAATAAATAATAATCATCCTTGGATTCGTGAATATTTTCATGGAGTCCGCGGAAAAACAGCTCTCTCAGGCCTTATGGAGTAATCATGGAGACACGTGCTGGGTATTTTATCGTCGGAGTCTTTGTTTTGGCATCCATGACAGGGATACTTGCTTTTTTCCTTTGGCTTGCTCAATCTGATCTTGATTATAAGGTTAACTATTATACCATTTATTTTCCTGGGTCTGTCACCGGTCTTACCATTGGGGGATCTGTTAGTTTCCTGGGGGTCCCAGTGGGAACAGTGAAAAAAATTGAATTGGATGCTACAAATCTTGAAAGAGTTGAAATTACCATTGCGCTTAAAGATAGCATCCCAATTAAGGAAGACGCGTATGCTTCCCTTGAAATGCAAGGTCTTACAGGATACAAGTTTGTTCAAATTTCGGGAGGGAGCAAGGAAAGTCCCCTTCTCACGGCAAAGCCTGGGCAAAAATATCCTGTTATCCCTTCTCGTTATTCAGGTGTTGAAGAAATCATGACAACTTTACCCCGCATGGTGAATAAATTTACAAATTTGGTTGATCGCATTAATGCAACCTTTAACGAGCAAAATAGAGACCGATTTTCAAAGACCTTGAAAAATATTGAAGTGTTATCTGAAAAACTCGTAGAAAGCTCTAAGCCCTTAAAGGACCTTATTGAAGATACAAGAAAAGCCGCCAACACCTTTGATCGAGAAGTCAAAAACATGGGTGAGGCAGCTGAAAAGGCATTTACAAAAGTGGATGAAGCCGCAGGTTCCATTGCAACTTATTTTAAAGACAATAAAGTGGCTCTTGATACATTGACACAAACTGGGTCCTATGAGCTGATACAAACATTGAATGAAACCCGGGAAATGATCTCAACGGCAACAGGCTTCTTTGAAAAACTTGATGAAAACCCAAGAAGTTTAATTTTCGAATCCCGACGGAAAGGTGTTTCCGTCCCGCAGCAATAAAGGAGAAAACACAAATGCGGTATATCTTATTGTTTTTCTGTTTTTTGGTTGGGCAAAATGCGCTTGCTCTAAAAAACTGTCAACAAAGCGAACCTTCCTGGTGGGATAAAGGATGGGCAGTTACTGTATTTAGCGGCCCCTTAACTTCCCAAACCTCAAGCAAAATCATTAGTGATGCAGATTTTGGAGATTCTGGTATTATTGCACTTGCAGGTGCTAAAAAACTCGGTAGCGTGTTGTGTGATCGCCTTGATTTTGAATATGAAGCCCAAGCCGTGCAACACTTTGGGGAACAAACCCATTTTGAGCTGAATCCGATTGTTATCGTCGCTCGGTGGAGAGATTTTCCCTGGAATGACTCTCTTCCGACAACTTTTGCGATTGGGGATGGGTTAAGCATTGCCACCCAAAAACCAAAACTTGAAAAAAAACGCCGTAAAGACGAGTCGGCAAAGACCTTGAACTATGTCATGGCAGAGCTGACTTTTTCCCTTCCTTGTGAGAAGCATTGGGCGTTTGTCTTAAGATATCACCACCGTTCAGGAATGTTTGGTGTTTTCCATGGGGTTCATGATGCCTCAACCGTTCTGGCAGCTGGGGTGAAGTATTGGTTTTAGGCTTTTAGAACCCCTTTTTACTTCAGCTTCGTCTTTTTCTTCTTTCGCTTCACAGGGGCCGTTTCTTTTTTTATGGTATCATCATCTCTTGTTCTTTTCTTCGAAGCAGGCTGAGGAGCTGGTCGAGGCTTTTGCAAATATAGCAAAATGAGTTCTTTAAAATGCTTGTCTTTACTATAAATTGTTTTTGGAAAATCATTTTGCATAATATCTAAATTATTTTTTCCATCATCAATAGCAAGAATGTATTTAAACTTTTTCTGAGGATATATTTTTTCTAAGGCAAATATTTTTTGACGAAACCAAGGCTCTTTCTGAGAAGGATCTAGCTCATCTTTAATTTCTTTTAAGGCTGCAAATTTCCCATTATGATAACTTTTGAGGGAAACAGATTGTTTTTTCCCCAGAAAAACCGTCTCCAAGAGGGTTTCTTGAGCTGGGTTGACTTCAAACAACTCACTCAACTCCAATGCTACAATTCCTTCCTCTACCACTTGATTAAAATCATCCCAGGCTGTCGCACATACGAAAGGAATCCCTTCTTCTTCTTTTAAGTAAGACAGAAATTCACGAGCGCCTTGTTTAGGCCTTAAAGGGGGAAGGTGAGCTTCCTCTTCACACATAACTCCATGAAAATCAAGAATAACAGCTATATCCTCTGACTGAACACCTTGAGAGCGAAGGTTCTTAATAATGTTCTGAGCTTCTTCAAAGGATTCTATTTTTTGAAAATCACTTAAAACAGGTGAGGAAAATACAAGACCATTTAAAAATAAAAGAAAAGATATGACACGTAGCATTACCATAAAAACCCTCTTAGAATAGGAGAACGAACAGATGGCTTATACTTTTAAAAAAGATTTTGTACCAGAAAAATTTTATCTTTTTGATTTCAGAGGTATTATAACTAAATCGAATAAGGATTGCTTTCCTTTTGCCTTTTAATTTCCTGCTCAATATCTTTTGCTCTCGCATAGTTTATCGGATCGCCTTTTAAGAGATGCTTACTTCTTTTCGCTTGCTGCTCCGCCATTTTAAAGTCACCAAATTGAAGCGCCATTTCGGCTAAAGATAAGGCTGCAAGGCCCGTTTGTCCTGTCTTCCCATAGTAAACGGCTAAGAGCCGGTATGTAAAAGGATGGTCCCCCTCTTCTGTTTTTGCCCGTAACAGTTCTGATAAAGCTCTTTCTAGAAGACTCTTATCCCCACTCTCAAGCAACGCGTGGGCTAGACTTACTCTCAAGAGGGGGATGTCGGGCCGCAAATGAACAGCTTCATTATAAGCATTGACCGCTTCTTTTATTTTTCCCGAATCAAATAGAATTTGCCCTTTTAAATCCCAAAAGAAAGCATCCCGAGGATTGTCCTTAAGAAGAGAATTCACTTCCCCCAAGGCTTCCTGGACTTGAGAATTTTGAAAATAGGCAATGGCTCTCGCATATCTCCCAAAAAGGGTCGTATCAGAAGGAGGAAATTGTCTTAAAGTTTTCTCAGGCTTCTCAATAAAAGCAGATATTTTAATTTGGATCCGTTTGAAATTGGTTTCGAATTCATCAGAAAGATTTGCCTGAGCATGGGGAGATTTTTCCAAATGCGATTTAAAAAAATCAATACGTTCCGCTTTTAAGGGGTGAGTCATGGTATAGGGATCAACATTATGCTCTACCATAAAATCATCTTTTTTCAAAATTTCCATAAATTCGAGTAGACCTCGCGAAGAATACCCTAAGCTATCTAGAAATCGAGCTGCCCCTTGGTCAGCAGCCCCTTCTTGGGACCGACTAAACTTTAAAAGGCCCTTTTCAATCATATCTTGGCTACCTAATAAGATAGCCGTTGCAGCTTCAGGGCTTCCAGCAAGCCCAATAGCAAGACCACCAATCGTACTAAGTAGCTGTTGGAAAAGGGCATCTTTATAGGCATCGATACCACGGAGAATATGATTTCCTGCAACGTGTGCTGTTTCATGGGCAAGAACACCAATAACTTGAAGGGCTGAGTTGGCTCTTAGGATAAGGCCTGTATGAATGGCAATTTGTCCACCACCCATTGCAAATGCATTAACCTCTTTTGAGTTAATAATAAAAAGATGCATCGATTCAGGATTAAGACCCGCAGCTTTGAAAAGCGGTGTTGTATAACTTTCAAGAACATCCTCAATTTCCGCGTCTCTAATGAGGGATTCATTAGGCAAATTTGCTCCTGCAATGACCTGGCAGGGAATCAGAGCCAATAAAAGAAGAAGCCTAATGAGCATATGCACTTTCAAGTTGCCTTTTTCATGATAAAACTTTATATCAAAAAGAGTTTTAAATAAATGAGATTGTACATTCCTTGCGTATATATTCTCTACCCTACAAAACGATTGGTCTGATTGTCTGTGCCCTTCTCTTGGCTATTGGGGGAATATACTCCTATAAACTCATTTCGTTTATAATGCCCCTTTTTGCGATTTTAATGATTGGGAATATGAAAGAACTTAAAGTAATTTCTTTTTCTCTATCACCTCCCTTTCTCTTCTTATTCCTCTTATTAATGTGGGCTGGCGTCAGTATTTTTTGGGCAGTTACACCCATACCTGCACTTAAGACCTTTGCATCCTTGTGTATTACATTTATTTTCAGTTTTCTTTTTTTATCCCTTATTCAGAAAGCAACACCTGAAGTTATGTCTCGGGCTTACTTGATTTTAACAATTTCAGGATTGATCCTTGGATTTCTTATCCTAGCGCAAGTCATGGCTGATAGTTTTCAAGTGGGGCTGATTAAAAAATATGCAGGAGAGCCCTTCATGATGAAACCAACAGGATCAATTTTAGGACTTTTAGGTTTTGTTGGATGTGCTTTCCTGTGGATTAATAACCATAAAATATTATCCATTTTGACCTATTTCCTTTTTATTCTGCTCATTTATCTCACCCTTTGCCAAACAGCCTTGTATGCGTTGCTCATTGGGAGTTGTATCTTTGTGCTCAGCTATACGGCTCCTTTTTGGACAACCCGCGTAGCCTTAATTTTTTCATACACATTTTTAATCTTATCCCCCGTGCTGAGTGTCTATGTTTTTACCCCTCCTCAGTTGTCTCAAGTCCCTTTGGCAGGACAAGTTCTCGGGCGAAGTTTTTATCATCGGGTTTTGGCGTGGGAATTTTATTCCATGAAGTTCTTTGAAAAACCTTTTCTGGGATGGGGAGTTGAATCAGCACGCTATTTGCCTTCAGATCAGCAACTTGCTGAAGGATTTAGTAATGTCATTCATCCTCATAATAATGCTGTTCAAATCTATGCTGAGCTAGGCCTTATTGGAGGGATCTTATTTGCTCTTTTCTTTGCCTCTCTCTTTAGGCTTGTTGAACAGAATGTGAAAGACCGCCTCTCTATTGCCGTATGCAATGCAACCATTGTGTTTGCCTTTATTGAGGCTGAAATTACCCACAATGTATGGCGAAATTATTGGCTTTCGCTTGTAACTCTTGTGACAGGTCTTATTTTTCTATTTCTTAAGGTTCGCGAGGGGCAGCTGCGCGGCGCAGTCGGTCATTCAAAGCCAGTCCTAGCCCCTGAGATGGTATAGGGGCTACAGCAATCGCTTGAAAGGAGGGCTGGTCAAGGAGCCTCAGCATCTTGAATAGATTTGATGCGGCTTCTGTTAAGTTGCCTGATTCACTCAGATTCAGAACATTATCTCCCTTATAGGAGGTTGAACCAAAAGCAAGGAAAGCCTCACCTGGCAGCGGACCTTCTGCATTCAATCTGAGGGAAAGCCCTGGAGCATAATGACTTTTCGTCATCCCTGGGGCTTTAACCACATCTTCTGTCCCCATTTCAAGCGGACCTATAACCTCTTCAATCTCTTCGTGAGATAATCCGCCTGGTCTCAGAAGTCGTGGCGTCTCTGTCGTTAAATCAAGGATGGTTGATTCAAGCCCGATGACCGTATCCCCACCTTCTAAAATAAAGAGGTCAGGAAAATCTTCCTCCACATGACTGGTACTTGTGGAACTTACTTTTCCTGAAGGATTTGCACTTGGCGCTGCTAAAAGGAATCCTCCCTTTTGGAGGAGCTCAAGGGCAAGAGGATGGCGGGGAACTCGCACAGCAAGGGAGTCCAATCCAGCACTTGCCAAAAGGGAAATTGGGGATGTTGTCTTACGAGGGAGGACAAGGGTTAAAGGACCTGGCCAAAAAGCATTGGCGAGCATCTCAGCTCGATCATCCCAAATAACACACTCTTGAAAGACTTCTTTTGACGATCCATGAATAATCAGAGGATTAAAATGAGGACGTTTCTTTTTCTCAAAAATACGCGCAACAGCCATATCTTGAGTTGCATCTGCAGCAAGCCCATAAACAGTTTCTGTCGGCAGGCCAATAAGTCCTCCTTCTTGTAAAATACGGATTGCCGTATCAAGAGTGTCAGATGCTGGTAAAACAATCATGGCTTCCGACCAAAAACAACAAACGCTTCATTGAGTAAATCCTTTTTGCCATAAAGGAAAGGTGTTCCATCCAATTGGGTCATAATCCCACCCGCTGCTTCAACGAGGGCTTGCCCTGCAGCCGTATCCCATTCACTACATGGCATAAATCTTAGATAGATATCCGCTCGCCCAGATGCAATATAACAAAACTTAATTGCACTTCGAATTCTTTCAATTTTATGAATCGGGTAGGATTTTAAGAAAAATTCTTCTTGGACCTTATTTTTTTTCCCATACCCGCCCAAAAGAAGGATCAACCCTTCGGGAGGTCTGGAGCGGGTATGAATGGGAACTGTCTTGCCCTTTGTTGAAAAGAATGCTTGCCCATTATACCCATAAAAAGTTTCATGAAGAAGGGGTACATGAATAAGCCCAAAAATGGGGCGATGGTCTTTCATGAGAGCAATGTTAATACAAAATTCGCCAGTCTTCTGAATAAATCCTTTTGTCCCATCTAAAGGATCAATAAGCCAATATAGGTGGCTTTTAATGGCCCAAGAGGATTCATCTTCTTCAGAAATCACCGGAATTTCAGGCGTTAATTTTGTAAGCTCTTCTTTAATCAACAAATGACTTTGATGATCAGCCTGGGTAACAGGAGACCCGTCCCCCTTTTCAATAATTTCAAATTCTTGCTCATAAATTTGACAAATAAGGTCACCAGCTTTTTCAGCTAAGGCCATGATTTGAGGTGTTAATTTTTCAAGATCTTCTTTAGTCATACGGATAAGTATGGAGCTATACCTTTAAAAAAGGAAGGTTTAAATAGTGTACTATTTCAATTCATGAAATTGTTCCACTGTTCCAATTTCGAGGGAATGAAACAGTGAAACAATGGTGTGAAAATTTTATTTTTTTTCTTCTTCTTGTTTCTTTAACGATATAAGTTTCAACATATTAATTCCAAATTTCGATCGCGCAGGTGCATCCACCGGTTGATTATTTGTCAAAGTGAGTATGACATTTTCTTCAGTTTGTGGCGATGGAATTTCTATAAAATCATTAATACCCCCAATTTCTTTTGCTTTTGTATAGGGTTTATGAAAGATCCACTTTTGTGGTTCTGATGTTGTTAAAAGTCCAATCCCACAACCCCCTTCAAGGATTCGTCCTTCAAAAAAAACACAAAAACGAGCAACATTTTTTGAAGGAATCGGTTCACTCATATAAGTATAATTTCCTACCCCAGTAGCTGTCTTTATGGCAAATCGGCCTCCACGTTGACTTACACCGTCACTGTCAGAAACACGGTACATAACAAGAGGAAATTTGTCGGCTTTTGCAAATTTTTCTTGAAATAGTTTTTCATCATTTTGTTCATTCATTTGAGCATATTCTGTCTCTGTCAAAGTCACAGAAACAAACCCATTGTTTACAATAAAACAATCCGGATAAGCCGTAATAGGACGATTTTCATCCTCCTTCTTGAGCGGGTTCTGGATTCTATCGAGGAAAGTTATGAGACTATGAGCAGAATAGGACTGATTTTTTGCGTCTTTTACATCTTTCAGAGCCTGATACAAGCCTTGATAAGTCGGAATAATTTCTTTTTTCTCATATTCTTCAGCAAACTTAAAGGCTTTATTCACTTTCGCTTCCGAGTAAGCAAGGATATCATCTTTTGTTTGAGCTATCTTTTTTAAAGACTCTGCTTGACAAAGCTTTAAAATAAAAAGAGGATCAACATTTATTTTAGTATCTTTAATTATTTGAGATAAAGTTAATATTTTTTGTTCTTTTTCTTCTTTTCCATTATCATTTTCTTTTTCTAGTCTTCTAAAGCTAAATTCTGAATTTTCTTCAAGCGACAAACCATATTGAGTTTTAATTAACTTCTCAATCTCGTCTATCGCAAAGTCGGGATAATAATAAGGAAAATCAGTTTGATTTGGTTGGTATTTAAGGACAATGCATTTTAGTTTGGATCGCGTAAAATTAGCATAAGACCTCTTTATTTTATCTAAGGATTTTGCTTGGTCTTCCTTTGAGTGGTTTTTAGCACTTGCTATCGCAGATGCTAGCTCAACTAAAGCCTCAATTTTCTCTCGAATCCCCTTCTTTTCTTGTAAGGAAACTTGAGGTTGAAAGAGACGACTTGTATTTTTCCCTATTTGCTTCGCAAATTCCTCAGGTGTTGCCATCGAGGGGTCGAATTTCACCGCTTGTCCTAATGACGTGCTTGAAAGAACAGTAAGTATTCCTAAAATCAAAACCTTCTTCATATTAATACCTTTCACTTATAACCTTAAATTAAATTGCTTAAATTACTCTGTTTTTTCAGGTTTGTCTTCATCAGCAAAGATTTCGAGTTTATTAATCACATACTTAGACCTTGCAGGGTCTGTTTGGTTATTTGTCAAAACAAAGAAGACTTTTTCATCTGTGGTTGGAGGAAGCTCAATATCTATCAGACTTTCAGGTGTCCATCTTTGATTAACATCTTTAACAGCTCCTTTATTTACAAGCCATTGAGATTGATTTTCTGATAGAAACCCAATTGCAAAACCACCAGTATTGATTCTCCCAGAAATGGTGGCAGAGACATGTGATAACCCTTTAATTGAGATGGGTTCACTCACAAAGGCATAGTTCGCAGTCCCAACATTCGTTTTCAGAACAAATTCTCCATTAAAAAAGCGAAGAACATCATTCTCAGTTACTTTAATCATAGCCAAAGGACGTTTTACACGATCCCACCCTTGTCTTATCTGAATTCCCTCAGGTACTGTAAAACCTGAATCTGTTGGCGTAACCCAATTGGTTCTCTCATTGGGTTGGTACCGATGAAAAGATTTTATCATCTCAATTTCATCAGATTGATGCTCCCTTTTAGAATCCTCAGGAACTTCGTCTAATTGTTTAGCAATTTCTCTGAGCGTTTTTAAATCCTTCTCCACCTCTTGGGATTTTGTATCAGCATATGAGAAGGCTGCGGTGACTTTCTTTTCAGGCATAGGATTAACAGATCCCATGGAGAGGTCATCCTTCATCAAGGCTAAAACTTCCACATGACTTGCCTCTAGCATTTTCATAAAGGTCATAGGATCTAGATTAATTTTATACTTCTCCACCAACTGACGCCTCTTCTCATGTCTAATATTTTCATCTGAATACCGAGGAAGAACATTGTACTGAGCCTTGAGAAGATTTTCTAAATCTGTTATTAGGTTTTGAATCCCCCCCCAATAATGTTGATCAAGCTTGATATTATATTTCATAAACAGCTTATTTTTCTTTGCTTTTTTATAATCGTCGTAAGCATCTCTTAACTCATCAAGGAATTCAACTTGCTCTTTTTGCGACGAAGATTTGAAGATAGCCATTGTTGTAATAGCTTTGAGTTGAGTCTGAAGAATCTCTTGTTCTTCTTGAGAAATTCCTGGTTTCTGGAGTTGGAGGGCTAATTTATGTGTTTTAGCGCTAAACTCTTTTTCTCCTGCAGTTGGTGGATCAAATTTCACTGCATTCCCTAAAGATGATTGGGAAAGAAAGGCAACCGTTAAGAAGACAATCTGTTTTTTCATGGAATTTCCTTTGCAACAATATACTCGTGTATCACACTATGACTTTTAACATTTAAATTTCAAGTATCAAACAAAAAAATTCCCGAGTTATTAACTCGGGAATTTATTTTTTAGGTATTCATGAATCGTATTATCTTGCCAAAATTGCCAACAACAAAAGAGCAACGATGTTGATGATCTTAATCATCGGATTCACAGCAGGGCCTGCCGTATCTTTATAAGGATCACCAACCGTATCTCCTGTAACTGCTGCTTTGTGCGCTTCTGAGCCTTTTCCGCCATGTAGGCCTTCTTCAATGTATTTCTTAGCATTATCCCAAGCGCCTCCACCAGAGGTCATGGAAAGAGCCACAAAAAGACCTGTCACAATGGTTCCAAGGAGCATAGCGCCTAAAGTTGTAAAGGCTTCAGCTTGGCCTGCTGCCCAGTAAATCACAAAATAAACAACTGGTGGAGCCAGCACGGGTAATAATGAAGGAACAATCATTTCTCGAATAGCCGCTTTTGTTAAAATATCAACGGCTTTTCCATATTCAGGTTTTGTTTTCCCTTCCATGATTCCCTTGATTTCTTTGAATTGCCTGCGGACTTCAAGGACAACCTCAGCCCCTGCCCGTCCAACAGCCATTAACCCCAAGGCTCCAAAAAGGTAAGGCAAAAGGCCACCAATAAATAATCCAATTACAACATACGGATTTTGAAGCTTAAATTGGATGTTGAGTTGGGGGAAGAAGTTGGCCAAGTCTTCTGTATAGGCAGCAAAAAGGACAAGGGCTGCAAGACCAGCCGACCCAATGGCATATCCCTTGGTTACAGCTTTGGTTGTATTTCCAACCGCATCCAGCGCATCGGTTACTTTACGAACAGAAGCAGGTAAGTCGGCCATTTCCGCAATACCACCTGCGTTATCAGTTACAGGACCATAGGCATCAAGAGCCACAATCATTCCAGCTAGAGCAAGCATGGTAGTTGCTGCAATTCCAATTCCAAAGAGTCCTGCGTTTGTATAGGAAACAAGGATTCCTCCACAAATCACCAGAACAGGAAGGGCTGTCGCTTCCATGGAAATGGCAAGACCTTGAATAATATTGGTCGCATGGCCTGTAACAGAAGCAAGAGCTACACTTTTAACAGGTCGGTACCGAGTAGAAGTATAATATTCCGTAATCCACACGAGAAGACCTGTCACAACAAGCCCTGTCAAAGCACTATAGAGAAGATTCATCCCGGTGAAGACTTTCCCTTCAACGGTTAAGGGCTGGTCAAAACCAATCAAGGTCATGGTCAGCCAAACAATAAGACCTGCTGAAATGATAGAGGCCGCAATAAGCCCCTTATAAAGGGCGGCCATAATATTTTCACTTTTTCCTAAGCGAACAAAGAAGGTTCCAATAACAGATCCAATAATACACACCGCCCCAATAGCAAGTGGATAAACCATTAAGGTTTCTTGAATCTCACCTGTGAAGAAAAGCGCTGCCAACTGCATCGTGGCAACAATGGTGACCACATAGGTTTCAAAGAGGTCTGCTGCCATTCCTGCACAATCGCCTACGTTATCCCCAACGTTATCAGCAATTACAGCTGCATTCCGGGGATCATCTTCAGGGATACCTGCTTCAATCTTTCCGACAAGGTCAGCGCCTACATCTGCCCCTTTGGTGAAGATACCGCCCCCCAAACGAGCAAAAATGGAAATGAGGGAAGCACCAAAGCTTAAGGAAAGCAAGGCTTCCATAATATGGCGAGTCGTCTCCCCACCCTCACGCAGGTACATATAATAAAGCATGACCCCTAAAAGTCCAAGGCCAACAACGAGCATTCCGGTAATGGCACCGGCTTTAAAGGCAACATCAAGGGCTGCAGCGAGACCTTTACGCGCAGCTTCTGTGGTCCGCACATTGGCTCTGACAGAAACATTCATCCCAATATAGCCAGCAATTCCGGATAAGCAGGATCCTGCAATGAAACCAATGGCTGCATGCTTTCCTAAAACCCAGCCCAGAAAAATAGCAACAACAACACCCACGATGGCAATGGTTGTGTATTGACGGTTTAAATACGCACTTGCTCCTTCTTGAATAGCCGCTGCAATTTCTTGCATGCGTGCTGTTCCTGTTGGGGCAGCAAATACTTTTCTGCTCGCGTACGCCCCATATAAAAGTGCAAGAACGGCACACGCTAAGATATACATATCCAATGTTAGCATTTTTTTATCCTTTTAAAGTCATAGATGTCCAGGAAGATGCCAGAAACGTGAAAAAAGAGCAATAAGTTTATTCTTAATAAATCTAAAGAACTTCTTATTTTACGCAGTGTGCAAGCTTTTTGATTGTTTGGATCCTCGGCCAAGAAATGCTATTATTTTCCTATGGAAAATAAAGCATTCCTAGCCAAGGATGACACGGTATGGGTTGCAGATAGTGTGTCATCCTTGGCTAGAAAAGGTTGCCCCGACGCAGGAGGGGCTTACCTTTTCCTGGCCGAGGATCCATAAGATGGTCATATCACAACGCATTTTTAAGATAACTTGCACACTGCGTTATCTTAAATGCTTCTTTACAATATGATACGCCTCATTAATCGCCTTGAGGCGTTCTTCAGCCCGCTTATCTCCAGGATGAAGATCAGGATGATGACATTTAGCAAGTTTTTTATAGTGTTTTTTCAAGGCTTCAAGGGTAATGGGGAGACTAATCTCCAAGACTTTAAGCGCCTTTTGAACAGGAGCTGGAATGGGAGGAACAAAGGATGAGGCATTGATAAAAGGATCGATCCCATCCAAATACTGAATGTTTTCAAAAAGGGTTCGCCATCCCCCCACGGGCCAAGAAGGCCTGTTCCACGTGACATCCGAAACACGACTGGATTCAATTTCTTGAGGAGACATCCCTTTATAAAAATCCCAGGATTTATTGTATTCCCGAACATGTGGAAGGCAAAACCAATAATAATCGCGCAGGCTTGCAACACTTTTAGGCGCACGGAATTCCCCCAAGGCTCCACAACCTTCATGATCACAAAGTCGAGGAAGTGGAGAGGGGTCTTCTATAGAATCTATAAAGATAAATTCTTCATTCCTCATACTTATATTATATAGGTTTTAGGCCTAAAAAATCAATTATTTTCACCTCTTGTGGGAGAAGTGATTTATAAATGGTAATTTAAGAACAAATCCTGCAAACGGTAAAACAACAGTCACAGCAACTCTTTATAACGTCACAAAAATTGGACCATGTGCAGCGCTCTTGTTGATCATCGGAATCAGCTTTCATTGCTGGTTGTTTAGGAGGCGTTTTTGCGAGCAGAGCTTCATCTTCCGCTTCCCAGACCATGATTTCTTCATTGTCGGTTGCCATAGCTGTC
>Ga0206848_1154_pt1 | contig 15831 bp, 9 predicted proteins | sample Alteio_BWOrgCont_18_FD_152635 | JGI IMG/M metagenome (GOLD analysis project Ga0206848, IMG submission 152635) | Enriched cells from forest soil in Barre Woods Harvard Forest LTER site, Petersham, Massachusetts, United States -... | ecosystem: Environmental > Terrestrial > Soil > Temperate forest > O...
CGAAGGAGGACGGGTGGGTTGTGGCCGGCGTTGACGCACTCGAGGCGGCGGGTTTTGGGGTCGTAGGCGGCAAAGAAGAAGGTGGCGTAGCGGTTGGAAGCTGAGGCTTCGTAGACCAGCACGTTGACCTTGCGCATGAGCTCGGCAAAATTGCGAGGGCTGTTGAGGGAGACGCCGCGAAGCGAAGCGCGGAGGCTGGCCATGAGGAGGGCGGCGGAGATTCCTTTGCCGGAGACGTCTCCAATGGCGAGGCCGAGGCGGCCGTCTTCAAGACTGAAGACGTCGTAGTAGTCGCCACCGACGCCGAGGGCTGCGCGGCAGGCTCCGGCGAGTGAGGCGCCGACGATGGCGGGCATTTCCTGCGGGAAGAGACGCTCCTGGACTTCGCGGGCAATTTCCATTTCGCGATTGACGCGTTCGCGATGGGCAGCTTCGGCGGCGAGAGAGTGGGCGAGTTCGCTGACTTCAAGAGCGAGGCCGGTTTGGCGGGCGACGGTCTGGAGGACCTGGAGGTCGGTGCGGGACCAGGCGGCTTCGGAGCGCTTGGGTCCGAGGGCCATGATGCCCATGAGGCGATTGCGGCCGGGAAGCGGGATGAGCAGCTCGGCGTTGAGGAGTTCAAGGGCGCGGCGCTCGGCGGTTCCGGCCATGAGATACCAGGCGTCGGGGTCGTCGCGATAGAGGTGGGCAGGCTCGTTGGAGTTGAGGAGGTAGCGGATGGAAGAGGCCTGGGCGGACAAGACGAGGGCTCCGTCCGGAGTGACGCCGACGGCCTGCTCGACGAAGAAGGAGTCGCCGCGGCGGAGGAGCATGGCGATCTGGCGGATGTGGAGGGTATCGCAGACGGTGCGGGCGACGGTTTCGAGCAGGGGTTGAGTTTCGGTGAAGCGGCGGACCTCATCGGAGAGCTCGTTGAGCATGACCTCGGAGTTATAGGCTTCGCGGAAGAACTGGCGGTCGAGCCACTGCTGAATGCGTTTGCTGACGCCGAAACGGAGGGCGAGGATGAGGGCGAAGAAGATGATGGCGCCGATGATGTCGGAGGGTTCAGGCTCCTGCTTATGGAGTGCGGGGAGGAGAAGGCGGAAGCCGATGACGGCGATCAAACCCACCTGGAGGACCCAGAGTGTGGCTTTGGCGAGAGCGTAGCGCGAGCCCATGCGGAGGAGGACGCGAACATCGAGGGCGCGCTGAACCACGACGACATAGGCGAGGGTGAGCGGGGCGAGCATGAAGAACAGCGCGCCGATGGTGCGGATCCAATAGCCACCCGTGGTGTTGCCGGTGATGCGGTAGTGGGCGGGCAGGTCAGGCAGGAGCACGAACACGAGCAGGAGCGAGCCCACGCCGACGCTCATGCCGGCAGTGAGGACGCGAAGGCGCCGGCGAGCGTCTTCAGTAGAAGCGGTAAAGAGCTTATCCAGCGTCAGATAGAGATAGAGGCCGACGCACAGGAGATTGAGGAAGTTGATGACGGTGCTGGCAACGTTACTGGCGTGGGTCAGGATGGGTCCGTCTCCGCCACCGTAGTTCTCCATGTAGATAGAGGGGTAGAGAGCCAGCAGGAAGACGCCGTAGAGGGCGAGCAGCAGCCATTTGATCCAGCGGGCGCGGGCGTCGATGCGGGAGCGCTCGGGAAAATAGACGCCGAAGAGGAGGAGCGCGGGCGCACCGGCCAACTGGAGATTTTCGTACCAGAACAGGCGCAGGAAGAGCGAGACACCGCTGGCGAGACCGCTGTTGATGAAGACGACGCTGGGAAAGGTGAGGAGGATGAGGGTGAGCCAGGCGTTGCGGTCGGCGGGGCGGGTGAGGACGACCCAGTAGCCGATGAGGAGACAGACGAGGGTGAGCAGCCCAACGAGGAGAAAGGCCTGCCAGAATGCCCAGGGGGGCGAGAGGCGGCCGTAGAGGTAGGGGCCGCGCACGAGGGTGATGGTGGCGTTGGCGTGGGGGCCGTCGGGACGGACGGCGTCCACTTCGAGGATGTCGCCGGGGTGGCTCTCGGAAAGGATGGTGGACCACTGGGCGAGGCCGCTGTAGGGAGCGCCGTTCAGCTGTTCAATGTGGTCGCCGGCGGCGAGGCCGGCAGCCTGGGCTTCGGGTTGGAGGCCGTCTTTCAAGACGCGGCGAGAATCCGCGTCAAAACGGAAGGGAACATTGACGCGCTGGTCCCAGTGGACGCGCATCTGCCAGAGATCGACGTTGCCCGCGATCCAGTAGCCGAGACTGGCAACGATCCACAGGGCCAGAAAAAGGCGCAGAAGGTTCGGGGAAAGCGGCTGTTTCTTCCTGGTCCGACGTTTCATCCGTGGGGACATAGTAACTTGCTGAACAAGAAATTAGCAGCGTGGACTTCGGGCGTTGGATGGGGAGGGCCCAGGCTGCGGGGTTATTCTTGATACGCAGTGGGGAGGGGTAGAAGTTCATGCGTGGGTATTTTGCAGGTTTTGTCATGATTGCAGCTTCGTGCGCGGCTCAGGTGCGGCCGCCGATTATCGGTGTTTCGCATATCGCGGTTTACACGAGCGACCCGGCGAAGACCGAGCACTTTTACGTACACGACATCGGGCTGAAGAAGGGCGAGGATCCGGAGCGGAGCGACGGGGTTCGGTATTACGTAAACCAGGAGCAGTTTGTCGAAGTGCTGCCGTTGCCGGCGGACGCGGGCGTCAGTCGGCTGGATCACCTGGCGTATCTGACCAAAGACGCGGATGGGATGCGGCGTTATCTGAGCGCTAAGGGTGTCACGGTTCCGGACGCGGTGAAGAAGGGGAGCGACGGAAGCGCGTGGTTCGATGTGCAGGATCCTGAGGGGAACAAGGTGGAGTTTGTGCAGCCGCCGGCAAAGCTGCTGGCGATGAAGAGTGCGGAGGCACTGTATTCGCTGACGGGCAGCGATCCGATTGGGCGGCGGATTATTCATGTGGGGATGCTGGTGCGGAGCCAGGAGAAGGAGAACCCGTTTTATCGGGAGATATTGGGATTCAGGCCGTACTGGCACGGCGGCATGGCGGAGGACAAGACGGATTGGGTTTCGCAGCAGGTGCCGGATGGCCACGACTGGGTGGAGTACATGCTGACGAGCGGGCCGTCGGGAAGCGGAATTCCGGTGCAGATAACGCAGCAGCACCTGGGCGTGCTGAATCATGTTTCGCTGGGTGTGGTGAACATGGAGAAAGCGGTGACGACGCTCTATGAAGAGGGTCGACTGGGGGATGCGGCGCCGCGGCCGCAAATTGGACGGGATGGAAAGTGGCAGTTCAACGTTTACGATCCGGATCAGACGAGGGTCGAGGTGATGGAGTTTACGGCAGCGGCGAAGCCTTGCTGTTCTGAGTTCACGGCGGAGAATCCGGGCCCGGAGGGGCAGCCCTGAAAGCAGGGAACGGGGAATATGCAGTAGCAATAGCGGGGGAGCCGGAAACGGGAGTGGGACCGGGAGAGTTGCGAAGGAGTCGCTGATTGCCGGCGGGTCCGGCGCGCGTTGGGAGGCATCCAAACATCATGCGGCGCCATTTGAATTAACACCTGCTGTTACGTTTTCGTGTTAGCATCACCAGCGCCGCAGCGAGGGTGCGATCGGGTATGCCCACAGCAGCGATTGACGGTGTGGCTCATGCTTTTGCGCAGGGCGAGCGGCTGATCGATGTGATCAACCGGGTCGGCGCACGCGTGCCGCAGGTTTGTTATCACCCGCAGATGGGGCCGATCCAGACCTGCGATACGTGCATGGTGGACGTGGACGGGAAGCTGGTGCGGGCGTGTGGGATGCCGACCGCGGAGGGGATGAAGGTCGCGACCGAATCGGCGCGGGCGCAGAATGCGCAGCGCGAGGCTTTCGACCGCATCCTCGGCAACCATCTGCTCTACTGCACGGTCTGCGACAACAACAACGGTAACTGCACGGTGCACAACACCACGAAGCTGCTCAAGGTGGAGCATCAGGCGACTCCCTTCAAACCAAAGCCGTACGACAAAGACTTCACAAATCCTTTCTATCGATACGATCCGGACCAGTGCATTTTGTGCGGGCGGTGCGTGGAGGCGTGCCAGAACGTGCAGGTGAACGAAACCCTGTCGATCCGGTGGGAAGACGAGCAGCCGCGTGTGCTGTGGGATGGCGGTGCGCCGATTGGCGAGTCGAGCTGCGTTTCGTGCGGTCACTGCGTGACGGTGTGCCCCTGCAATGCGCTGATGGAGACAACGATGCTGGGCGAGGCGGGGTATTTCACGGCTCTGCCGAAGCCGGCCCTGGACGGAATGATCGATGTGGTCAAGGGCATTGAGGGCGAAGTTGGGTACGGTGCAATTCTTGAATTGTCGGAAATGGAAGCGGCGATGCGGGAGTCGCGAACAAAGAAGACGAAGACGGTATGCACGTACTGCGGGGTGGGTTGCAGCTTCGATATTTGGCACCGTGACCGGCACATATTAAAGGTGGAGCCGGCGGAGGGTCCGGCGAACGGAATTTCGACTTGCGTGAAGGGGAAGTTCAGCTGGGAATTCGTGAACAGCGCGGACCGGCTGACGAAGCCGCTGATCCGGGAGAACGGGAAGTTTCGCGAGGCGACGTGGGATGAGGCGCTGGGATTGGTGGCGCGGAGGTTTACAGAGATCAAGGTGGAGAGCGGGCCGGATGCGCTGGCGTTTGTGTCATCGTCGAAGTGCACGAACGAAGAAAGCTATCTGATGCAGAAGCTGGCGAGAGCGGTGATCGGCACCAACAATATGGATAACTGCTCGCGCTACTGTCAGGCTCCGGCGACGATTGGGCTATTCAGGACCGTGGGGTATGGCGGCGATTCGGGTTCGATCTCCGATATTGAGCAGGCAGAGCTGGTGGTGATTGTCGGGAGCAACACGGCGGAGAGCCACCCGGTGCTGGCTACACGGGTAAAGCGGTCGCACAAGCTGAAGGGGCAGAAGCTGATCGTGTCGGATCTGCGCAGGAACGAGATGGCGCAGCGTGCGGATTTATTTATCCACCCCCGGCCGGGGACGGATCTGATCTGGCTGAGCGCGGTGACCCGTTGGATCTTCGATCGGGGGCTGGCGAAGACGGAGTTTCTGGAGAAGTGGGTGAACGGGGTTGAGGAGTATCGGAAGAGCCTGGAGCCGTTCACGATGGAGTACGCGAGCCAGCGGACGGGGCTGCCGGTCGAGACGCTGCAGCGGGTAGCGAGGATGATCGTCGACGCGAAGAGCGTATGCGTGTTGTGGGCGATGGGCGTAACGCAGCACTCGATGGGGTCGGATACGTCGACGGCAATTTCGAATTTGCTGCTGGCGACGGGGAACTATATGCGGCCGGGGACGGGAGCGTATCCGCTGCGAGGGCACAATAACGTGCAGGGAGCAAGCGATCACGGCGCAATGCCCAATAATTTTCCGGGCTACCAGAAGGTGGACGATCCCGAGATTCGGGCGAAGTTCGAGAAGATGTGGGGCGTGACGCTGCCGCCAAAGCCGGGACTCGATAACCACCAGATGATCGACGCGATCCACGAAGGAAAGCTGCGGTCGCTGTATGTGTTCGGCGAAGAGATGAGCCTGGTGGATTCGAATGCGAATTACGTAGGCGCGGCTCTGGCGAAGGTGGACTTCCTTGTGATCCAGGATTGCTTTTTCTCGGAGACGTGCCGGTTTGCGGACGTGGTGCTGCCAGCGAGCCCGAGTCTCGAGAAGGACGGGACGTTCACGAGCACAGAGCGGCGAATTCAGCGGCTGTATCGGGCATTCGAGCCGCTTGGAGAGAGCCGGCCTGACTGGGAGATTATTGTCGATGTGGCGAATCGGCTGGGCGCGAACTGGAAATATGCGGGGCCTGCGGAGATCTACAAGGAAATTGCGGCGCTGACGCCTTTGATGGCGGGTGTGACCTACGAGAGGCTGGAGGGATACAAAACCCTCCAGTGGCCGGTGGCGGCGGACGGCACGGATCAGCCGCTGCTCTACACGCAGAAGTTTGCTTTCCCGGACGGGAAAGCGAAGCTTTTCCCGCTGCAATGGACGGAGCCGACGGATCAGCCGGATGCGAATTTCGATTTACATCTGAATAATGGGCGGCTGCTGGAGCACTTCCACGAAGGGAATCTAACCTACCGGACGAAGGGGATCGCGGAGAAGACGCCGTGCACCTTTGTGGAGGTTTCGCCGGAGCTGGCGGGGAAGCGGGGCATTGACGACGGGCGATGGGTGGAGCTCACATCGCGTTACGGCGAGGTGCGGGTGCAGGCGGTGGTGACGGATCGAGTGAAGGGCGAAGAGTTATACATGCCGATGAACTCGACCGACGAGCCGGTGAATCGGCTGACCAGCAGCCACACGGATAAGGTGACGCACACACCCGCATACAAGGAGACGTCGGTGCAGATGAAGGTGCTGCCGGAGCGGGGAGCGAATCCATTGCCGCGCACGAATTCGAGGTGGGGGCATCCGACGCCACAGAGCGGAGTGGAAGTGGAGCGGAAGTGGAAGCGGGCGGATTATCACGAGCCGGGCAATGGGACGGAATCAGGGGGATCGGGCAACGGGCTGGTGCAGATCCAGGGGACAGGGAATAGGGAGTAGGGAACCAGAGAGCGGAAGGGCACCGGACAGGGCGTGGAGCAGGAGGAAAGGAAAGAATGGCGCAACCGATTGCTCTGGAGATCGCGCCGCGCGATGCGCGGAAGGAATTGCTGGACCGGCTGGAGAATGCGCCCGCGGCCCATGCGGAGGCGCTGCTCGACGGCTACGAATTGATCCAGCAGCTGCACGATGCGCAGGTGTTCGAGGTGCTGCGCGGAGTGCTGAGCGCTAAAGATAAAGTGATCGAGGCGGCGGTAGGCGCGACCGAGACGCCGGAGGCGATTGCCGCGCTTCGGAACGCGATCATCCTGGGAAAAATGCTGGGCTCGATCAATCCGGAGCTGATGCAGGCCTACGCCAACGCTGTGGCCGAAACCCTGGGCAGCGAGCGCAAGCCGGTGATCGATCCTCCAGGATTGTTGTCGCTGCTGGGGCAGTTCCGTCGCAAAGAATTGCGCCGCAGCATCGCGCTGATCAACAGATTTCTTGAATCACTGGGCACGCAGCTGAAGTTGAAGGGCACCCCCCAAGCCCACTCAGACCAGGACCGGTCCTGAGTGGAATCCCCCGGCTCAAAGCAGTGAGGCTGAATCGAATCTGAAGAGGTGGAGGGAGAAGTATGTCGGAGGGAAAGCGTTGGGGTATCGCGCTGGCGGGGATTCTGATGCAGATGGCGCTCGGCGCTGTCTATGCGTGGAGTGTATTTCGCACTCCACTGGTGAAGGCGTTTCACTGGTCGATTTCGCAGGTGACGCTGACGTTCACGATTTGCGTTTTCGTGTTGGGGTTCGCAGCATTTCTTGGCGGCCTTTGGTTGAACAAAAAAGGCCCGCGACCGGTAGCGCTGACGGGCGGGTTTCTTTACGGGCTGGGCGTGTTCCTGGCGAGCTATTCGGCGAACAATCTGCACTGGCTTTATTTTTCGTATGGGGTGATCGGCGGGATCGGGCTAGGTTTTGGATACATCGTGCCCATTGCGGTGCTGGTGAAGTGGTTTCCTGACAAGCGTGGGCTGATCACGGGCGTGGCGGTGGGGGGATTCGGCGCCGGAGCGCTGATAACAGCGCCGGTTGCGACGCGGTTGATCCAGAGCGTGGGCGTGCTGCATACCTTTGCTTATTTGGGGGTCGCCTATCTGATCGTCACTATGGCGACCGGGATGTTTATGCAGAACCCGCCTACCGGATATGCGCCGAAGGGATGGACGCCGAGTGAGACGCAGGTGAAGCAACGCGTGATGGAGGACTACACGCTGGGCCGCGCACTGGGGACGTGGCAGTGGTGGGCGTTGTGGCTGGCACTATTCCTGAATACGACAGCGGGAATTTCGGTGATCTCGCAGGAGTCGCCGATGTTCCAGGAGATTGCCAGGGTGACGGCGATTGCAGCGGCGGGAATGGTAGGGATTGCGAGCATCGGCAACGCGGTGGGGCGCGTGTTCTGGGCATGGGTATCGGATGGTATTACCCGGCGCTGGACTTTTTTATTGATGTATCTGTGCCAGGTGGGACTGTTCTGGGTGATGCCGAACATCGCCGAGGCGGGCATGCTGACAGTGCTCACGTTCATCATCCTGATGTGTTACGGTGGCGGGTTCGGGACGATGCCGGCGTTTGCGGCGGACTACTTCGGCGTGAAGAACATCGGGCCGATTTATGGGCTGATGCTGACGGCGTGGGGTTTTGCGAGTGCATTTGGCCCGCTACTGATCGCGCATTTGCGACAGAGTGGCACTTCGTTTGCACACGGTCTTCACGTCATCGCGGTGATCATGCTGGTGTCGATTGTGGTGCCACTGGTGGTAAGGCCACCGAGCACAGAAGTGCGGGTCGCACACCCGAAATAAGGCACTGGGGACCCGGATCTCCTGCCACCCAGTCTTCTCCGATCAGGTGAAAAGGATGGGCTGCGTTTGCGCGTCTTCGGGGTCGCGGAAGTTGTGGAGACCCACGCCGATGAGGCGGAAGCGCTGCGCGGGACCGAGGGCGACGCGGTTGCGGAGTGAGAGCGCGAGGCTGGCGAGCTCCTCGCAGGAGGCGACGGGTTCCGGGGGCGTGAGGCTGCGGGTGAGGATTTTGAATTCCGCGGTCTTGAGCTTGAGGACTACTGTGCGCGGGACGCGGGTTTCTTTGCGCGAGGCGGCCCAGACTTTTTCGGCAAGGCGGCGGATGGCGTCCTCTGTGTCATGCAGGGGGATATCGCGCTCGAAAGTGTCTTCGGCGGAGATCGACTTGGTCGGGCGGTCGGGGACGACTTCGTTGCCGTCGATGCCGTAGGCCAGCTCGTGCAGGCGGTGGCCGTTGCGGCCGAAGTGGCTTTCGATTTTCTCGAGGTCCATGGCGCGCAGATCGCCGACGGTGTGAATGCCAAAGTTGGCGAGTCGCTCGGCGGTGACTTTGCCCACACCGGGCAGGCGCTCGACGGGGAGTGGTGGGAGGAAGTCGTCGACGTCTTCGGGCTGGATGACGAAGAGGCCGTCGGGCTTGCGCCAGTCGGAGGCGATCTTGGCAAGGAATTTGTTGGGTGCGACGCCGGCCGATGCGGTGAGCTGGAGCTCATCGCGAATTTGTTTGCGGATGGCGCTGGCGACTTTGGTTGCGGTGGGCAGGCCGCACTTGTTTTCGGTGACATCGAGGTAGGCCTCGTCGAGGGATAGCGGCTCGATGAGGTCCGTGTGGCGTCGGAAGATGTCGCGGGTCTGGCGGGAGACGGCACGATAGCGGGTGAAATCGGGCGGGATGAAGACCGCGTCGGGGCAAAGGCGCTCGGCACGAAGGGCGGGCATGGCGGAGCGGACGCCGAAGCGGCGCGCTTCGTAGGAAGCGGCGCAAACGACGGACCGGTTGCCGCGCCAGGCAACGACGACGGGCTTACCGCGGAGCGAGGGATCGTCGCGCTGCTCGACCGAGGCGTAGAAGGCGTCCATATCGACGTGGACGATCTTGCGAACGGCCATGGCGGAAGAGTAGCAGGGGCATGGCGCAAACGGGGGAGACGCAGCCGGCGCGAGCCGCTTCGGAAGTGGTTACCTCGGTGGTAGTTCAAGCGTAACTTGTGTGGAACGAACTTGATGGAGCGCGTGTCCGCGAGTTACTGCGGTGTGATTGACACCTCATTCGTGTGATTGTCGATACGGATACCTTCGCTTACCTTCTGGTCAACTTCTTCCGAGAAATGCGGATCGTGGAGCACTAGTCAGCGGGGAATGCCGCAATTTTTGCGTCGGCATTTCGGCGCCGTAGTGTCTGCAAGCCCGGTTAGGCGCGCTCGAATTCACTTTCCGGGAATGACATTGAAAACTCTACGTTGTACGGCTGGCCTGCTGGCCATTTTGATTGCTGCGACTCTGGTAAGCGGTTGTGGCTCGGTTTCAGTGAACTCCAACACAGCGCAAGGCACAGGCGGATCGTCGTCTGCTAACAATTCCAACAACGGAACGGGTTCCGGCAGTAATGGGACCGGGTCGAGTGGCAGCGGCACGAGCGGATCCGGGTCTGGATCAGGCAGTTCCGGATCAGGATCTGGAAGTTCAGGGTCGGGGTCCAGTGGTTCCGGATCGAGCGGCAGTGGGTCTGGATCTGGATCGGGCAGCAGTGGAAGTTCTGGTTCGGGATCGAGTGGCAGCGGGTCTGGTTCTGGATCGGGCGGCAGTGGAAGCTCTGGTTCGGGGTCGAGCGGATCGGGATCGAGCGGTAGCGGGTCGGGGAGCACGAGCGGGGCGCTCGCGCTGGTTCCGTCCAATGCGATCAGCGTGACCGGAATTCAGGCACTGAGCAACTGGAAGGATGCTTACGACGACGGCACCAGTGGATCGAGCGGCAATTCGAGCGGTGCGATGAGCCTTGTGGATGCGCCTTCGCTGAGCGGACAAGCTCGGCAGTTTTCGACGACCTACACGAATTACGGAGGCGAGCGCTACTACGTGTCGTTCGGCACGGACACGCAGGCGACTCATTTTCTGTACGACACGTGGGTGTATCTGGATGGGTCGGTCGGTGACGTGGCGAATCTGGAGATGGATATGAACCAGGTGATGCCCAACGGACAGACGGTGATCTTTGGGTTCCAGTGCGACGGCTACTCGAGCACGTGGGACTACACGGCGAACGCTGGTACGCCGGCGAATCCGATCGATGAGTGGCTGAAGTCGGATCAGGCGTGCAACGTGCAGGACTGGAGCATCAAAACCTGGCATCACGTGCAGGTAGCTTACTCGCACGACGATGACGGGAATGCGACCTACCAGTCCGTTTGGCTGGATGGAGTCGAACAGGATATCAACGTTACTGTGCCGTCAGCTTTTGCGCTGGGGTGGGCTCCGTCACTGCTGACCAATCTGCAGGTGGACGGGCTCGGCGCGGGCGGGTCGTCCACGGTGTATCTGGATAACCTGACGGTTTACCGCTGGTAAGTGGACCGGCGGGCGCATTAACCCTTTCGTGAGCTAGCGGTCCGACTTACTCCATGGGGAAGCAATCGAGGTCGTTGGCAAATGCCAGGGGGCCAGGGTAGTGCTGCCTGATTTGGGATTCGGTGTCGTGCTCTTTTCCTAACGTGCGCAGCATGCGATGGGAAAGCACCAGCTGATGGACATGAGCGTTGCCGGCCGTGGTTCCAATGACCGAGGGCGGCATGTGCAGATTGCGCTCGACACCGGTAGCACCCTCAGGCACGGCGTTGTGAGCAACAAACAGATCGGCGCCGGTAGCGAGCTGGGTCAGGCCCGCGCCTTCTCCATTGGTATCGCCGCTGAAGACGATGCGCTTGTTGCCGATTTCGACCCGCCACGCCAGCGCAGGGAACGCGCCATGAATGACGCGGACGGCATAAAGAGTGATGTCGCCCTGGCGCGCAACCAGGATCGGCACTGCGCCGGCCGCGGCATCATGTGGCTGCAGCTTGTAGCTGTCGCCCTCTGAGCGATCGACAAGCTCGCTGAGATAACGCCAGGCGCCGTGTGGATCGCTGAAGAGGTCGTGCACGAACTCGACGGTTGAAGGCATGAACTTGTTGCCGGGGGGACCGTAGACGGGCAGAGGGCGGCTGCGGTCTTCAAACCAGGAAGAAAAAACGAGGGAAGCGAAGTCGCCGCTGTGGTCGACGTGAAAATGGCTGAACAGAACCACGTCGGGCTGCGACATTGTGGCGCCACTCTCGCCGAAGCGGAGAGCGCTGCCGCTGCCAGCGTCGACAATCACGCGCGCCCGAGCATGGTCCCAGATGAGGTAGCTGGTGGACGCGCGCTTATCCTGGAGTTCTGGTCCGCCGGAGCCGAGGATTTGTACCGCGAGGCCGGAAGATCCGCAGGATTGGGCGGTGGCGGGCGCTCCTGCGCCGGCCATCAGGAAGGCCAGGCTCAGGAGGAGCACTTCAGGCCGGGTTTGCTGTAAGTTCATGCCACTACCATGACACGCCAAAGCAAACAGCAACAGGGCTGCGTAATTGTCCTTAGGCCAAGCGTGGAGACCATAGGATAGTACGCGGCAAACCCAAATCGTAGTCTATGATGAATACAATTCAGGGAAGAAAGACCCGGCTGAAGGATTCTTTTTTGCAGAATGACCCTCTGACTACGAACAGGAAACCATGATTGTTGGCAAGACGAAGAGGCCATCGAAAGGCCCTGTAAAGAAGCGGGAGCACGGGACCAGCGTTTTGACCGCGCTCCATCAGGTCCGAGAACTGATTGTTCAGGGAAAGCTTTCGCCGGGAACCTGGATCGTGGAAGGGGAGCTGGCGAAGCGGCTGCATCTGAGTCGAACTCCGGCACGCGCCGCTCTGCAGTGGCTGCAGCAGGAAGGCTATGTGCATGCCCAGCGGACAGCCAATAAATCTCGCATCATAGTCAGCCCACTGACCAAGGAAGACGCCAACGAGCTGTATGCGGTGATTGGGCGTCTGGAAGGCCTGGCGGGGAGAATTACGGCCGCTCTGCCGAAAGCGGAGAGGACGGCGATTGCTCAGAAGCTGAAGAATATCAATCAGCAGCTGGCGCGGATCAGGAACAATCCGAGCGAACAGGGCGCCATTTTTGAGCTGGATCGGGATTTTCATCGGCTGGTGGTGGAATCAGGGGCGGGTCCGCGGCTGCGCAGCCTGCATAAGACGGTCGAACCTCAGGTAGAACGCTACTGGCGTCTTTACGCGAGTTCGATCATCAGCAACCTGCAGCTTTCGATTGACGAGCATGACGAGATTATCGGGGCGCTGCTGGCCGGGGATGTGGATCGCATCGAGCGCGGATTGCAGATTAACTGGGAAAACGGCTGTGTGCGTCTCGGCCAGGTGATTGACGTGTTCGGCGAGCGCGGGAGCTGGTAGCGGGCGAACGCCCACTCGCCATGGGACGTGTGGGGTTCTAAGTCGTGGTCGTCGTGATATTGCGCAGATAGACCGAGTAGCGCTCATCCATAATCTGGTTCAGGGGCACGAGGGTGTGGGTGGGACCGCGTCCTTTGGTATGGAAGCGGAGCGGGTAGAGCGGGGAAGCCTCAGCCTGTTCAAACCAGACAGTATCGGCGGGAGGCGGCGGGGGCGCCGTGAAATGGCCGCCTGCGTCGCGATGCATGCGGCCGCGCAGGTCGACAGTGGGCATGGGATAGCCATCGTCAAAACCGCGTGGGCCGCTGCCGCCATAGATCATGGATGTCGTCAAACCATCCGTACCGAGCTGAGCGGCGAGGACCAGAGGACCATACATGGCGGCCTGCACCAGCTTGTCGTCGGGAGCGGGAGCAATGTGGAGGGTCATGGGCAGGTCGAGGGTAATGACGTCGCCCGCTTTCCACGGGTGCTCCAGGGCGATGTAGGTCGAGGGGGTTGGGGTCTGATTCTGCGCTTCCCCGTTGATGCTGACAACCACACCCTGGGTCGCCCACCAGGGGATGCGAAGTTTGAGCGCCGTTGCTGAGGACGGTGCGCTGTCGACGGTGAAGGTGATGCGGTCTTCCAGCGGGAATTTTGTGATCTGGCGGAGCTTGAGGCCGCGCTCTTTCCAGTTAAGTGTGGAGGGGATGAAAAGGTTCACATAGACGGCGCTGTCGTCGTGAAAGTAGATGGAGTCGGTGAGTTTGGAATATTCCTCGGAGCCGGTTCCGGTGCAGCACCAGAAGGCGTCAAAGGGTGTGCCGAAGGTTTTGTACATGCCCGGCTGGAGCGGGACGTAGTACATGAGCATGCCGTTGCGATCCTGTGTGCCATAACGAACGTTGATAAGCAGCCGCTCGTAGTAGTCGAAGAACTTTGCGTCGGGGTTCTGACCGTAGAGGTGGCGCGACAACTTCATCATGTTGTAGGAGCAGCAGCATTCTTCTGCTGCTGGTCCCAGTTCAGTCGCGATGGCATCCGCGGCGTGCCACATTTCGCCGTTGCTGGTGCCGCCGGTGCAGTAAGCGTGATGTTCCGTGACGATGCGGTAGAAGTTTTCGCTGATTTGCTGGTAGCGGGTGTCGCCGGTCAGCTCGTAGCCGCGAGCGGCGCCAATCATCTTGGGGATGTTGGTATTGGCGTGATTGCCATCGAGCTTATCGTCGCCGGCGGCGAGAGGATCGAATATTTTGTGGTGCTCGAAGCGATAAGCCACGTCGCGATACTTCGGTTTTCCGGTAATGGCGTAGAGATTGAATGCGGATTCCATCATGCCGCCGTGTTCGACCAGCAGGACATGTTGCCAGTCGTCGGGGGCGAAGCTGCTGGAATAAACATCGGCCCAGTCGGCCATGCGCACCGCCATGTCGAGCGCCTGGCGATTGCCGGTGTGCTCGTACATGTCGATGAGGCCGGCCATGATCTTGTGGTAGGTGTAAAAGGGAGCCCAAACTCTCTTGTGATTGCGCAGGCGGTCGTAGAACTCAGTGGGATAGGCGCCGAGATAACCGTCTTTTGCCTGGCACTCCGCGAGCATCGTGACCAGCTCATTTCCTTTGGCAGCGATGAAGGCGTCGCCGGTGCTGGCATGCATGAGCGCGCAGGAAGAGAGGTAGTGGCCGACGTAGTGGCCGCGTAACTCGCAGTCGGGAGCTTCCCAGCCTCCGAGAGGATCGGCATCCGAGGCGATGCCCGCAGTGACGCGGAAATTGTGCGCCAGCCGCTCGTTGGGCAGGGAATAGAGGTAGCTGCGGTTCAGCTCCATGGTGTCTTTCCAGACGCTGGGCAGCAGGCGGACGTCCGGCATGGAAAACGGCTTCGCCTTCCACTGGACTTTAGCGACGGCGGCACTGGTGAGGCTCTCGTTGGCCGTGTCATCGGCGAGGCCCGTGGCAGCTGTCTTCTTGTCGCCTTTGTCGGTGAGCGCGACGGCAGCTGCGGGGATGAGAGAGGTCGCGCCGGCAAGAGCGGCGCCGCCGAGAAACTTTCTGCGAGTCAAACTGCTGTTCATCGATTCCACCTTATCTGCTCGGCTCGCCATCGGGGCAGCCTCTTTTCCATCATAAATACAATTTCGAACACGCGCACCTACCACCCCACACAGTATTTTCACGAGCTCACCTCAGAGCGCGTCAACAAACGGCACGAGGGCCTCGTCGGCGGCTGGATGCCTGCAGTGCGTAAGATCATGCCGGGCGAGGACGGATCATATTACGAGGTAATCGTCTTCGGCGACGTCCTCGCTAAAGATCGCTTCATCGTGCAGACCTGGCATCGCACCGCGCACATCCAGGACGGAAAAATTCTCAAAGTCGTCTACGGCTACAGTTATCCCGCCTACACGCGCCGTCGCCAGGACCCGAGCGCCGAGCAGTTCTATCAGGGACTTCTTGTTTTTGCCGAATACTGGGAGCGCCTCATGCACGACGTTGTGCCAATCACGCTCCCCGACCCCGCCTGGAGCAACATGGCGACTTATGCCTTCGCGAAGGAGCAGATCGTCCGTCCGGGCGGCGTTTACCCCAAGTATGGCGCGGTCGATCGCGATTACTACGGTCCTGAGTACGACGGCTTCCAGGACATTTTCACGATGTCGTTCTACGCAAACATGGAGTGCGGTCGTTTCGCACTGGCCCGCGACGTCTTCGATAACTTCTTCTCCGACTTTGTTGACGCGAAGGGAATGGTCAACATGCGCGGCCCTGAGACCGCGCAGTTTGGCCTCACCCTCTCCCTCATCGCCCGTTACTACAACTACGCGCACGACCGCGCCCCGCTCCTCAAACATCGCGCGAAGATCGAAGCAACCGCGGCCCTTCTCACCGAATTGCACGATGAAGCCCTCCAGCTTCCATCCTCCGATCCCGGTTACGGCCTCATCCACGGCTGGTC
>Ga0206848_1079_pt2 | contig 15601 bp, 12 predicted proteins | sample Alteio_BWOrgCont_18_FD_152635 | JGI IMG/M metagenome (GOLD analysis project Ga0206848, IMG submission 152635) | Enriched cells from forest soil in Barre Woods Harvard Forest LTER site, Petersham, Massachusetts, United States -... | ecosystem: Environmental > Terrestrial > Soil > Temperate forest >...
AAATTCACTGCCGAGGGGGAAGTGGTGATCACCGTCTCCCGGGACCATGAAACGGATAAACATGTTATCCTGCGTATCGAGGTTCGGGATACGGGCATCGGAATGGATGAAGCGGCGCAAGCACGGCTTTTCCAGGCGTTCTGCCAGGCCGACGGATCGACCACCCGCAAGTATGGTGGCACGGGCCTCGGCTTGGTCATCTCGAAAAGACTGGTCGAGTTAATGCATGGGCAGATCGGGGTCGAGAGCGCCGTCGGAAAAGGCACAACCTTCTGGTTCAACGTTGAATTTGAAAAGCAAACGACCAATCTCAAGCCCCTCCAACCACACGACCTGGCCAATCTCCATGTCTTGGTTGTCGATGACAATGCCACCAACCGGGAGATTCTCGACCATTATACCAAGTTCTGGAAAATGCGGAGCAACTCCGCCGAAAATGGAGAAATGGCGCTGCAAATGTTGCGAAACGCCGCCGCTCGCGACCCCTACGACCTCGCCATTCTCGACATGCAAATGCCGAACATGGATGGCCTCATGCTGGCCAAGGCGATCAAGGACGATCCCGCCCTTGCCCAAACGAGGCTCGTGATGCTGACTTCGCTGGGCAATCATCTTGATGGCGCGGAAATGAAGGCGGCGGGAATCGAAGCGTGCGTGCTCAAGCCCGTGAAACAAGCGCGGCTCTTCGATCGCCTCGCCCAGGTCATGATTGGTCATCTTCATCCCAAGAAAACGGGCAAATCGAGCACGGCTCGCATCATCGTGGAGCCGATCAAGCCCGACGACTCGCACAAGATTCGTATTCTTCTGGCCGAGGACAACAGCATCAACCAGATGGTCGCCTTGGGATTATTGCAGAAGCTCGGTTTCACAGCGGACACGGCGGTAAACGGGCTTGAGGTCATCGCCGCGCTGGAAAAGACCCCCTACGATATTATTTTAATGGATTGCCAGATGCCCGAGCTGGACGGCTACGAAACGACCCAGCGCATCCGATCCTCCGAAAAAAATAATTCAACGCGGATCATCGCCATGACCGCCAATGCTCTCCGCGGCGAAAGCGAGCGATGCCTGGCCGTCGGAATGGACGACTATCTCAGCAAACCCGTACGCATCGAAACTCTAAAAGCCATGCTCACACGCTGGCTTCCGGAGAGTTCCACCGCAAAATAAGTCGCGGCCCGCAGAGATACGATCAACTCGAAAAAGATCGTAAAAGGATTAACTTAACGGCGATAGCCAAGCTGGACGGAAGAAAACGCCATCATCAACATTCCACCACCCAGGGCAAGAAGAAGCAAAGAAGAAGGCTCAGGAACAGCAATGACATCGACGCGACCAGTAAGCGCCGCAAAGTCACCCGCCGAAAGAGTCACTCCCACATTAAGCGTTAAAGCAGTGAAAGTCCCGGAAGGACCTGCGATGTATCCATTATATCCCGGAGTGGTAATGGGGCCGATAATGTCATTTCCTCCTGATAATGAAGAGGTGGTCGTTCCAGAAGTTAAATCCGTATTGGCAGAAATGAGTCCACTCGATGTCGTAAGGCTGGCCATTTGTAGAAAACCACCGGGAAGAGCAGGCGCGAAGGTGAACCCATTGGCACCACCACCATCAACCACGCTCCCTGCCACTGTCGCACGCACCGAACTGGGGCTATAAGTAACCGAAGGGCTGATCGGAATTGTTAATGTAAGTGTAAACGCCTGGTCGACATTGGTCGTATTCTGAAAAGCCATGCTATAAGCAATCATAGGATCACCAAGAAGGATGCCTGGATTACTTACAGATGAAGCGTTGGATAGCCAAATATTACCGACATTGGTGCTATTCGCCTTGGGAGCAAAAACCCACCCGCCCGCGGTGCTATCGAAATTCGGAAGCGTAACAGCCAGATCCGCCGTACTATTGCTCGATAAATTATTGACCCAGGCACCCCCGTGGGGAAGCGTATAATCGCCATCGCCAAGCGAGCTAAAATTTGTCAAAGCCACGTTTGCCTGGCCGCTTGATCCAGACTCCTGAATCTCAATGGATTGGGCCAAAGCTGCGGAGGGAATCACCCCAATGAATGCGAGCGCCATGAGCAACAAAAAAATAGGATGTCCGTTCATATAATTGTTAAAAATTAAATCCATCAAGGCTTGGACTTATATGGATAAAATTAATATCTACGCCTGGGCCTGGTTGTGAGGGCGCTATTAAGCACAATGACAATCAACACGAACAAGATGGGAGCTAACAATGCCATGGCTATGATGATGTTATTTTCGTTGATAAGACTATTCATATAGATCTCCTTTCCATATAGATTTTATGATTTGTAGTTTCATATTTACATTGATTCAGGCTTGACCAATTTATATTTGCTAAATCCGACAAACTTCGTTGCGCAGGATATATAGTATTTGGAATTACTAGGTGCAACGTAATTAGGGTTTCGAAAGGGTAAAGTTTCCGTGGTTATTACGCTTCGAATATTTATTTATATATAAATTGCAAAAGAATCTCGTCGGATTTTATAAAACAATAAATTTCTATATGTGGATGTTTTATTACTTGGGTATTTTTACTGTAAGTCTCTTGACGGAAATAATTGCTTCACTCTTTCCCTGATTGGGCAGGTATTGCCGTTCTTTGGGACAATCCGGGATTTTATTACCCAGAAACTGGTGCGGGAGAGCCAGTTTCGATGCCTGATAGAAATGTGAATTGGATGGATCTACCCGCAGAAGCCATGGATAGAATCGTTTTTACGACTCGAAGCTTGTTAGCAATCCGATTGAAACAAGATCGCCGTCAAGACAGCTTAACCAGCAAAAAGTCCCCATGATCCTTATGCATTTTTTGTAAAATGCCCAAGCTTTGCTTTTTTGCCTGTGTCAATCGAACGACAACTTAGGATACTTTATTTGCGGATCGGTTACGATCGAGTTCGGATATGGTCAAAGACCGGCTTTCATTACTATTAAGCGACAAGCGTTAATTTAAGGGTAAGCACTTCAAATGGACGGAGTGCCACACTGATTTGATTTTTAGTCGTTCGCAATGAACCGCTTTCTCTTTCCAGGATATCGGTGACGATAGCCTTTTTCAGCAACCCCGGCACGCTGATCGCAGCCTTTTGGTGTGCTCCATGCGACTCGTAAAGACGGATAATCAAGTCTCCCGAATCCTCGGCTTTCTTGACCGTGTCGATCACAACTGCCGGATTGTTGACGCTGAAAAAACTTTCGCTCTGAAGATTCGCCGAGGTGGCGGAAACCCTCAAGGGCTGGTTAAAAGCCGCCGCCTCAGAAATCACCCCGCCCATCTGCGGCCCACTTGCGTGCGGATAAATCGCGTAACGGAAATGATGTTTCCCCATATCGGCCAGGGCATCCGGCGATTTGGGCGCGCGGAGAAGCGAAAGCCGCAGGACATGGCCGTGGCAGGCGTAGCCGTATTTCGAGTCATTGAGGAGAGCAACGCCGAAATTGGGCTCCGAAAGATCGGCCCAACGGTGGGCGCTGACTTCGAAACGCGCCACATCCCAACTCGTGTTGAAATGCGTGGGACGCCGTACATGACCAAACTGAATTTCATAGGTGGCGTAATCGCTGCGCAAAGCCAGCGGAAACTCGACCTTGAGGAACTGGTTCTTTTCCCGCCAATCGGCCTGGCAGGCAAAATCAAGGCGCGGCGATTCGGCTGAGAGGGAAATCTGCTGCTTCAGGGAGCATCTGGGACTGATTTCGATCTCCAGTTCGATGGTTGCGCGAAGCGGGCCGGTTTCAACCGTGCGCACCTTCCGCACAAGGCCCACGTTGCGCCGCTTTTCAAGATGATAGATTTCAACGTCCCAAGCCTCCCATTTTTCAGGTTTGTCCTCGAAAAGGACAAATTGATTGCCCCTGGCTCCCGGTTCGATGCATTCGCGGTCATGACGTTTATCGAAGAAACTGGTCAGATGTCCCTGCGCATCGAACTTCGCACGGACGAGCGAGTTCTCGAGCGTGAAACCGGCGGATGATTTTCGCAGGGAGACGGGATGCTCCGTCATCGTCTGCGGCTTGGCTACAGAGTAGCCATGAGCGGGTGCTTCAACGAAAGACAGCCCCCTGCCCGACGGCGATTCGACAACCTCGCGACGCGACCAGCTTAAAGTATTGAGGGCGAGAAGATGGACGCCATTTTTCGTTTCAGCCGGGAGAAACTTGGCCGCCGCCGTAACGCGCAGTTTGGCGGTGGCAGCAAAGACATCCGTATAATCGCGGGCCGAATCTTGATAGACCTCATTGATCGAAGAGCCGGGGATAATATCGTGAAATTGGTTGATCAAGACAGTCTCCCATATCCGAGCCATCTCGGCCTGTGGATAGCGGGCGCCCTTGAGCAGGAAGGCCAGCGTGGCAAGAAATTCGACATCATGAAGGGCCTCCTCGCTACGCCGATTGTCGCGCTTGTTGGCCGCCTGGGTCGTATAAGTGCCGCGATGATATTCAAAGTAGAGTTCACCACGCCAGGCGATGGGATCGACGATATCCTTTTCACATCGGTCAAAAAAATCGCGCGGAGCGCGCATGGTAACGTCGGGCGCGCCGGGAACGTTTTTCATTCGTCGCAACCGCTCCAGCATCTCCTCGGTGGGACCGCCGCCGCCGTCACCGTAACCGAAGAGCATGTAACTTTCGTTCGCACGCTCCTTGTCCTTGAAACGGGTGTAATGCCGGAGAATCTCCTCGACCGTAGCCATGGCGTTGTAGGTGTCGGTGGGAGGAAAGTGGGTCAGGACAGAGGAGCCATCAATTCCCTCCCAGAGAAACGTGCTGCTGGTCGGGCGGTTGAACTGGTTCCAGGAAAGTTTCTGCGTAAGGAAAAACCGAATGCCAGCGCCGCGCATGATCTGCGGCAACGCGCCGGAATAGCCGAAGACGTCGGGGTTCCAAAACTCATCGCAAATCTTTCCGAATTCCTTCTTGAAGAAACGCTGACCGAACAGGAATTGGCGCACGAGCGATTCGCCGCTGGGAATATTGCAATCGGGCTCGATCCAGGTGCCGCCCGCAGGCACGAACTGTCCTTTCTTCGCCTTGGCCTTGATCCTGGCATAAAGAGCCGGGTGCTGGCGCTTGATCCACGCGAGTTGTTGGGCCTGGGAGCAGACGAATTTGTATTCGGGGTACTCGTCCATCATGCAGACAGCGGTGGAAAAAGTGCGGTAGCACTTGCGCATGGTCTCGGCCAGCGGCCAAAGCCACGCGGTATCGATATGCGCGTGGCCGATGGCAGAGACGTGGTGATTGCGATCGCCGTTGCGAGCCGCGAAGAATTTTTTGGCAAGAGCGCGGCCGGTGGGGTAAGTGCCCGGCTCGTCAATAACGACGGCGTTGATGATCTCGTTCGCAGTTGTCAGCGCATGGGCCTGATGCGGGCCATCCACCGGAAGATGCTCCGCCAGTTCCTTGATGACGGTAAAGTCCCACAGAAGATCCCAAACAGCCCGGTCCCGAGTCACCAGACGGGCATGACGCAGCCTCCCCAGATTCTCCTTGTAGGTCTGCGCGACGCCGTCGCTCAGGCCAAACATGCCATTGATCGCAGCTTCAACGTAAATCGTTCCCCGATCGCCGCCCCGGGCGCGAGGAGTAAGCGTGAAATAAGAACGGACATCCTCGGGGCCCCAATTGTAATTGGTCAATCCCTGTAGCGGAATCCCGTTTTGCCAGACACACCCTTCCGAAGAAGAATCGAAATGGAGCAAGACCTCGCGGCCACGCCAATCGTTCGGAATGACATAATCGATGCGAAACCAATGCGTAGACCACGCGGGACCGAAGATTTCGCCCTCCCGGACAGACCGATATTTGCCCTTGATTGCCTCGGCATAGGGAATGCGCCCGGGAGCCGAATAGACCGAAAGTTTGGCAACGGAGGTTACTTCTGGATAAAGAAGTGTTTTGAGTTCGCGGGCAAAACGAGCGAATCGCCCCTTGGTAATCGTAGGATGCTTGAGCATAAAATAGAGATGACGGACTCCCGCATTATGCAAAAGGCGGGCACACTCTCTACATTATTTTAAAAAGTCAGGTACCATCGGATAAACACGATCCATTTATTTGATGGTGACGCTTCCCGTCGGATCGAGGCTCCCGTCCGCCTCTTTTTTTCCGTTCCCATCGAACACTGCGACGTGGATAGCCTTGAAAATATCTTTGCCTTGATAAGAACCTTCCTGTTTCCAGGTTAAGGTCCGGATCGAGTCATCCCAGTGGAACGCCGTCTTGCGAATGTCGCCGTTCACGTAGTCATAGGAAATGCCATCATCCTCAACGAGGGTGAAATCGGCATCCTTTCCCGCATAGACCTGAACATCGAGCGGTCCACCTGGCAATTGAGCCGTGTTCTGCACCACGGGGCCGAGGGTAAGAATGGTTCCGGCACGAACGTAGACCGGGATGGCATCCAAGAGAGAAGTCACGTCCGTGCTCCGGCTGCCCTGCTGAACTTCACCGGTATCGAATTTATACCATGTCCCTTCCGGGAAATAGACCGACCGTTTGCCTCCCTCATTGAGAATGGGAGCGGTCATCAATCCGGTTCCCATGAGCCATTGGCTGGTCATATCCTGGACTCTGGGATCGTTGGGAAATTCCATGACCATGGGCCGCATGAATGGCACTCCGGTCTCGTAAGTCTCATGAGCCAGGCTGTAATAAAACGGGACGAGCCGATAGCGAAGTTCCAGGGCTTTGCGAATGGCGTCCTCCGCCTCCTTGCCATACAGCCACGGAAAGCGGGGATTGACCTCAAGGGTCGAATGAGCGCGCATCACGGGCAAAAACACCCCCACCTGCATCCAGCGTGTGAGCATCTCGGGAGAAGGGCTTCCTTGAAATCCTCCGATATCGCAGGCTCCGTAGGGCATGCCGGCAAGCCCCCAATTCAAGATACTAGCCGGCACTTCCTCCAATGTTTTCCAATCGCTTTGAATATCCCCGGTCCAGACTGATGCGCCCAGCCTTTCCACTCCGGGTTGCCACGCGCGATTGATACTCCAATGGCGCCGTCCCGGTTTGAACTCGGCCAGCGCATCGTATTCGGCCAGATTCCAGTAGTAATACTTTGTGTAGACCGACTCCCCTTCGTCATTCCACCATCCTGCCACGCCGTCCTCGATCATTTGGCGCGCCTGATCGGCGTACCATTTCCGGACATCGGGATTCCCAAAATCGATGTCCCTTGCATCAAAATTGTCCCTTACTTCACCGTTATTTCCCGCCGCCAGAATCCATCCCCTATCATGCATCATCTTCAAAGTGTCGGCATTGCCGATGCGCGGCTTGCGGATGGGAATGATATGAATGCCTTGTGCCCTATAGTCGGCAATTTGACTCGCGGGCTCGGGAAGAAGCATGGGATTCCATGCGAAATCCGAAAAATCGGGTTTACCCTCGGGTTTCAGATCGTAATCGGGAGTCTTGGTATAACATTCAAAATCGAAAATAAAGGCGTCGACCGGCAATTTATCGTTTTGAAAAGTCTTCAGGGTATCCTCAATATAGGCTTTATCCTTCCAGCCCCAGCGCGATTGAAGATAACCGAAAGCCCATCTGGGAGAGACCTTGGGATGCCCCGTAAGATCGACGTATTTCTGGGCTTCCTGATAGAGATTTTGGGCGGGCATGAGATACAAATCTGCCGTCCGTCCCGGGAAAGACCATGTGACAACGCTTGCCTGATCCGCCTTCGCATTCCACTTGGCCGGGCTGTTATCGTCGACACTAACCCCCAACGCGCCGTAGCCCGCTGTGCACCAGTAATAGGGAACAACCGCGACGCCGTTGCTCAGGTGGGAATTTCCCTCTGTTTTCAGCAGCGACCGGGTTCCATTGCCACTACCGTAGAGATGGAGAAGCCGGTCATTTTTCATTCTGAGATCGAACGTGACCCTTTCCCGGTTCGTTTTCTCGTCTTTTTGCAGAATCCCAAGTGTGCCTTGCGCAACGAGCGATTCCCCCTTGGCATCCAGCAAAGTCCACACTCCGGTTTTGGGAACGATCAGTAATTCTCCCGAGCTGGTCTTAATTCCAACCTTGTCATCGACCGTAACGGCCTCCCAGCTTTCCTTGGTTGCAGGCAGGATAACCCCGGGAGCGCCTGCCTTGCTACTGTCCGGCACGGCACCGTCCCCCATGAGGGGTTCCGATCCGGCGAGGAATATACTTGGAGCAGGCTTGGGATTGCCATCGAAGGACACGCTCAGGCGAAAAATACCCGGCCGCGCCGAAGCCAGCTCCACATGAGCCTGTTCGACGGTGACGACAATACCCTGTTCCGTTTTATCAAATGCCCGCGCCCAAGCTCCCGCGCAAAGCAGGATGAGGCCAGTAACTGTCAAATGTGCTGTTAACTTCATAGAAAAAGCCAATGTGAAGAATGAATTTGCTGGAGCTTCGCAGCCAGCACTCCGTCGGCAATAAAAATGAAGGAATCGGAGTGGCGGGATTTGAACTCGCGACCTCCTGGTCCCAAACCAGGCGCTCTACCAAGCTAAGCTACACTCCGTTGCTGTTTAATTCCATCTGGCGCTCACTATGGACTCATCAAGTCCGGGAGCAAGCAAATCCGCCGCACCCTCGATACCCAAGACCTTCCCCATGCTCGCCGGAAATTGCAGGAATTGCGGCGAGACATTGCACTGACCGACCCCGAGCTATGCTGAGGTTTGCGCCATCAGCGATGAAACGCGCCCTAAGAGTGACCGGGGCTTTTTAAACTATCATGCACAGCCTCGTTCCCAAACTCCATTTGGGAACGCACTTGCTGAGGCGATTTCATTGCCAATCCTCAAGCTCACAACACCCGAGATGGGAAGCCCATTGGCGCGAAATGGAATTTCGCGGGGTGCAGGAAGACGCTCCCAAACAGAGTTTGGGAGCGAGGAATCTGTGTGCACCATATATTAATTTGCTCCAGCAGCCACAACGTTTCCCCATCAGGACAATTACCCTCTAGACAAACCCAAGGCCGCCGAGGAACATCAACGGCACTTGCCTCCATCCCATGAACGAACAATATCCAGAAACCAAACCGCTTTCATCAATTCCGTTGATCATGCCTTACAAAGATCGTTCAGTCGGTTTGGTCGTCTTCGGCATTTTGACGATATTGCTGGGCTGTCTGTCCGGATTGCTTGTCCCCCTAATGTTATTCGGACAGGCGATGGCGGCCACCGTCCCTAATGCGCAGCCAGCCAACTTTTCGACCATCTTGCCTGCCATATTCATGTACGGTGGCATGGCGGCGGCGTTGGTGTCGTTGGGGATTGGTTCCGTTATGGCACGACGCTGGGCCAGGGCATTATTACTTATTTTTTCCTGGAGTTGGCTTGTTTTTGGACTGTTTGAAGTAGTTGCAATGACGCTCATCATGCCGAAAGTACTGGCGAACTTGTCCTCCACTGGAACAGCCGATCATCCGGCGGTGAATGCGTCCGTAATGGGTGGAATTATGGCTGGCATGTTCCTGGTACTCGGCGTTATGTTTGTCATTTTTCCGGCAATCTGGACCTATTTCTATAACAGCCGTCATGTGAAGGCCACATGTGAAGCGCGCGACCCGGTGACCCGGTGGACCGATGCCTGTCCATTACCGGTGCTGGCTCTTTGTTTGTGGGCATTATTTTGTGTGCCGATGCTGCTGGCGATGCCGATTGCAGGCCATTGCGTGGCGCCGTTTTTTGGAATGTTTCTCACAGGCATACCCGCCGCCCTCTTTTATCTGTTCCTCGCCGGGCTCTGGACCTATGCCTCATGGTTATCATACAAGCTCGATGTGCGGGGATGGTGGCTAATCCTGGCCGCCCTATGTATTGGTATAGCATCCATGGTTATTACCTATGCGCAGCATGATATTCTGGAGATGTATCGTTTGATGAATTATCCCGAATCCCAAATCGAACAGATACAAAAATCTGGCATACTGATGGGAAATGGCATGATCTGGTTGACGGTGTTTTCCGCCGTGCCTTTTTTAGGCTATCTCATTTTCATTAAAAAATATTTTCGCCAAAAATCATAAAAATATTGCGGCGAAAAAAATTCATCAGCTCCTGATGAATCAACTTCTGACACACCATGATCCCTCTTGCGGTTGCAATCTCTTTTAGACTCCGCCGTTGAGGGAATACCATGATATTCGCGCGCATTTGCCTCACGCTTATATTGGCGTGTTGGTTTCCTTTTTCATTAATTGCCTCGGATTCATTTACCAAAGACCGCCCAGTTGTCATTCTCGCGGGATTACCGGGAGACATGGAATCAGAAAAAACCTATACCGATGAAACCGCTAAATTACTGGAACTTCTGAACAACCCGTCGATGAGACCCGGAAATGTTGTGCTGCTGTCCAATCTAAGCGCGTTGCCCGATTTCAAGCCGAGCTATCCGTTCGAAAAACTTTCCAATGAGCGCATCTCTTTTCTCGGCTTGGGAAAAAAATTTGAGCCTCCTGCCACCGAATCACCAGTCTTTATCATTTTCGGTCACGGAGGAACCCAAGGAGCCACGCCCGTCTTCCATGTACCGGGGCCCCGGCTTACTCCTACCGACCTGCTCGACGTGGCTGGAGCCAATTCCGCGTCGACTTGGCTGCTCTTCTTCCCCGGTAGTAGTGCGTTTGCGGCGGAAATCCAGGCTCCGCAGCGGACCGTATTGGCTAGCGAGGCTGGCCAAGTATTTTCACAAGATCCCATTTCTTTCGGATTATTCCTGGATTTGCTGAAAAGCGAGGCAGACCTGAACCGTCTGGCTGCCCAACTCGGCGCGGCAACGGATCACTGGTACACCAGTCGTTCGCTGGCACGAACGGAGGAACCCGCATTATGGATCGATGGCCAGGCACCGCGCAAATTGATCGGTTCAAGCAGCACGCCATGTCTTCGCGCGCGCGATCTCAAGCAGTTCAAGGTTTGGTTATCGTGCTATACGGGGGAGTATTCTTAAACGGAGCCCCGTCTTTCAACACCTCGCCTGCATCACTTCTGGTAAACGTTGTGGATACGCCCTTGTCGTTAATAACGACCACGCTATCGCTTCCCTTCAACCGAATCTTTTTTGTTTTTAAACTAAGAGAAGCTGCTCCGTGAAGTTCTTGAGCAAAATCAACGCTCCAAATGCCGTTAGTTTTTGTGGCTTTGATCCATAGAAGCCCTCGATCCATGCCGACTAAAAATGCAACATCATTGCCTTGAGCGTATCCGTCAATGATCTGCCAATAATCAAGCAGGTTCGCTCCATCAGGAAAATCTGACCACGTTCTGGTCCATATGGGCATTGGCTCTTGATTTATTTCAAGCGCCAAGGTTGTTTTTCCATTATTCTTCTCCTTTACGAGAGAGAAAATCCCTTGTGCGTTTTTGACTTTACCAATTACAGCCGGATTATCGACGGCTAAAGACAGCAGCATAGCAGCGAAGAAGAGAAGACAAGAGATGCGTATTTTCATGATCATGGAACCAGAGCACCCCATGCATGAAAGAGTAAAGTCCTATTCGCGTCCGTAGTTATAATTGTATGCGGCACCATTTTTCAGCGTTCCACTGGTATCAAATTCAAAAATGTCTTGAGGATCACCTGAATGAACGATTCCCTTCCTTCTGCCAAGATCGGCTCCGCCTGTATTGTAGGTAAGCGTTACGTGAGTCAAATCCGTCATCTGCACCAAAACCAATCTAGCTCGACGACTTTCTCCCATCGCACTAAAATCAACTTGCTTCTGCAGTACCCACGAGCCGCTTTGTAATGCGTAAAGTTGATAAAGAAAGCAAAGGTCATAATCCACTACTACAGCAAGCTGATTGCTTTGCATATATGCGCCTTGCAATTTTGGAATGATTCCTTGAGGCGTATTGGGAATTGTAAGCAAGTCGGCATTAGACTGCCGAAGGACAAGCCATGTCCGGTCGCCACTTAAGCGATTAACTGCCGTAATACCGCTACTATTAGAAGAGAATGTATCGGCATTCCCGTTAGAATCAGCCTTTGCGTTTAGAACTGCCATCGTGCTTATTAATATTAGTGTTAATGTAGTGTATAGCTTCATAATTATTGATCATTATAATTGACGTTCTGGGTTGCATGCGTTTCAAGTTTTCCAACATAGAGAACAAAGTTGGCGGCCAAGCCTGTAGGATCGATAAACTGGACTCCAAAGCCATCAATGGAGGCATCCTGCCAGTCTATAACAGAACTATAGGGGCCATCTCCGTAGGATGGATCATAAATCTGACCGTTGATTTCCACCAAGGCGTGATCGCCAAACACCGCTATCGGATTGGAGTTTCCTTGAGCCGGAATGTCCGGCAAATCGACCGGGCTAAAGGGAGTTGAGGTGCTTAATGTCCAGTTCTTAACAAAGAAGATGTTTCTTACATTTCTTTGATCATAAATAGTAGTTGGATCAACTCCATATTGAGCCTGATATGCCGTAAGAGCTTGGCTTATGTAATCCGTATTAGGCGTAACAACCTTTGGTTTAACCGTGGATTCAGGTAATCCCTGATCGTATAAAATTTGCATCATTAATTGCTGGTAAGAGCCACAACGGCCATCACCAAAAGCCATTAATGAATCAACTCCATTATGTGTCGAATAAGGATTTGCGCTGTTCGCATAATAAGTCATTGCAGAACTTAGATTGCTCACTCGATGCATCGCGCGACTCTGAAAATCTGTCCAGACATCATTAATCAGATCGGTTTGAGAGGAGACGCCGTTAGCATCCTTGCAGCCGAGATAAAAAAGCGTTTCTTCAAAATGCTGGCCATCTGTATTTGGTGACGGATCATCAAGCGTCACATACACCGTGTGTTTGGTGGTGAATATCGAAGTCCAGGTGCTTCCGCCGTCCACGCTCATCGACCAATTCAGGGTGAACGATATGCTATCCGCCCAGTTGTAAAACTTGACGGTGTTGGGCAATGCCGTTGTGCTTTCGGTAACTGCCAGGGTAACCGTCACTCCATCGCCTCCCACTGTTCCTGCCGTTGCCGGGATGCTGATTCCATCGGGGCCGGTCGCCTTGAATTTCAGATTAGTCCAATTGGAAGCGCCGGGAATTTTGAACGTCGCGCCGATCTTCGGTTTGGTGTTGCGGGTATATGCGACTGCATAATTGTGTTCGCCCGGATCGGAAGCGTTGTAATTGCCATTCGTATCCGTCCATTGGGGTGCGGAATACTGCGTTGTGGCATCGTCGGATTCGAGCTGCCAATACTTAGTTCCATCGAAACTGACACTCGTCACCTGCACGGGAATAAGCAGGCAGCCGTGCTGGCCAGTGACGATGTTGGTGTTGGAGCCGGAATAATTTGCGCCACCCACGATGCAGCCCGAATCATTGATCGCCATAACATAGTTCACGGTCCAGCCGGAGTTGGGGGCGACCAGCTGGCTGAGCAGGGGCGATTCGTAGGCGTTGGTGTCGGGGTTCTTCTGAAAGAGCGCGCAGCCCGTGCTGTTCCAGCCGACGATTTGCGGACATTCCATCGGGGTGACGCTGCCGTCGGCGTTGTGTTTGTTGCGGGTGGCATGGTTGAGGCTGGTGATCGATGTCGCGCCGGGGATGGTTTCCTGGGTCGCATCGGAATAGCGGACGAAACAGGAGGCGCCGTTGTAGCTAATGACGGCCCCCGCCGTGCTGATGTCAACGGGCTGAAAGTTGACCGCCGCGCCATCGAGGGTATTTGTTGTTACCGACGTTCCAAGATTAGTGCTCGTTCCCGCGGTATGATTATTTTTGGCGATGGTGGTTGTTACGGTGGTGCCCGTCTGATTGTAACCGGCGCCGAATTGCACGGGAGACTGCCCCGCTTGAGCGAGACGTTGAGCCGGTTCGGATTCTTGTCGAATGACCTATTTTTTCTCACGGAGGAAGAGGAACCCGATTCCGACGATGCAGCCGATGCTGAGAAGGATGACGCCGTATATCCAGAGAGGGATGCCGGACGCGCCGGTTGATGTTTCCGCAACGGTTGGAGATGGCGCAGCTACAGGCGCTGACGAGGCAGGAGCTGCCGAGGTCATGGGTGTGGCCGGTGGCGGAGTCTCGGCCTGAGACGACGCCGACTTTTCCTTGATGTAGGCAATATCGGCATCGATCAGGGCGATGTTGCCCTGATTGGCAGGCAGGGTCTTGGCTAATTCCAGGGTTTTTAAGAGCCAGGAGGGAGCAGACCCTTTGGCCCAAAGAGACTGCAAAAAATTCTCGGAACCCGGAGGAATATGAAAAATATCATAGATCGTCTGGCCAAGTTTTGCTTTTAACCAAATCGGAGGGGTCCAATTACGAGTAACGGCATGCCCAACTACATCAGCTTTATCCATTACGAGCTGGGTATCGATCAATTGTCGGGAAGACTGAGCATCCAACTTTCTCTCCGTTAAACTCAAAACAGCGGCTTGGGCTACATAGTCGTCTTCCATATGAGCAAGGAGTCCCAAACTTAGCTGAAAATTCACATCTTTACTTAATCCGCTTAGAGTATCCGTTAATTCCAGGTATTCTGCCCATGTGTCTTTAAAATTTTGATCTTGATCCCATATCGCCCGGCCTTTCAAATCAGAGACCATCGGCCTGGTCTTTTCTAATTTTGCCATGTCGTCACTACTCAGGCCGGGTTGCTGTTCGAGAGTGGAAAAAAGCGGGTCAAACTCCCCCGCATTTGCCATTATTCCGAGCCCCCACCACGCCATGCATACACCACCAATCATCAAATATGTTTTCATAAATTAGAAATTGTTATTGGTGGCATCGGCAACAGTTCCATTGTTCTGCCAGGGCAAGCCGCCCCGCTTGAGCGAGGCGTTGAGCCGGTTCGGCATTTTATCGCTGACCAGGTACCATTTTCCATTGATTTCGAGCCGGGCAAATTCGAGCCACTGGGTATTATATGTGATGGTATCGCCGAGGGAGCCGCTGCTGTCTTGAACCCAAGGTAATTCGGGCGTATCTTTATCCGTCATTTGTCCGATCGTTCCGGAACTAAATTTGTCACCGGTAATGTTATAGATGTCACATTTTTTATTTTTTCCGTCCTGAGTGGTATCGTTGCCTTCGAGCGGATCGATAGGATAATGGGACGTCGCATCCGGATCGGGGCAGTCTGAAAGATACAACGAGGCGCTGGGCAAGCCACTGTAAAGGGCGCTGGGGTTGGGCCAATAGTCGGAGGGCCCTTCATGCGGGGAGGAGACATGGATTCGCATGGCCCGCGCCAGATCCCATTTGAAACCGGGTTGGCCATAGGGATCTCCATCACTTACGACGAGAGAATCATAATGGGGAACTTTGGAAACCGGCTGCCCTCTGAAATCGGGAACGTCCTTGGTCAGGTCGGCGATTCCCGAAGGCTGGACCATGGCCGACCAATGAACTCCTGAAGAGGCAGACGTTTTACCATCATAATCAAAAACGCCTGCGGCAGATGCGGATGAGGCTGGTGATCCATGTCGCGCCGGGGATGGTTTCCTGGGTCGCATCGGAATAGCGGACGAAACAGGAGGCGCCGTTGTAGCTAATGACGGCCCCCGCCGTGCTGATGTCAACGGGCTGAAAGTTG
>Ga0206848_1136_pt2 | contig 15566 bp, 6 predicted proteins | sample Alteio_BWOrgCont_18_FD_152635 | JGI IMG/M metagenome (GOLD analysis project Ga0206848, IMG submission 152635) | Enriched cells from forest soil in Barre Woods Harvard Forest LTER site, Petersham, Massachusetts, United States -... | ecosystem: Environmental > Terrestrial > Soil > Temperate forest > O...
AGTCATGGACGGCGAGATATGGGTCGGCGTCAGCATCACAAAAAACCAGGACTCCGCCGCGTTTTACCCAATCCACCAATGGCGGATGAACGTCGGGCGAAAGTGGCTTTTGGCCGTCATAGCTCAAAAACAAAATGCGAAAGGCATCGAGATAGTGCGGAACAGTGTCATTTTCAAGCTGCACGGGAGTCACTGGAACGCCATGCATAACCAACGGCATGGCGAGGCCATAAACATTACCTAAATACGGATCGCTGGGAGTAGGTTCGCCACGCTCAAACATCAGCGAATCACTGACCAGCACGCCGACGCCGGTCGTGCCGCAGCTCCACTCCACACGGGATTGCTTCATGTCATTGAGCGCATTGAAGACCGTCTGCAACTCTGTGGCGTAAGCTGGCGGGATCGACTGTCGATCTTCCGGCGGAGCTGACCGCGGATATCGCCCGCCAAAGACGCGCTCGGGCCACGGAGCAACTTCGTATTTGAAAACTTCCGGTTGAAAGAGCGAAGCGGTGAGGGTTGATTCCCAATTGCGGCGATAATCCTGCCAGTCATGATTGGGGTTGTCTTCAATCGGATCATTGAGATACCAAACCGAACGGCCCGTGGAGCGAACGAGATTTTGCATGGCGCCATATTCCAGAAAGGCTGTTTCAAACGTGTGCGAGCGTACATCGCCTTCATAGCGGTTGGGTTCGCGCGAGGTGCCAGTCCAGACCTGCGCAATGTAACCGTCGCAGCCATTAAGCTGGGCGAGGCTGGATTCGGGGCTGACAATGCACCATTGGGCATAGTTCAGCAGGCTGTGTGTAGGCACATAGCACTGCACATGACGGCCGGTTTGCTGATTGTAGGCCTGCACGAAATCAAACACTTGCTGCAACGCACGGCGATACAGAAAGTATTTTAACTTGCCAGCACGCCAGCGGGCATCCACCGAACTATGCGGTGGCTCCCAATCCTCTTTGTAGTAGTCGTGCCATTCGCGTTTAAAACCTCCGGAATAACCGGCGCGGTCCCAAAATTCCGGTTCCTCCAAATAAATCGCCTCGGCGCCGGCATCCAGCGCGCGTTTAACTCCCACACACAGAAATTTTCCGTAATTGGTTCCGGGGCACATATAATAAACGTCGCCACCATGGCCGATCTTGTTGCCATTACGGTCGGTTTGCGCCTCGTCCTCGTGATTTATGCCGTCGAAACGGCCATAGAGATAATCCTGATATTCGCCCCAGGCCACACCGGTCATCACCTGGATATGATAGCCGTGGTCGCGCCAGGTATTGATCCGGACAGGCAGATTCGTATCAATGCCGTAAACGATGGCAACGTCGGAAGCAAGGTTCCCCTCGGGCGTCCACCCTTTACCCGTCTGAAAGCAGGTGCGTTCCGGAGGTAAATTGGTATCCTCTGATATATCCGCTCCCCTCCCGCGAAACATGGCAGCGGAAAAAAATATCAGGATGTAAAAGAGAGTAACCGGTTTCACGGAGCAGTCAGGCGATAAAAGCATTGAGGTGAGTTTGTGACTGTTGAATCAGTAAATTGATAGAGACCAGGTTGTGCTTCAGTAGCAGTGCCAATATCCACCCAATTAAAAAGGTTCGTGGAAGACCACACGCTGTAGGTGGCACTCGAACTGCCGGCAAAATCGAAAATGAAGCCTCCGTTCGTTGAATCCCAAAGCGTGCCTCCAAATTGAGGCACGGCAGGAAGGCCAATGTTGATGGTCGCTTGCGCCATGGCCGAGTTATAAAACTGATCGTTCGCCATGAAGGAAAAATTCGCGTACGGACTTCCGGCACCCCCGCGAGCCGGGGCAAAAATGAGTTGCGCGGACGGGTCAGTGACAAGTGTATCCGGCATGGTAATGGCCGGACCGCGCGAACCGTTGGAATATTGATAGAGGGCGCCTGCAGACGGTAAAGATGTTACATAAAAACTTAACGAATTCCCATCGGGATCGCCGCCTAAAAGCGCAAACGCCAAGTCATGATTGATATAGCCCGAAGCCGTTACGTTATTTACGAATGGAGCCTGGTTGCCGATGGCCAGGCCAAAGCTCGACCCGGCCGCAATCGCGGTGACGTTCGTCAGGGTGGCGGGCACATTTGTTTGACCGGAACCGTTGTTTCCCCATCCCTGGACGGTTCCATTTCCCTGCAAGGCGAGGTTGAACAGGCTCTGGCTCCCGCTGGATACGGCCAGGACATTGGTCAGATTTACCGGGACATTTGTCTGGCCGCTGGAATTGCTGCCCCAGGCCACAACGGTCCCCGCCATCCCGCCGATGCCGTAGGTGGCAGATAAAATTTCATCAACCCCGGTGATATCAAAAGGGGCCAGGGCACGATTATAAATACGGATTTCCGCGATGTCCCCGTTATAATAATATTGCGGCCCAGTCATCGAACCAATATCGAACGGGCAATCTACCCGTGCATCTGTGCAGAGCCCGCTTTGCGAAGCAACGATCGCTCCGTCCTCGTAAAGAGTGATGTTATCGGCATTGCGTTCGTAAATAGCGATGTGAGCGTTACCGTCCGTCACGTTACCGCCATAGAGGCTAAAATCCGTACTACATCCATCAGCACCCGCACCTAAACCGGCGCCCAACTGGCTTCCATTGATAACCAATGACCAATCCTCCGTGACGCCCGGCACATCGGCGCCGAGCAAGCCGGTATTATCATAAAAAAAAGAAGAGGAAATTCCCGCCGTAGAAGTCCTAAAAACCACAACGATAGTAAAATTGCCCGCTCCAGAAATTGTACTGTCCGCCGCTGACACAGCCAAATATTGACTGGCGCCGCTGGAAAAACGCACGGTGCTGTGCCCGTTCAGAACATTCGTATACAGCCCGGGTCTCCTGCTGACAATGGATTGGGTCGCAATCTGTCCCCCAATGCTGTCAGTCCAATTGCTGATCGAGGAGCCATTGCTTCCCGAAAGACTGTCGGCAACCCACCGATTCACGGGCGCACCGGCAGTACCCGACATACCGTAAGTGGTGGCGAGAAGTTGATTAAGGCTCGCCATTTCCATGGGATTCAACGCCTGGCTATAAAGCTGGATTTCAGCAATATCGCCGTTGAAATAATATGGCGCAGTGGTCATCGCTCCGATTTCAAAGGGACAACTCACCCGTGTCGCCGTGCATAGCGCCGTTTGCTCCGCAACAATCACCCCATCCACATACAAACGAATGATATCGCCGGAACGGACGTAGGCTCCAATGTGAGGATTTCCATCGGTGACATTCCCTCCATAAAGGCTGAAATCCCCGTTGCAACTACTACCCTCGCCCAGGCCCGCTCCCAGTTCGCTGCCGTTGATAACAAACGACCAGTCCTGGGCAGCACTCGGCACGTCCGCACCGAGCAAACCAGTGTTATCATAAAACAATGACGAAGAGTTTCCGGGTGTGGAAGTCCTGAATACGATAACAATGGTGAAATCCCCTGCCCCGGAGATCGCGCTATTTGTCGCGGCCACGATCAAATATTGGCTGGCAACGCTGGAAAAACGCACGGTGCTATGGCCGTTAAGAACATTTGTATATAATTGGGGCTGGCTGCCGGAGGCGGATTGTGTTGCGCTCACCCCGCCAATGTTATCGGTCCAATTGCTAACAGATGAACCGTTGTTAACGGAAAGACTGTCCGCCACCCATCTGCTAACGGGAATGGGATTCGCCCAGGAACTGCCGCTCGCCTTGAGTGCGATGTTATCATATTCGCCCGCAGCAACGGCCGTTACGTTACTCAGACCGGGCGGTATATTGGTTTGACCAAAACCGTTATATCCCCAGGCAGTCACCGTGCCGTTGGCCAGCAAAGCCACGCTATGACCGTATCCCGCAGCCACACCCACAACATTAGTCAGGCCAACCGGCACATTGGTTTGTCCAAAAAGGTTGTATCCCCAGGCAGTCACCGTGCCGTTAGCATTAAGTGCCAAGTTGTGATAGGCACCGGCCGCGATGGCGATGACGTTGGTCAATCCCGCCGGCACGTTGGTTTGTCCATCAGCATTGCCGCCCCAGGCCACAACCGTGCCGTTGGACATGAGCGCCAGGTTATGTTGAATCCCGGCGGAAATATCAACGACACTCGCCAGTCCGGCGGGTACATTGGTTTGTCCGAAATTATTGCTTCCCCAGGCCACGACCGTGCCATCGTTTCTGAGCGCCAAAGCGTGGTTGGCACCGCAGGCAATACGAATCACATTCGTTAGCCCCGGCGGAAAATTGGTCAGACCATTTGCAGTGCTGCCCCATTCCTCCAACCGTCCGCCAGTAGTGGTAAATTGTTTATCCGCGCCCCACGCCACCCCTAATATATTACTGCCCGCCACGCGATAATGATAAACCTGCCGTGCTACGAGCCCGGTGAGGTTTGTACTGAGCGTTTTAACGGTATTCCCAAGATTGATCACCGCGCTGCGCGAACCATAATTACTGTTCGTTCCCCATTCGAACCACGCAAGTGTATTGGTGGCATTTCCCGTGATGACACCTTGCAACGTAACCCCGCTGGCGGTAATTCCGGTTACAGGCAGCGTCATGGCTGAGGGCGGCCCGTAGGCCTGCTGGTAGAGCAAAAGTAATTGGTCGGCACGGATGAACTGGTATTGGCTCGTGCTAAAAGCGGCGACAACGCCTAAAAAGTCAGATGGGGTTAAGCTCCACGAAACTCCCTGTGCAACAATGAAAAGCGGCGCTGTACCGTTCCAACCCTGCACCGCACTGCTGATGGCGGAAATGATCTGATTCGTCGTCGAAGCGTAAGTGGGATTCAATGCGATGGTTCGCAACCCATCGTTCACTGCATTAAAAGAACCGCCTTGGTCCAGCAAACCCAGCAAGGTGGGACAATTTGTGGCAAAGGCCTGGGCAATGCCGGCGTTTACCTGGTCCCAAACGGTGATGGTACGTGTTCCGGCACGTTGCAGATAAGCATCAGAAGCACTGGCATAGGTCGTTAAGTTCGCCGAATTCCAAAGCTCAAGATGCGCGTAACCCGCGCCGGACGGCCCGGCTATGAGGCAATCGTTAGTGGAAGCTGTGCTCCAATAATAATTTATCATGGCGGGGTCGAATACTGAAACCAACGGATCAACCGTCCAGCTTAACGGAAGGGTTCCGCGGGCAGGATCCTGCCACCACATGTTCATTACGTGCTCCATATACTGGGCGTTATCACCGTCGCTGACAACGAGCGCAATATAGATTTTATTCTGAAGCGGAGGCGGAGGCGGAATAGGCGGAACGTTGATCGTACGCGATACCCCGCTAAAAACGGAACCGTTGCGGAAAAAGTCGCTCGCCAGCACCGGAATTCCATAGTTCGCAATCCAGGTTAGGCCATTGCCTTCGCTCGGCCACCATCCGATATAAACGCCGTTGACCGGGCTCATATTGGAAACGAACATGCCCAACAGCGTTGCGTCCTGGGATGTGCCCGGATCCAGCCAAACCGTTGCAGATTTTATCGCGACCAGATAATCGCGCAGGTTGCCATCCAGATTTGTTTCCATGCCCGCGATAATCCGGTGAGTGCAGAGAGACCAGTAATTCGTGTAAAGATAACCATAAACCTGATATTTGTTCGAAAAGCGTCCCCGCAAATCATCATTAATGGAAAGGTTATAGGGAGCATTGGTCAACGTCGACAGGAGGCTGGGATCACAAATCAATTCATTCTTTACACCGGCTACGGTCGTTGCCAGGTTCAACGTATCAGCCTCGTTGGGATCGGTTACGACCAGTCCGGTCACATAGCTTTTATATTTAAGAATGCAATTGTAACCGTTGGTGACATTGTAAGGGAGATTATGGAGGTCAAGCCAGGTAAACTCACCTTCGCCATCCACACTGCTCACGCAGGCGATTTGTGGCTGCGTTCGATTGACGATTCCTTCGAGCGATGCGAACAGATCAATTTCCGGATTGCTGGCCGAGCTGACATCGATGCAATCCAAAACCGAAGCCGGTGTAGAAAACGTCGGCATCAACTGATTGACCGGCCAAATAAGTCCCTGTGCGCGTGAAAAGAATGCAAAGGACACGAAGGCTGCCATTAGAATCCATACCCTTATCGATCTGATTTGGAGGTAAGCCAACAGCATAGGTTTAATTCAAATCCGTTTGAATTTCTTTTGCCACAAGACTGGAATAGGCAGACAAAGATTGGTCGCGATCAGTGCAGAAATCCCGCACGCCAATCATGCCACTGGAAAAATGATCGTCCCCAACAACCAGGGCAGGCTGGGAAGCATGATTCACAAAAATCCTCAAGCGCGGACCGGACGCCTGGATTTTCAGATGATAAAAAGTGTTCGCAGTGAAATTCATCGGCGCACTGGAGATTTCGTGCCAGCCATTGCTCGCATAGCCCAATTCCAGTTCTGAACTTCCAGAGCTAATGCCAATGTAATAGCCGCAATAGGCATCCGCGCCGATATCCGGCTTGCTGACACGGAAAATCAGCCCGGCATTTCCCACTGGTCCCACTGAAACATCGCCCTCGTAAGTGAAATTTGTGAACACCGTCGCCATGGCAAGGGCCTTGGCGCCGTTCGGAGAAGCGGGCACGGTGCTCAAAACGCCGTCGCGCGCCAGCCAGTTTCCGCCAAACGTCGTCCAGCGGATGCACCAGGACGGGTCGAAACTTTCGCTAAAAGAACCAGTCGTCGGTGAAGGAATTCCCAAATACGGAAACCAACTCAGGCGCATGTGCTGCGAGCCGAATGGCACCAGCAGAACATTTTCCGTCGGACTGGTTGAAGCGACCGGGCTTACCGGAGGTTCAAAGGCCTGGGTCCCTCGCCAGCCGAGTGTCCAATCGGGCAATTGTCGTGCCTGCGCCATTAACCCGACCGGCGGATGCGCCGGGTCGAAAGGATTTGTCGACATCGCTCCGAAATTTGTGAACGTCAACGAAGCATCCGGATTTGCGGGATCCAATTGCAAGGCATAATTCCACGGCGTGGTAGGATGCACTTCGAATTCATCAAAGCCCAGGCCGCGCGGGTCAGGCGTGCGAACCGTCCATTTTTCACCGATGCGCAACGAATAAACGACCGGACCCCGGTTGATGGCCACAGCGCGACTTGGTCCTGGGAGCGTTTGAATGGGCATGGGCAGATTAATGACGACCGTGTCGCCATTGGACCAGGTGCGGTTAATTCGAAAGAAGGAACCGCTCGAAAATCCGGATTGCGGCTGGCCGTTGACCGAAACGGAAGCGTTGTTGCACCAGCCGGGTATTCGTAAAACAAGCAGAAACGTCGCGGTGTTGCTCACGCAAACATGAAGCCGCACTTGTTCTTCGAATGGATAACCCGTGTCTTCTGTGATTTGGACTTGTGTGCCACCGGCCATGGCATTCATAACCATCGGGCCATAGGCAATTAACGCCAAGCCGCCATCCGGCGTGGCCGCCCAGGAGTTTTGAATAAACTTCGGCCAGCCCATGTGAAAGTTGTAACGGCAACACGGATAGCCGGAATAAGGCCCGGGCAACGTGGCGTTGGCGTAGTCTTCATCAAAACCATGACCGCCATAAACCGCGACCACATTGTTCGCCACGGTATAGTATTGAATGCCTTTGATATTATTCGCCAGCGCGGCTGGCAGGGCGTTAAAGGCAATCGTCTCCAACCGGTCGGCCAGCAAAGCATCGCCGGAAATACGCGTGGCCGTCTCAAGACTGAGCATCGCTTCGACAATCGCGCAAAGCTCGACGCCCTGGATGCTGGCATCGCCGGAAAGAAATTCTGTGCCGCTATTGATGCCAAACGACAGGGCGTTCTCGCGCATCAAATTATCAATGCCCGACCATACGGCATTTTCATCACCCGTCTGATGCGAAAGCTGGTAGTACACCGCCGGCATTTTAAGCGCCTCCTCGACGTTGACATTGTGCTTCGGTTGAAAATCTTTGCCGTAAAGGACAAAGTTATTGCTCGTAAAAATTCCCGGCCAATCGTAGGCCTGTTGATGCAGCAAATCCACCAGGGCCAGCAAATTGGTATCGCCGTTCTGGTTGTAAAGCCAGAGCGCCACGTCCATCTCGTCCCCGGCGCGGGCTTTTCCCCAATCATCCAGCGGGCGGGAAGGCAGGTTGGCCAGCATGTAGTGAAAATAATTGTCCAATACGGCAGGCACGCGTGAGTCTCCGGTGGCTTCGTAATAATCCTTCAGCGCATACGTCGCGATTATGCGCGGCCACCAATCGTCATTTGACTGCGGCCCGAGGTAGCCGTCCGGCCCTTGATGATCGAGCAACCAATCCATCCATTTTTGCGCCTTATGTTTAAGGCCCGCGTCGTTCAAGGTATAAGCCAGCGCCACCAGACCTTTGAAATAGTAAGGTCCCCGTTCCCAATTATCCCCCGTGCCTCCCAGCCATGCATTGTTTGTGCCGATATCATCGGAATAAAGTGTTTCGGCATTGCCCGTCAGACCGTCCCTCTGCATTTGGCATTGTTTGAGGAGCCAGCCCCGCGGTCGAACACTTCCTAGAGGAAGCGCAATAAACGGCGTCGCCATAAGTGGCAGGCGGTTGGCGATAATTGGGGTAGGCGGAAGGTTGACGGCAGAGGGAAATTCCAACGAGTCAGCTTTCAAGACCCAAACCTGCGTCACGAAAATTACCGAGGCGATGACCTTGATAGTCTCTCTCACGCGGTTTAGTTGGTTTGAACATCTACCAGGCCAAAATCCACGTATTGTCCGCCGACGGTTTGATGGCAATGGATGGCAATCATATTTTTGCCCGGCTTCAGCGCCGCTTTCCCTGCCGTAGTTAAGGGGAAGGCATCGTAATTTACGATAAAGCCGCTGGTCTTGAGGGCGAGCACTCCGTTGATATAGACTTCTGCGTCCTCGTCATGATGGAGCCATCCTTCCAAATCGTCATAGGTCGCGGGCGATAAATTGATTTCACGGCGCAGCCAAATATCATCCGTGCTCCAAACCGTGCCGATAAATGCACCCGGCGTACCCCGGGTGCCAAAACCGCTTTTACCGTGTCTCCAGGCTGAGTCATCGAAACCCGACGTCATCCAGCTACCCACCGGTCGTACTGTAGTATAGCTCCACATGGCTGGTTGCTTATCCGCAGCCGGCAGAATCACCGTGACTTTGGGAGGCTCGGGCATGGCCGCCCAATTGGCAGCTTTAGTTTGGTCGCGCGAAGCATATTTTTGCCAGACCGGCTTATCATAGAGCATCTGGATGAACACACCGCCGACAACCGGACGGGCATCAAAACCGACTCTCTGGGCGGTCTTGGTCTGATACCAGTCAGACATGGGCGTGCGATCCGGCGTGGCGTTTAAGAAATTAACCACCCGACTTGCCAAATCTTCTACGTCATCGCGATTTTGAGTCAGCGTTGCCGTCCAGAGGGTCCAATCCAGCTTGGTATAGGTCTGACGATAGTCGAGCGGAAGACCGTACTGGTTTTCCATTTTTTTGTAATAGCTCATCTCCTTTTGTGTCACCTCCTCAGGGAATAAATTCAATCCCAGAATTTTGTCCCAAACCAAATTATATTTTTGGCTCCAGGTTCCCGGCCGGTCGAAAGCGAGACGAAAATGATCGCCGTCATTGGCTTCCTGCACCCAGCGCTGCGCAAATTCGTGCGCCAACTGCGAATACTCGGTGGCTTCGGCGGTATCGCCCCGCATCTCGCACAATTTCGCATACGCGCCGAGTGCACAAATTGTTTTCGCCGACAGGTTCACGTTATGCGCCAGGTGACCGGCAAAGTCATCTGTGCAAAGCTGGTTTTCCGGGTCAAACCCTTTCTTCTTCAGGTAATCCGCCCATTGTTGAAGTTGTTTCCAATAGAGCTTGGCAAACTCTGTGTTTCCTTCCATTTCGGCGACTGCGCAGAAAAGCAAAAGCAAATTACCGCTTTCTTCAACGGGCATTTGGTCCACCGCGCTTACTTCACCGCCGCCATAAACCTGGCCGTTGGCCTGCGGATAAGTTCCCAAGTCATGGGGAGCAAAAGGAAATTTCCAGCGGTCGCTCGCCGCATAATTCATAAAGGGCACGATGAAGGATTTGGCCAGCGTGGGACCGAATAATAAAAATTGCGGTGACATCGGATAAAATACATCGGAAGTGCTGATGCAACCGTTGGAATGGTTTTCTTTGCAGAAGAACATCGGCTGGCCGTTGGCATCAGCCACAAATTTCCCCGAAGCAAAACACTGCCGATAGGCCAGCGCTCCCAATTCCGCATAATTTTCCCCACCCGCCGCGCGTAAATCGCCCATCAATTCATCGTCAAATGCCGCGCAACGTTTTTGCAATGAAGCATAATCACGCGCCGCCGCCTGCAGAAGATCTGAAGCCTCCCAACCATTGCGCCGCCAGTAGGGGCGCAGATTGCGCTTCATATATTGGATTGAATAAAGGTCGTCATAGGCCAGCATCAAATGACAGGAAACTGCCTTTTCCCGGACAGTACCCAGATTGGCCGCAAAGGCGATAACCGAATCATTGCGATCGTTGTGTTGCAGCGATGACGAGGTGGCTGGCGGCGGCAGATGGCCATTATCGGCAAAACCGCTGCGCGAGACATCTGCTGAATTAGCCGTAAGCTCTGATCCTCTTTCCTTTGGCGCGGCAACATAAAAAAAGCCCCAATCAATCCTGACATCGTCCCCTTTCTTTTCCAGCACCGGTTGCTCCACCGTGCCGACGCTCCATGCCCTGACCCCGCCGGTATCCGCGTTTTGAAAATTGACGGCCTGCTGATTGTCATTAACCGCAACTTCAGAACTGGCATCGAAATAAACAGACACTTTATGTTCCTGCGAATCGGTTGATTCCGCCACCCATGTTAAATAGGTAACCGGCCGGGACAGCAAATCCACGTCATCCGGCAAATCCGCTGTCATGAAAGTCAGCGTCAGGCGTATCCCCTGCCCTTTAAAAGTATATATAGTACGGGTCGGCAAAACTTGAAGATCGGATTGAGGCAGCACCGGCACACTCGCAGGAGCCGCCCCCATAAGCCGAAACACCTTCCCATCAATCCGCACGAGGCTGGTGAGTCTCTGGGGTTTGCCGGTCCAATGCTTCGTATCGGTATCGGTCAACTTATCAGCGGGCGACCAGATGCTAAAGTAAGGGTCGCAGGCCACCAGAGGAACTGAAGGCGGACGCAACGTCCCGCCTTTCGCATTCATTAAAAAGCAAAAAACAAACAAAGCGGAGAAGACAAAGCGACTCCCATGTTGAACACACTTTTTTATCATACATTAATACACCTGAGCCATTGTAGAAGAACCTGCTGTCGAAACCAAAATGATTACTGCTCCAACGGACCATTGCCTACCCATGGAACTGTCCAGCTAACTTCCGGATGAGGACTATTATCGTTATTCCATCGCGCCCGCCAAATGTTGTTATTCGGATCAATGACGTCGGTTCTGCGTGGACCTTCAACGTGACTATCCACAAAAAGTATATCAGTACGATAATTATGCCGATTGCAGGGCACCTGCGGATGCCATGTTGGGTCCTGCCCTTGAACCCACGAAGTTGGCGGAGTAGTATTGGCGTTAAATTGGATTTGACCGGCCGGAGTATCCGATCGAATATCTGCCACCGCTATCATATCTGAAGGATGGCGTATTGTGCTATCCATTACTGGTTGGGACCCCACGTCTCCGCCCATACCCAAAACAGGGACATTGGTTATGTTCAGCCCCCAATCATTATAGCCTATCGAGAACCGGGTCCCTTGATTTGCATACGCGCTGCCTCCGGCTCCAGTGACGATGCCGTAACGATCAAGCTTGCCATTTTCACCGATGATTTGTTGGATAGTATTATTCTGCTTGGGATCCCAAGCGCTTTGTGGAAGGGCCGCCGGGCAGAAAAAAGCGTTGCGGGTAGCCATCAAATCCATCAATCGGGTTTGCCAAACATAATAGCCGGATCCGCCCGGATTAAGACAGTTTGGATAGACGTGATTGTAATCTGTGGGATATATGTTCAATGCAATGCCTATTTGCCGGAAGTTATTGATACAACCAGCTTGTTTGGCTTTGGCCTCAGCTTTCTCCAAAACGGGCAGAAGAATGGCGGCGAGAATGGCAATGATCGCTATCACCACCAGAAGTTCAATCAACGTAAATGCGCCTCGACCATTTCGACTGGTCATTAAATTCACATCATTACCACCATACAAAGAGCATCGGGCATGGTGTTGCTTTAAAAGCTTTTTCATGGTCTTTCCCAAAGCTACTTCTGCGGTCATGGTTTGTCATGTGGCATGAAATGGCCACAACCTGGACAGGTGAAACGACCAATATTAACAATGTTTTGCTATTCTTTTACTTTTCTCCTGAGGGCCGGGGCAATGGGGTTCCGGCGGAGACCGGAGTCCCAAAATCAGGCGAACCATCAGCCTTCCAGGCAAAACGCTGGATACGAACATCACGCATCGCACCGGATCCGCGATGAACATGCGCATGATACACAATCCAATTCTCCTTACCATCGGGCGACAGGACAAAAGAGCAATGCCCTGGCCCGAACACCGACTCCGAGCTTGAGAACACCGGTTCAGGGTTCTTGACCCAGGATTTTGAATCCAGCACGTCACCGCCGTTCCAAGCCAGCTCACCCAGACAGTAATCGTCCGTCCACATGCCGGAAGCCGAATAGATCACAAAAAGCCGGTTACCGTGCCAAAGGACCTCAGGACCTTCATTGATTGGCAGTCCCTGCCTTTCCCACAGATGCCCTGGCCTGGAAATGCAAACGCGCGGCCCATCGATCGTCCAGGGATTACTCATCGGCGCGATGTAAAGGTTCTGCGCAACGTTGTCCGTGCCTTCCCACCCTGACCAAATAAAATAGAGTTTTCCGTCCGGCATATCCAAAACGGTCCCATCAATGGCCCAGCGATCCTCTGGCGCCGCAATTTTCGCTTTTAATCTGAACGGTTGAGTCGGATCTATTGAAGTGCCTTCCAATACATACATATGATGATGGAAATTATCGCCATCGTCCGCGGCGGCGTAGATGTACCATTTGTCCTGGATGAAATGTAGTTCCGGCGCCCAAACCTCTTTTGAATAAGGCGTTCCTGGAGTAGAACGCCAAACGCATTTCCAGTTGTCCTTACCAATGTCCTCAAGATTTACCGCCGCATTCACCCAGACACTATTGGGATGATAGGGCTCCGATTGGCAAAAATAATAGTTCGAATTCCATCGGATGACCCATGGGTCAGCGCCGCGACTCACAATCGGGTTTGCAAACATTTGCCCGCCAGAATCTGCTGCGGAAATGATTGCAGGGGCAAGAAATGCCAATGCAACTAAAGGTAACTTCAAAGAAAAAATAAAAGCCCTTGTACGTATCATATTAAAATTTAAAACGACCGATATAGAATTAAAAGGGCGTCCTCGAAAGGACGCCCTTGAATCGCACATCAGACAAACCAAATTACGGGGTCTTCAAGATGAAGAACTCAGCCGGGTTCGTCGAGCTTATCGGAATGGCGTTCGTAAAATCGCCATTGGAACCGAATGTCCCTGTATAGTTCGTGGGCCAATTCGAGACTGGCGTCAGGAGGTTGGTGGAACTGAGCAACCAGAGATTGCTACCCGGCGTGCCGCCCGTGGCCGAGACAATCAGATTGCCACCGGAAACATACGGACTGTTTAAGATCGGCGGGAAGCCGGATGACGTAATGGTCAGGATGCCCGAGGACGGGCTGAAGGTTGCCGTCCCCAGAGGCAGGAGCGTCACCGAAGTGAAATTCCCGCTACCCGGGTTGGAGCTATTAAACAGTTTGTACTGGCTTCCGGACGTCAACGGACTCGAGCTGATATTGCTGACAATCAGCGAGCCGCCATAGGTCACTCCGGTCAAGCCGGCGATCTGGTCATTGCTCGCAGGAGTGATTTCCGCCAACGTCGTGCTGCCCGCCGCCAGCGACAGAGTACTGTTAAAGTTTTGCGTGCCAATCCCGTTGTTGCCTCCGAGTGTACCGCCTGAGGCCACCGTGACTGGGCCAGCCACAGTGTTCGCAGCTAAAAGAGTAGCACCGGATTCTACGGTTATTCCGCCCGCTAAGCTAGCTGCAACCAAAGTGCCGTTGCTGACCACGGTCGTGCCGGTATAGGTGTTAGTCCCGGCCAGGATAAGCGTTCCGGTGTCAAGCTTGGTCAAACCAGCAGTGCTGCCGACGCCATCCGCGAACGCGTTCAGAGCGGTGATGTTATACCCACCGTCATCAATAACCGCACCGTTGGTCCCGATGATAGCGTTGACGTAAGGTTGGATGAAGTACTGCGAACCTGTCGCCGCCTGCAATACTCCACCGTTGAAGTAGAAGGCCTGCAAAGCAGAGTTCGTTGCCGGCACTACGCCTTGATGGAATCCCCAGCCGTTATTGAGATAACCGATGGTAATCTTCGAACCGCTATTGAGATACACGTAGCCGGATGCGGTACCCTGACGCGTGAGGTACATTGTTCCCAATGTAGACAATGTCCCGCCGGGGAGCATATTTAGAACACCGTTGCCGCTATTACCAACGTTGAAATCAGACCCGCTGTTTAAAGTCAAACTGCCGGTACTGGTGCCATTGGTGCTGCCAATTGTCAACGTGCCGGTTGAGCCGGCAGAAACGCCGAGTTCAGTCGCATTGTTATTAACCAACTCCCTGGCCATTCTGAATGCCGGCAATAGTTATACAGGTCCCACAGTAGTCTCTGGCGGAACGCTGCTCGTCAGCAATCTGGCCAATGGCGGCTCACCCAGTGCCATCGGCTCCTCGACAGCCAATCCAAGTAATCTTGTGTTGTCCGGTGGGACCCTGGACTACGTAGGTTCGGCGGCTACCATTAATCGCGGTTATACCGCTGCTGATACTAATGGTGCGGTCGACCTCATCACCGTGAGCAATCTCACTGTGAGCGGTTCCGTAGCCACCGTTCCCGGTGCAGGTTTCATCAAATCCGGTCCGGCACAATTGGCCTACACAGGCAGCGGCGTGAGCACCTTATCGGATGTCCTCGGATATCAAGTCCAGGCCGGAACTGTGTCGTTCGGTGGTTCGGGCACCAATAATGGCGCAGGCAACTTCGATATCGCTGTTAGCAACAACCTCGTTGCCACGCTCCTCGTGACTAATAGCGCAACGCTCAATCTTTCGGGCGGCGGCCTTTTTGACATCGCCGACAGCGAGGGCGTATGGACCAATAATGGCACCGTCACAATAAGCGGAGGAAGCATTAGTCTTTCCTCCAGCTATTCGACCTTTGTTGGGCAGAATTCCAACAGCACAGCCGTACTCAACATCAGTGGCGGCTCGTACAACGCCAATAATTGGATAGCGGTGGGCCGCGACAATGGTACCGGCACCATCAACATCTCCGGCACCGGTGCCCTGAACATGATAAACGGCAACGGCGGCAATTTGGATATTGGCAACTCCGGTGGATTCGGCGGGCAGAACGGCACTGCGGTGCTTAACCAGAGTGGTGGCACCGTTTCAAATATCCTCGCCGGCACCTGG
>Ga0206848_1156_pt1 | contig 15532 bp, 18 predicted proteins | sample Alteio_BWOrgCont_18_FD_152635 | JGI IMG/M metagenome (GOLD analysis project Ga0206848, IMG submission 152635) | Enriched cells from forest soil in Barre Woods Harvard Forest LTER site, Petersham, Massachusetts, United States -... | ecosystem: Environmental > Terrestrial > Soil > Temperate forest >...
TTTGGTAGCAGGAAGCGCCATCTTTAAAGGAGGGACTTCAGAATACCTCAAGAATAACCATAAACTGAGAGGGATGTGATGACCAAGAAACTCTCATCTTCAGAACGCCATGATTCCTTAAAGAAACTCTCTGGATGGGTGGAATCTGAGGACGGCAAATCGATCTCGAAGTCTTTTCAATTTCGGAGTTTTATGGAAGCCTTCTCATTCATGACCCATGCTGCTTTGGCTGCGGAAAAGATGAACCACCATCCCGAGTGGACGAATGTTTACAATAAGGTCCATATCACACTTACAACCCACGATTGTGACGGCCTTAGCGCAAAGGATATCTCCCTTGCGCAAGTCATCGATGAGGCTGCTTTTGGGTTTCTTAATCCTTGTACGACGGATCAGACTGATCAAGTTTTCTAAGAAGGGCTGTCCAATCCCGAATCCCAAAATTAGGCTCAAAGTTCCGGAGGTCTTGGGCTGCCTTTTCACATACCTCAGGGGAGGGAATCAGGACTTTCCCGCCATTGGCTAAGGCTGCACACTGAACCTTACACGCTTGCTCGAGGAAATAAGCATAGAGAAAGGCCTCATGGATCGTTTCTCCACAAGTTAAAGTCCCATGGTTTCTGAGGATCAAGGCTTTCTCAGAGCCTAAGTCTTGGGCTAAGTTCTGTCCTTGCCTACGGTAATCAAGGGCGAGGGAATCATAATCATGATAAGCAAGGCGGTTATAAAAATGAAAGGAAAACTGACTTAAAGGGAGCAGGCCACACTCCATGGCTGAGACGGCAACGCCAGCTGTCGTGTGGAGGTGAAACACAGCATTAATTTCTGGGCGGCATTTATAAATACTTCCATGGATGACGTAGCCTGTTTGATTATATTGGCTCTCGGCCCCTTCCAGAATTTCCCCGTCCAACGTTACTTTCAGAAGAGAAGAAGCTATAACTTCTTCAAACAAAAGGCCAAAGGGATAAATAAAGTAAGAATCAGATCCTGGCAGCCGCGCAGACAGATGGGTGTAAGTTAAATCATCCATTTTGAGGTGAGCGAGGATACGGTATGCCGCTGCGAGTTGTATACGAAGTTGTTTCTCATGGGAAATATGGGTTGAGGGGAAAAGGGATACGGTTGATGTCATGATTACTCCTCTGTTAATTGAGTAAACAAAATCTGAATGATTCCCCCTGATGTGTCATCCTTGGCCAACAAATGCTTTGTTTTCCTATGGAAAACATTAGCATTTGTTGAGCCGAGGATCCATCGAACTCGTGATTTTTATGGATCCTCGGATCAAGAAAAGTCATTGTCCTCGCTGACGCAAGGACAAGACTTTTCTAGTCCAAGGATGACACCTTACGGTAAAATAACATCTGGGTATATCAATCCGGTTTTGCTCACAAAGTTTAATTTTTGAATTTGTTATCATTATCCTAAGTTTTTAGCTTAGGTTAGCACCAGTTTAGCAAATAAAATTTTTTCTTCAATCGTTTTGATAAATAATTTATCACATATGATAAAATTATGTCCAGAAGGCTGGTTTAGGACGGACATCCACATGGACAAAGTCAGACTTTGCATAGTATCCGACTCCTCCTGCTTTCAAAGATCGTGCTGCATTTGATAATTCCTTGAGAGGGGTATGCTCAAGGCGCAGATCTATGGCCTTGCCTTGCATATGGAGACTGTTTTTTGCAACGCCGTGGCTGGCCTTATGGAGTTTGGAATTCGTTTCTTTAGACCGGTATCCACAAATGATGTGATAAGGATCCGTGGTTTTTAGTTTGGCTTGAAGATGATGCAGAACATCAAACAAGCGAATATCCATGGGATGTTCTTTATTATTTCGCCGGTCCCTTAAAAGATAAGCCAGGCGAGTCAAGGCTTTTTCGTCATAATGGCCTTCACGCCAATACACACCCTCAAATTCTTCTAAGGTATGAATGTTATAAAGGGATAGTTTCCGTGAAGAAAATCGTGGTCCTTTTTTGGCAAGGGTAGAAGCTGTAAATACAGGTGTTGCTGCCATCGCCATTGTGGAGGAGGCTAATATAAGAAACCTGCGTCTTGATAAAGTCAGGTTTGACACCGCGTTTTTCCTCTTAACTTTTCCATCTCTTTTATAAATAGAACCCTTATCTAAGAATTACAAGGGAAAAGAGGCCTATCTTAAAGGGATCTTAAGTCTTTTTTGGTATAGGTTAGGATAGGGATCTATTTTACGGTCAGACAGTTTGGTGCTTAGGCTTATGAAAAGGAAATTATATGTATAAAAAATTTCTCAAGACTTCAGATCTTATTTTTGGGGTTGGGTTAATGATACAGACCCTGTACTTCAGCTCATTTGATGAGGCCTTGGGATATGGCACAGTCCAAAAACAATATTATTGTTGTTTCGTCACACTGAATCCTGCATCGATTTCTTGCCTGCCTGGAGAGTATTCATCTGTGTGGCAAGTTATTCAAGATAATAAGGGACGGGCATATAGTACGTACGTTCCTCCTAAATGTCCAAAGGAAGGGTATATACCCATTGAGAAAGAAGGGCAATGAGCGCGACGGCAGTTCTGAGAGCCGTCTACGTGTAAAGAGTGGGCTTGGGGATTGAAATCCTTTTAATCTCTAAAAACAACGCCAACTTTTGCACTGACTGCTTCAAAATACATTTTTGTGAATATGGCTGCTTTCATGGGGTTATAAACTTTACAACTGAAAATATCGATAAATCCTGAATTGGTTTCCTCTGCAAAGTGTCCAGAAATAAGGGACGTTTCAATGAATTGGGTCATTGAATATCCCAAAACCTCATCTTTTTCTCCAAATGTAATAATAGTAGGTTCTCCAAATTTTTTCATGTCGATAACATCGGCGAGATCAAACATGTATCTCTTTAAATGATCAAAGGATCGAATTATTTTTGGATTACACTTTTTAAGATCAATAGAGGTGAGCATCCCCCAGCTTTTTAAGTGATTGAATTCCTTTTCAAATTTTTTGAAATCAAATGTTTTTTCCATCTCATCCAAAGAAAATAGAGTGTTTCTCATTATTTTATTCCTTTTGAGTGTCTCAATTTTATTGTACTGGAATGCAAATCCTGTAAGTCGACGTTTGCATTTCAGCAGTGAGTCTTTATATCCGTCCTAAAAGGAACAATATAAGGAGTCACTGGTTTTTATTTGTTTATTGAAGGGAAAATTTTTATAGCTTCCCTTCAAGGATCACAACATAAAATAGGTTTTTCAACTACTTAAGTTTTTGGCAAATGACCCTGATTCTAAGTTGTTTTCCAGTCGCTCTCAGGTCGTAATACATTTCCCCGCTTTTCGTTTGGTTCCCAATGGATCTGACTTCAAAGTTTGGATCATTAATAATCGCTTTAAGATGGGGATCTGTTGGGGAAGGGTCTTTCAAGATAAATTCCATGTCACCTTCTTTAGCTTTTCCTTCGAGTTGAACAAGTTTTTTAACGTCTTCTGGCCTAAAGTTTGATAAACGTGTGTGGGAATCTGATGATGGATGCTGTGTCGTCATAATATTATCCTCCGATGATAAAGTACATGTAGTTATACATAATGAAAACTATAAATTGAGTATCATTAATTTTTCGTAAATGGGTACATTTCAAGCCTTCCTGAAAGAAAACCTCTGAAAATTCTCCTTCAGAACTTCAGAGTATATATAGTTTTCAATTACTTAATCTTGTGGAAAGCTATTTTGATTCTAACTTTTCTTCCAATGCTTTTCAGATCGTATTCACAGTCTCCCTTTTCAGGGGGAGTACTTACAGGTTCTACGGAAAGAGTAGGCTCATCAACCATCTCTAGAAGCCTTGGATCTGTGGGAGAAGGGTCTTTCAAAATGAGTTCCTTACCATCAAGGGTTATTTTCCCTTTGTTTTGGAGAAGAGCCTTGATATGGCTGGCTTGAATATCCTTACTAGGAGTTTGAAGGGCCTTTAGAGTGTGGGGATCCAGCTCTTTGTGTTGCTCAACTGGATTGCTCGGGCCTCTAGAATCGTTTGAATTTGGCATGTTTTAGTCTCCTCTTTATGGAATGCGAAAATTTCGTATAAGGAAAACTATAAAATAAGTGTGATTAATTTTTAGTAAATGGGTTACCTTTCTCAGCAATTGATGAAATAAAAATGAATCTGTGGAAGGTTGATCCTCCTTGAGGAGGATCCTAATTTGCTAAAGCTCGGTCAATAAGCTTTGCGAGCTCTGCCTTGGGAAGTGGTCCCACTTGTCTTGTAGTAGGGGCCCCGTTTTTTAATATTATCATCGTGGGAAGTGCAGTTATATTAAAATAATCAGCACGCGCTGAGTCTTGATCCACATCCACCTTTTGAAATTTAACTTTTCCAGCATATTCAGTTTCGAGTTCCTGCACTACTGGTGCCAGCTGTTTACAGGGTTCACACCATGGTGCTGAGAACACGAGAAATGTGATTGACGAGGAGGAAGGATTCACTCTTTCCTTCAAAGCTTGAATATTTCCTGTTGCTGCAAGTGTGACAACAAAAATCCCAACCAAGGCTATGGTTTGAGAAATTTTTTTTAGCATGCTGATGTTCCTTTTGCTTGTGTGTCTTCACTCTGGGCTACAATATACCACAGGAAAACAAATAAATGATAAACGTTCTGAATAATCTTAGATAATTTCATAATTTTTAAGATGAATATTCTGTTAAAATAATTACTCATAATCTATACCTAAGTAAAAAATAGAGTAATGTCAATATGTATTTTACAATTTCTTTGACAACACAAGTTTCCCAACGAATTGGGACATATTGCATTCTGCCTTGGAGGTTTTTTAGAAGTCCTCAAATTATTTTGATTGTTTTCCTAAGACTTCATCAATATCAGAATACATAATGATTTCGCTTATGACATCATTTTTAGTTCTTAATAAAGTCAGACCTGAATAAGAAAACTCTTTGTTGGTTGGAAGAAAATTCCCAAACTTTTCATTTAAGGTCGCTTTGGCATTCCATTTGTGAAACTCAAGTTCTGGACTTGTGGAAACATCAGAAATGACATAATGAACATTGTCTTTTCTTTTTCTCTCAAGGATATGATTGATCACAGCTTCCTTGCCATTAATCTTGACTAGGTTAAATGTATACTGAACATTGGTTGAAAAAATTTTTTCAGCAAGATTTTGGTCTCCTGTGGCCCAAAATTTTTCATAGTTCGTGCTTAAACTCATGAGTATCCTCCAAAATTAAGATGGGTCCCCTAACTCTACTGGGAAATGATTAAGAAATAATAAACGCTTACGCTCCGCTCTCGACGAGCGTTTTGGATTCTGGTAGGGTTCAAAAAAAAAGATGTTGGACGATGAAAAAAGTAAGTTTATCAATTTTGGCCTGTCTCCTCGGAGGATGCTCCCTTTTTGGAGATGAAGGCAATCTTCCTCTTTTTACCCTAAAAAGTGGGGTTTATGAGGCTAATCCTTTTATGCACGAATCTATTGCTGTAGATGTTCCTTCAAGTGAAGCCAGTTTAAACACGAACCGCATAGCCATCACTCCTTCTTCTTACCAAAGAGATTATTTGGCGGATGGAGAGTGGCCAGATCGCCTTCCTAAAGTTCTCCAAGAAGTTTTTGTTGAAAGCTTTAGTCAGCGTTGGGGTGCTGCTAATGTAAACCGTGTCGGGACAGGGCTTGCAACCCATTATGTGATCCAATCAGAGATATTTGATTTCTCAGTTTATAATTTAAACCAGGATCAACCTGAAGTTCATGTTAAAATTCTCGTGAAGATCATGGATTTTGCCCATCGCAAGGTTTTGGATGCTCATACATTTACAAAAACCGTATCAAGTTCATCGGCAACCATGGTTGGGATCGTTTCAGCATTTAACAATGCCCTTCATTGTCTTCTTGAAGATGCCATTCCCTGGATGGAAGTCTCATTCCAAAAAGAAAGCGCTTCTGATACCAGAAATCATAAATTGAGCCGCAAGGGCCGTCAGGATAATCCCAAAAACTCGCGTTAAGACATTTGATCCTGTAATTCCAAGTATTTTTTGAATGAACGGGGCTGCCCTGAGGAATAGAAACGTGATGGCAACCACGGCTAAAATGATTCCTCCTAAGGCCGCTTGATCCATAAGAGAATTCCCTGCTTCTTGGGCAAGAAGAATGACGGCCGTTAAAGCCCCTGGTCCTGAAATCAAAGGGATAGCTAAAGGAAAGACAGTGATATCTCCACTGGTACTGGCTTCTTTTGTTTCATGGACAGTCGTTGTGGTCATGCCTGTATGATGGGCGATCACCATTTCAACAGCAGCAATCATCAAAAGAAATCCGCCTGCAATTTGAAAGGCAGGCTGAGTAATTCCTAAAACGTTTAATAAGCCTTCCCCCCCATAAGCAAAAACAAACAAGAGAATGGCCGAAATCCAGCAGGCCTTATGAGCGCTCATGATCCGTTGATGGGTGGTCATTTTTTGAGTGAGCCCCATAAAAATTGGTACCAGCGCCACGGGATCTATGACGACAAAAAGGCTGACAAAGGCATTGAGGTAAGTGTTGGTCATGGCAGTAGTTTACATAAATGTGGGCTTTAGTGAAAGGGGGAAGGATTAATTGCCTTGATGAAAATCCGCACTCCTTTTATAAAGATAACAAGCATCTAAACAACTGGTTGTCATCCTGAACCTTTAGTCCCGGGCTTGACCCGGGATCATTTCAGGATCTCTTGTTCAAGGAGATACCGAAACAAATTCGGCATGACAAATGCAGTAAGAACAAAAAAGGAACATTAAATGCCCTTTCCTAATATTAATCCGATTGCTTTTCAGATTGGTCCGCTCGCAGTTCACTGGTATGGGCTGGCCTATGTGGCTGGGATTCTGGGGTGGTGGCAGTATAGCCTTTGGCTCACCAAGAAATTCCCTCTCATTGATCGGAAAACAGTCGATGATTACCTGGGCTGGGCAATTATTGGCGTTATTGTTGGGGGGCGGCTTGGCTATGTCTTTTTTTATAAACCTTCCCAATATATGGCGAGTCCGCTTGAGATTCTTCAAGTCTGGAAAGGGGGGATGGCCTTTCATGGCGGGCTCCTTGGCGTTATCATTGCAACTGGGCTTTATTGCTGGAAGCGCGGGATTTATTACTTAAATTTCTCAGATCTTGTGTGTTGTGGCGTTCCTATTGGTTTGTTCTTAGGTCGCATTGCTAACTTTATTAATGGCGAGCTATATGGTCGCATGACAGATGTTTCCTGGGGGGTGATTTTCCCAACTGGAGGGCCGTTTCCGCGTCATCCAAGTCAGCTTTATGAAGCGTTTCTCGAAGGCATTGTTTTATTTGTGATTTTAGCCTATGGAGCCCTTTTTACCCGATGGCCCCATCGACGCGGGTTGATGACTGGCATATTTTTTGCAGGCTATGGAATGGCCCGTATCATAGGTGAATGTTTCCGCGAGCCTGATGTCTTTTTAGGGTACTTTGCAGGAGGTTTTACCATGGGGCAGGTCCTTTCAATTCCTGTTCTGATTTTTGGTTTATTTGTTGCATTACGCGCTTTGATCAGAGAAGAAAATGCTTGAGACTCTGATACGTCAAGAAATTCAAAAAAGAGGTTTTCTTTCCCAAAAAGATTTTATGGACCTTGCTTTACGCCATCGCGAGTATGGATATTACCGAAGCCAAGAAGCCATAAACCGTGATTTTACAACCTCTCCCGAAATTTGTCAGGTTTTTGGGGAAATGATTGGGCTTTGGGTCACGGATTATTTTCATAAACTCGGAGGGCCAGAATCAGTTTCTTTGGTTGAACTCGGACCTGGAAAAGGGACTCTGATGGCTGATTTCCTCCGAGCTGCGAGTATTTCGAAACCTTTTGAAGAGTCTCTCAATATTTATTGCGTAGAAATTAATCCCTTGTTACGGGAATCTCAGTACAAGGCACTTTTACGCCCTGCCTCTTGGGTTGAGTCATTTGAGTCTATCCCTTCCAAAGAACATCCCTTGATGATTATTGCCAATGAATTTTTTGATGTCATGCCTGTTCAATATTTAGTCAGGAAAAATAATGTTGTGTCTGAGCGAGTCATTTCTCTTGAAGAAAACAAGTTTGCTTATGCTTTAAACCCCTTTCAGGAAAGCAATGGCCCTGATGAGGCATGGGAAGAGAGTCCTGAGGCTGAAGAGTTGATTCATCAGATTTGTACACGGCTCCTTAATCACACAGGTGTATTTCTTTGCATTGATTATGGGTATGAAGAGGGGAGGGGGGATAGTATTCAAGCCCTTTATCGGGGGGCTCCTTCTGATCCCCTGTCCCATATAGGATTATCTGATTTAACGTGCCATGTTAATTTTGGTAGGCTTAAGGAAATTGCGCTTTCTCGAGGCCTCGGGGTTTTAGGTCCGCTTTCTCAAGGAAAGTTCTTAAAAAATATAGGATTTAACCAGCGAATTGACATGCTCAAACAAAAGAATCCTTCCCAAAAGGCAAGCTTAGACGCAGCAGCAACTCGGCTGATCCATCCTCAGCAGATGGGGACTCTTTTTAAAGTGATGGCGGTGTTTTCGCCCTCATCGGCAATTCCTCTGGGTTTTGAAGCATGAAACTTGAATGTCCTTCCTTTTCCCAAATTCCTTTTCTAAGACATGGGTTTTTTTCCTCAGAACATGAGGTGCTCCAAGGAGAAGGGGGCGAACCACTACCCTCTGTTACCTTAAATCAGGTTCATGGGACTCATGTGATTCATGTAACTGAATCTACCTTGCAAAATACAGAAGGAGACGGGCTTGTCACAGCCACGCCAGGCATTGCCTTGGGCATCTTAACGGCGGACTGTGGGCCTGTCCTTTTTTGTGATCCGACCCAAAAAATTATTGGGGCCTGCCATGCCGGGTGGAGAGGGGCTCGAGCAGGAATCTTACAAGAAACTCTCAAGGCTATGGAAACATTAGGAGCTGAAAGATCGAATATTTGCGCAGTCTTGGGCCCTACCATTTGCCAAGACAAATATGAGGTTGGCCCTGAGTTTCCTGAGTTAATAGGAAAAGCCTATGAGACGTATTTTAAGCCTGCAGTCAAGCCAGGACACCATTATTTTAATTTACCCCTTTATATTTGTGATCAGCTCAAAGCAGAGGGACTTTCCCAAATTTATGACCTCAAGTGTGATACTTTTGTAACACAATTTGCAAGTTGGCGAAGGTTTTCCTCCCAGGGAAAGACTAAGATGGACTTTTCAAACCTTTCAGCGATTGCAATCGTGTGAATTTTATGGCAAGGTTAACCGTCCGGTTGAAACAACTAACGAACTGAAAACGATGAAAGAGTTTCCGGCAACTCTAACGAATGAGGAAGAAAAATGAAATATACTTATTATGTAGCCATGCTTACAGCTTGTGCTTTAACTCTCGCAGCTTGCGGCGAAAAGAAAAAAGAAGAAGCTCCAGCGCCAGCTCCTGAACAAGCAGCGCCAGCTGCAACTCCTGAGCCAGCTCCAGCTCCTGCTCCTGAGACACCAGCAGCTCCAGCTCCTGAAACACCACCAGCAGAAGCGCCAAAGCAATAAGCTCGCTGCAGTCGTGACTTTAAGAAAAACCCCGCATCTAGCGGGGTTTTTTGTTATGCTGGAGTAAGACTCTTTGCAGCCTTAGAAGGCAGAGAAGAAGTCCTTTCAGACCCATCTCTTTTCCGCTTTTTTGGCCGAAGATCCTTGATCATTTTTTGGAAGGCTGATTTTGCACCTTTGATATCACATACAAAATCTTCAAAGCTAATTCCATCAATGCTTTTAACCTCAAGGAGAGTAGGATCTTCTTTAATAAGTTTTGACATCAAAGGAACACCTGCATCTGTGTCTTCATCATCATAGAGGCTTTCATAAACAAAAAATAAATAAGGATATCCTGATTTTTTATCAACTTCTTTAACCTTAGATTTATGGTGGAGAACAACCTTTTTCGAAAAGTCATTGGTCTCATATAGGTTGTCTATAACTATTTTAAAAAAATCATAATTTTCATCTGAATAAATAAAGAGATCAGGAAATTCTTTGAAAAGTCTATCACCCTCCGTGTCTGGCCAGAGAAAGTTCTTAAACATAAAATCCTTATGGGCCATAATAAGGTCACATATTTCTGAACCCATGTAATCATAAACAGCCTGCCAAGTATTTGTGTTTGCTAAACTAGGATAAAGAAAGATATCCTCTAAAGGGTGCTTTAATTTTATGCTATAAATTCCATATATTTTTGCATTTATAAAATCTTGGCGATTTGGATAAATGTAATTTAAAATATCGACAATAATAGCTGGCTTAAATTTCATAAAAACCGAATCGAGCTTCTTTCTCACAATCTCAGGGTGAGAAAGGATGGTAGGAAGGTCAGGGACTTGCCCTGCATGATAGTGAGTTTCTACATCAGATAATGCTTTTTTTAACCATTGTGTTTCTTCAGCATCGCTTAGAAATTCTTGTTCTGGCTGGCTTTGAAGGCTTGCTAAATAACGAGGAATGACTCTTCCATTGTTCTCTAACTTCGTCAGTTCTTGCATGAGGAATATGCTATTTTTTTTAAGGATATCGAATGCTTCCTTACTCAGGGGAGCTTTTAAAGCCATCTCTAAAAAAGGTGTCGATTTACCGCCGGATCCTAGAACGTGCCACAACCCCCAATGATCCCCGAGTTCTATAAGCCGAGAAGCACTTTCTGGGACAGTTTTACCTCTCTGAAGTTTTACCCATTCGTCAGCCAATTTAAATGGATTTTGACAATATCTAAATAAGGCAGTCACCGTTGTAGCATCTTGATCAAGAAGAAACTGGTAAATTTGGTCTTCATGAGCTTTGTCTAATTTTACCTGTTTGTATGTTATTTTGTTTAAAATGCTTTTTAATATTTCAATAATATCTTTATTGTTATTTTCAAAAATCCCATCAATGATTTGCTCAAAACTGATTCCACATTGAATCAGTGAATCTATAATGACATCTTTGAAGCGCCCTTTACAGATTGTCTCTAAAATCTTTAATTTATATTGGGGAAAGTATTTTAATAATGGCTCAGCGTCCCTTCCATCATGAAAAGAAGAAATATTCGTATTAAGCCATGCCAGAACAATCTCTTCAGGAATCTCTTTTATGTTAAAATGGGTGAAAAGAAATTCTATGCCTTCTACAAGAGTTTTATTATAAAATTTATTATAAAAAAGACGAACGGCTTTAAAAAAACTATGACGATGTTTTTCAAAATCTTCACTTTTTTGAGCAAAAAAACTTTCGTAGATTAATGTAAGCATTTCAATAGGCTTTTGGCTTGTCCGTAGGGTTTCAAAAATAATGGCCCAAGGATCAAGATCAATGTCAGGATAGGCTTTCAGGAATTCCTTCGCTCCCTCAAAATGGTCATTCGCCAGAAGATGGGAAAAACCTGCCATAGCAAAAGATTCTTCAGCTTCCTTCCCTGTCATTCCTTTATAAGCCGTGTGATAAAGAGTTTTTAAAGAGGGATACTCAATAAAACTACCTGGCATTACTTTTGTATGGGATGAAAGCCAGTGAGCAAGCGTCCCAATTGAGGCTTGTCTCATTTCTTGGTCAAACTGTTTTTGTTCATCTTCAGTCAAAGGAAAGCGATTGATGACTTTCATTCGAGTATTTGGATCGAAGACAAAGCGAGGATGAAGGGACAGGCGGGCTTCAGGGAAAAGGTGTCTTTTTTCTACAGGAAAAGCTCCTTCTTTTTCATCTTCTTGAGAAAGGTCGCTTTCATCATCAGAGATAAGGTCACTTTCTCCATCTTCAGAAGATTTAAGTGTCTCTTTAGGGGCTTCATATTCTCCTTGGATGCGTTTATAAATCTCAAGGATAGGAACAGGAACGCCGTTAACTTCTTTTAAATGAGTCCCACTTTCATTCGAAGCAAAAGCATGTGCAGCGATAAGGGAAGGGGGCGCTGCAATTCCCATAATCACGCTGTTTTCAAAAGTTGAATCATTGTGAGCCAAATATTGTAAAAAGGGAGACCTGAAGAAAGGATAATGGCCAACGATTCCAGCCAGCGCTGTGGCTTCATCAAATTTCTTTTCAATATCAGGGGGAGCAACACTATGATTATTTAAGAAATATTCAATGGAAGAAGAGGTTGAATTGGTTGTTGAGAGACCTGCTGTGGTTATAACATTTGCACACAAAAGTGCAGAGGCACGGGCAGGGGTATCATTTGCACCATATGCCGTAAAAAGTTCATCCAAACTCCCTGCGTTCCTGAAATAAATATCTGTTCCCCTCATCATAAGTTTGTGTCCCACTAAAGGAGTTAGGGAAAGCAGTTCCCTCATATGGGTAAAGCTATTCCAGAGGTTATTCAGGTCCGCGTTGGCCCCATGAATCAGGATGGGATAAGATTTGTGCTCCTCTTCCCAAGCTAATAAATCAGCAAGATGCTCAAGGTCTTGATTCGTAAAATTAATTTGCCTTTTAAATTCGTCCGTAACCCCATCTTGATCGTTTTCTGTTTCAGAATGAATTGTTAAATAGGAGCGAAGATTTTCAATATCTGCAGTCCGCTGAGGGGGGAGCTCATCTTGAAAATCTTGTCCTGTTTTAAATGCTTCCCCAAGGACAAGGCGAAGATGAATCCGGCTTAAGGTCAGATCACAACTTGGATTCCATCCTTGGGTTGTCTCAACATTGAGGGGGGATTTTTGATAGTATTTATGTTTAAGTTCAACCATCGCGGCCCCATGGGCTGCTACCGCATAGGCAAAATCTGAGCGGTCTTTTTCTACTGAAAGGGGGATGGTCTTAGGCTCAAACCCATTGATGGTCAAGGTTTGATGGCTTTCTCCCCAAGCATTCTTCCCAAAAGGAACGGCAGGGACTTTATATCCTGTAATGGTTTTTCCTGAAGGGAGTCTTTCTGTATAGGTTTCAACCGGTGCAAAATGATCTGGCAGATGCCAATGCAGTTTAAATTCAGCGTATTCTTCTATAGGAAGGTCTTCTGGATCCTCCTGAATTGGCTTATCATCTATAAGATACAAGCGGTTAAAATAAGATTGAAGAGATTTATTAAATCGAGAAATATCTCCCTTTATTGCGATCTCATTTAAATAGGCTAGGGCTGAATCTGTTGAAAGCGCCTGAAATAGGGGCTCATAAAGAGGAATATTTGTCCCATTTTCAAGCTCAATATTTTCTTGATTTTTTAAGGCTGTGAGGATTTTTCTTAAAGAAACCCAATGGAATTCGGTGTATTCCTTACCCTCAGCTTGGCCACCCTCTTCAAGGGCTTTCATGAGGATATGCGTGTCAACTAACCTGACTTTTTTCCAATAGAGTCTATAAAAAACTGATTCATCTTCCTTCCGTTTGTCATAAAGATCAATAAAAGGAAGGGATTTCAGGTCATGGGGGTGATAAGCATAATACCCGTTTGTTTCTTCTTCGGCCTCGCGGCTTGCTGTTTGATCTAAAGTTTCTCCGTCCTTACTCCCTCCTCCAGGATTACAAAGACTCTCATCATCATCTCGGATCCCTAAAAGAATAAGGACCTCTTTCTTTTCATCAATAGCATAGGGGAGAATACCCGCGGCTGTGCGGGCAGGATCTCCCTGGAAAGTCCGCTTTGAAGGAATGGATTTGTACTGAGGAGATTGCTCTAAAATTGAATCAACTTCTTCAATTTTTAAAGAAGAGGCCCCTTCAGAAAGGATGGTACCTGTAAGCAAAACACTCAATAAAAGAAGAGATTTATTCATAATATTAAGCCATAAATTAAAAGAAAAGACTTATCTAATAATGTAGAGATGAGGATGTATTTATTCAAGTGTTAGTTGTTAAAAAATAAAATATTATCGATATTGTATCATTAGCGAAATAAAAAGGAAGGAGATAGATCTATGGCTCAATACCGGCCAATTTTCCCTTTGGTGTCAAGCCTTGATAAGCCATCACTGCTCTCTGGGGAAATGTATGATTAATTTCCCAACGTTGTCATCCTCGGAGTAGAAAAGCTTTGTTTTCCATTGGAAAACATTAGCTTTTCTTCATCCGAGGATCTATATAACTCTTGAGGTCCTCGGGTCAAGTAAATCCTTGTTTTTTTATACAAAAACAAGGATTTTCTAGCCCGAGGATGACAATTTTTTGGGTGCGAATAATTTTCGGGGACAGCAGTGTGACACACGCTACGGGGTGATTGGCATTACAAGGCTTAGAGAAACGCATTTGATGCAATCAAGAAACTTACATCTATTGCCCCTGTTGCTCTTTTTCTTCAGGCCAGAGAAGAACATCTTCTAAGACCTGATTAATATCCTTAAGGCCCATGATACCGTCGGAGGCCGCTTTGTCTAAAAGCTCAGCATAAATATGCTTGCGGAGTTCTTCGTATTTTCCAGAGGAGATCATCCAGTTCTCAAACCTTTTCTCAAGTTCAGGAAGCGCTATATCAATAAGTCCTATTTTACGGATATATTTTGCTTTTTCTTCATCGTTTTTGGCCTCGTCTTTTTTCTTGCTCAATTTTTCTTTATCTTTGAGACTTCCAAGGCAATTTTGACCAGCTTCTGACTCCTCACGGGCCTTTTGATAGAGGGAATTTGCAATCCCCTCAATGTTTTCTGCCTTTGTCCGCTTTTTCAAAATGAGTTCAGGGTCCTCGGTGGTGAGAAGAATTTGATTTTTTGTAAACCACGCGTCTATTTTCTTGGCTTGGGCTTCAAGGCAAGGACCCGCATCCAGAAAGGCTTCCTTTAAGAAATGCCTTTTTGCAGTGGGTCTTTCTTTCACAGCATGCCAGGCTGCTTCAAGCGTATTATAAAAATTATAAGCTCTTGATTCTAAAGAGAGATCGCTTTCTTCAGGATGAAGAAGGATATCTCCTATTCTTTCCACATAAATCTTGGATGGATAACTTAATCCAGTCCAGTAAATATCAGCACAAACTTCAGCATTGAGTTCGTGAAGGTTTTGAAAGCGCTGGACAGAGAGGGAAGCTCTTTTTTTCTCGGTCTCACTGAGCCCTTTTGCCTCTTGAATCGCAGCGAGAACCTCAGCATAGAACGCCTGCTCTTCAGGTTTGATCTCACGGAGATTATCTGGATTAAATTCCCATTTATTTGCAATCTCCTTCTGAGGATTGCTCATGAGGGGGTTAAAATTTCCTGCAACATGACCCAAAGCTGGATTTACGGGAGGGGGCTTAACCTCTTCTAACATTTTCTTCAAATGAACCTTCTCTAGCGTCAATTTATCAAAGATTGCTTTTTTTTGTTCTAGTGGCAGCTTTTGAAATTGTTCAGGAGTCATGTTTATCAAAAGATTGAAACCAGCTCGTTTCCGAGCGAATTCTATAGCACCTGGATCCTGAATTGCACCGAAAGCTTCAGGAGGACGCTCCATCAGTTCTCTAAATTGCGCCAGTCTTTGTTCACGTTCGGGATCAGGGACAGGTTGAACAGGGGCATTTTTAACAGCTGCTGGTGGAAGAGCCGGTAACGGCAAGGGAACCCAGTTTTCATAAAGTTTTTGAGGAATGCCCCAGACTT
>Ga0206848_1157_pt1 | contig 15363 bp, 11 predicted proteins | sample Alteio_BWOrgCont_18_FD_152635 | JGI IMG/M metagenome (GOLD analysis project Ga0206848, IMG submission 152635) | Enriched cells from forest soil in Barre Woods Harvard Forest LTER site, Petersham, Massachusetts, United States -... | ecosystem: Environmental > Terrestrial > Soil > Temperate forest >...
CGCTGCCCGCCACGACTGGCATGGTCACAGGTTGGAGAGCGTCTTCGATGTGGAGGACCGATTCCTCGCGCTGCTCCTCCATGGAAGGGAGGTCGAGGCCATCCTGGAGGGTGAAGATTTCAAAAATTCCAACAGGCTGGAGACTGCGGGAAATGAGGAAGGCCAGAGTGTTTGCCAGAATGATGGGCAGAATGATGGAGTAATTGCCGCTGACCTCGAGCACCATAAAAACTGAGGTGAGGGGAACGCGCAGGAATCCGGCAAAGAGAACGCCCATGCCGACGAGCGAATAAGCGCCGATGGTGCCGGTGAGGTGCGGGAAGAAGTGCTTTTCGAACGCCCCCACGGCGCCACCGAGCATGGCCCCGATGAAGAGAGTGGGAGCGAACATGCCGCCGGGAGTTCCGCTGGAGAAAGAAAGTGTGGTGGCCAGCAGTTTGAGGAAGACGAGCGCCAGGAGAATTTGCCAGACAAACTGGCCGTGCATGGCCTGATCGATGACATCGTAGCCAGTTCCCATGACCTGGGGGAAGAAGCCGATGGCGCCGACCATGAGGCCCGCGACGCCTGGCTGAAGGAATAAGGTCCAGCGCGGGAGCGCGCGCAGTCGTGGGCGGAGGAAGCCGAGCATCAGTGAAAATAGCGGCGCGAGCAGGCCGCCGATGACTCCCAGTACGGCGTAGGCCATCAGCTCACGGGCATCCTTCACGCTGATGGAAGGAATGCGGAACATGGGCTCGGCGCCCATAAAGCCGCGCACCACGACGACGCTGGAAATAGCAGAGAGCACCAGGGAGCCCAGGACGGCGGCGCTCCAGCTGCCGATGACTTCCTCAATGACAAAGAGGATGGCGGAGATGGGGGCGTTGAAAGCGGCAGCGAGTCCGGCGGCTGCGCCGATGGGCGCGAACATCCGTAGACGGCGGCGAGAAAGGTTGAGGTTGCGGGCAATGATGGATGCTACTCCGGCTCCGATCTGCAGCGACGGGTCTTCAGGTCCCAGAGAATGGCCGCTGCCGATGGCGAGGGCAGAGGTGAGGAATTTTCCAATGACGGTACGGAAGGATATGTAACCGTCATAGATATATAAAGCAGCTTTAGTCTGGTTGACACCGCTGCCACGCGCGGCCGGGAAGAACCACATGACGAGGGCGGCGACGACCAGTCCAGCGACGGCTGGAACGATAAGAAGGCGAAACTGCCCGCCATGGGGGGCCGATCCCAGAGTAAGAAGGCGAATCCATTCGATGGCGATGCGAAACGCGACGACCAGCAGGCCTGAGATGACGCCGATAAAGATGGAGAGGACCAGGAAGAGGCGTTCGTCGCGGGTGGGCGCGATCCGGTCGAGGGTCGCTGACAAAGTTGCACGCAACTGAGGGGCCGGCGCAGGCGGTGTGGCGGCCGACGACGGCGGGGCCGCGACAGACTGAATCGGTGGCTCGGCCATTATTGTTGTTCCACCGCCTGGGGATTGTGCGCGATACGCAGCAGCAAGGCGTCGTCGCCTGTGGGCTCACCGCAGACCGGAGCCGTGGTGATTTCGGTGTTGTATGCGAGCTGGAGGATGCTCTGCTCAAGGTCCGGTTGCTGTTCAAGCTGGGACATGGTCAGGCTGGAAGGAACCTGACCCCATTGGGACACCAGGGCGGCCAGCCTGGCCGGCGCGGAAGAGACGGACGCCGCGCAGGTGCTGAGCCTCTTGCGGGCAATTTTTCTGATCGAAAGGACGCGCTCAGCGCGAACGCGTGGAGCGAGATCGAAGGCAGGATCAAGATCAGCTACGTGTAGAGACGTATCGAGCATATAGCGGTCAGCCGTTTTTTTCTCGTCGGAGAAATGGGTAGCAGCAGCACTGGCCATGACATGACTCAGAGAATCGGCCGCCAGGCGGTACATGCCGAGGGCGAAAGCGGTGCGGCCAGCCCCTTCGAGGGCAGCGATGGGAGGATCGCGACGCGCAACCAGAGAGTGATAAATACCAAGGGCATCCTGCGGGGCATGTGCCTGCTCGAGAAGGCCTGCGATGTCCAGCTTGACGGCGGGATCGTCGGGCGCATTGCCGGCCGCGATCAGTAGCTGGTTACGGGCACGGCTGTATTCGCCGCGTGAGATAAGGTAGCGCGTCATCTCCAGGCGAACTTCACGACGGCGATCGTAACCATTCCCCTGCCAGGTACCATCGAGAGCGGCCTGGTAGTGAAGGACCGCCTGATCTTCGTTGCCTTCCTGGACGGCGAGGCGAGCCAGCTGCAGGTTGATGGTGCCGTCGCCGGGCGCAGACTCCCATAGGGTGGTGAAGTAGACGGATGCTTCCTGAATTTTGCCCGCATCGGAGAGGGCGGTTGCCAGCTCGATTTCGGTATCGCGGCTGGGCACGTAGGCGAGCGCGGAACGGAGGTCATCGATGGCCACTGCGGGCTGGCCGGCGCGCAGAGCAGCCTCGCCACGCGTCTTCCACCGGACCCCGAGTTCCTGCTGGTGGTTGGTAAACGAGCGAAACAGAAGCAGCGTCAGAACGAAAATAACGGCGGTGATGAGGAAGAGCGTGAGGAGAGAAACAGCGTCGCGCAGGATGAGATTCCGGCGTGCCAGCCGCTCTTCCGGGGTGAGGATCGTACTTGCCTGCACTGAAGCCATCCTCTCCATATTCCCAGATTTATTGGTCGATTCGCGCATCCCAGAAGAAGTCTGCAGATTTCCAACCGGCCGTTTACAGGGGTAGGATGAGGATGCAGGCGAGATAAAAAGCATGAATCGTGAAGAGAAACAGGCGGCACTGGAGGCGCGGAGTGGATTCGGCCTGGCTGGCCTGGACCGCGCATCGTGTTCTCGGGGAAAAGATGCTTGCCGCGATTGCGGATTCGGCCTCGCTGGCGAGGAGTCATTACCGCGACGCGGTAGCGTTTGCGGAGGAAAATGCGATTCCTTTGCTGGTCCTGGAGACGAAGGAACTGGAGCGCGAGGCGTATGCCGCGAACACCGGAGACCGCTGCTTTCATTGCAAAGATGAGCTGTTCACGATGCTGGAAGCGGAGCGGGCAGCGCGAAATTTTGGCGCTGTCGCTTACGGATTGAATCTCGATGATGGGAAGGATTTCCGCCCGGGACAGAAGGCGGCCGCGGAACATCATGTGGCCGCGCCGCTGGCCGATGCAGGGCTGAGCAAGGCGGACATTCGGGCGTTGGCGCAGGCGGCTGGACTGCGGGTCTGGGATAAGCCCGCGTCGGCGTGTTTGTCGTCGCGCATCGAATATGGGCGGCGCGTTACGACCGAGGCACTGCGCCAGGTGGAGGATGCCGAGGAGGCGTTGCGTGCGCTCGGGTTGCAGAGGTTTCGCGTGCGACACCACGGCAGCGTGGCGCGGATTGAGATTGCGGAGGAGGAAATGGCGGCTGCACTCGAGTCGGCGTTCTTTCGCAGGATGGCGGCGGCGGTGCGCGGTGCGGGTTTTCCGTATGTCGCGGTCGACTGCGACGGCTACCGATCGGGCTCGATGAACGAATTGCTCCCGGCGGAAATGCTTGCGGGGAATGTCCGGAGCGGGACGAGGGCATCCTGAAACTTCTATGAAGATTGGGACAATTGAGTGCTTCGCCGGAATCTCCGGGGACATGCTGCTGGGTGCACTGATCGACGCCGGGGTACCGGCGGAGATGCTGCAGAATGCGGCGGCGGCGCTGCAGATTGGCGCCGAGCTGCGGATTCACTCAGTGAATCGTAGTGGGATTCAGGCGACGAAGGTGGATGTGCTGGAGAACGGAGCGCTCGCGGAGCGACACGAGGATCATGCGTACGGGGATGAGCACGGAGGCGAGCCGCACGGGCATCACGACCACCACCACGGCAATATTTCGCATCACCATCACGGTATGGCCGGGCACTCGCATGGATCCCGTGGAGCCAGCGCCAGCGATTACGCCCATACGCATGGCCGGAACTGGCCGCAGATTCGCGAGCTGATTACGGCGGCGGCGATTCCTGAGGGAGCGAAGGCAATTGCGCTTCGAGCTTTCGCGCTGCTGGCCGAAGCTGAGGCGAAGGTGCATGGAATCGCGCCGGAGGAAGTGCATTTTCATGAAGTGGGCGCTGTGGACACGATTACGGACATCGTGTGCGCTGCGGTCGGGCTCGATTCGCTGGGCGTGACGGCGTGGTGCTCGTCTGCAGTGAATGTGGGCAGCGGGTTTGTGATGTGCGCGCATGGAGAGATGCCGGTGCCTGCTCCGGCGACGGCGGAACTGCTGAGGGACGTGCCGGTGTATTCCGCGGGGCCCCGGATGGAGCTGACAACGCCGACAGGAGCAGCGATGCTGCGGGCGCTCGCGTGCACGTTTGAGCCGCAGACGCCGCTGACGGTGAGTGCGGTGGGGTATGGCGCCGGCGGGCGAAATCCAAATGGATTTGCCAACGTGCTGCGGCTGTCGGTGGGGACGGCGGTCGAGGATGCAGGATTGCGTGGGTCGTTCTCGCGGGATCGGGTGGTGGTGCTGGAATGTGCGCTCGACGATGCAACCCCGCAGCTGGTGGCCCAGGCGATGGAACTGGCGCTGGAACATGGCGCGCTGGATGTGATGGCTGCGCCGGTGACGATGAAAAAAGGCCGATTGGGAACTTTGCTGACGGTACTTGCGAAGCCGGAAAACGAAGTGGATCTCCAAAACTTACTGTTTCGGGAGACGACGACGCTGGGGATCCGCCGGCGTGAGGAAGAGCGAGTGATTCTGGATCGGGAATTTGTAACCGTAGACACGCAATATGGCAAGGTTCGGATGAAGGTAGCGTCGGCAGGAGGACAAGTGCTGAATGCGATGCCGGAGTATGAAGATTGCCGGCGGGCGGCGCGGGAATACGACGTCGCCCTGCGGGCGGTGATGGAAGCTGCGACGTCAGCACACAGCGAAAGCCGCAACGTGAAGGAACAGGCATGACCCGCGAGATGATTCTGCAGCTTCTGGAAAACGTGCAGTCGGGTGCGACGACCCCGGCGTCGGCGCTGCATGAGCTGGCCAGGATGCCTTACGAGGATGCTGGATTTGCGCGGATCGATCACCATCGGGCGTTGCGGCTGGGGTTGCCGGAAGTGATCTACGCAGCCGGGAAAACTCCGGCGCAGGTGGCGGAGATTTTTGCCCGCATGGCTGCTGCGGGCGGCAGTGTTCTGGCAACCAGGGCCGACGCAGGCGCCTATGAGGCGGTGAAGCGGCGCGTTCCGGAAGCGGTTTATCACGAGCAGGCGCGCATCATCGGGCTTCGATCAGGAGCGGAGGGCGCGAAATCGGGGCCGGTCGCGGTGGTTTGCGCGGGCACCAGCGATTTGCCGGTTGCCGAAGAGGCCGCGATCACTGCGGAATATCTGGGACTTGAGGTTGAGAGGATCCAGGACGTCGGCGTAGCTGGACTGCACCGCATTCTTGCGGTTCGCGAAGGATTGTCGTCCGCGCGAGCGGTAATTGTTTGCGCGGGGATGGAAGGAGCGCTGCCCAGCGTAGTCGGCGGCCTGGTGGCTGCTCCGGTCATCGCTGTGCCGACCAGCGTTGGCTATGGCACGGCGTTTGGTGGCGTGGCAGCACTTCTGGGAATGCTGAATTCCTGCTCGCCCAACGTGTGTGTGGTGAATATCGACAACGGATTCGGCGCGGCGTACGTGGCGGCGATGATGGTGCGGCCACAGATGGTCGAGCAGAACGACCCAGCGCACTCGGACAATGGCCTGGCCGCGGCAACTGCGAGAACCCGCTGATCCACTCAGGGGATGAGCAGCACTTTCCCGCTGGCACGACCCTTCTCGGCAAAGTCCTGCGCCTTGCGGGCTTCCTCAAGAGGAAATGTCTTTGCGATAGGGATAGAGAATTCTCCGCGTGCTACATCGCTGGCTAATTCATACAGGCGGGAAGCGTCGGGTTGGGCCATGATGGCGCGGACCTGGATGTTTTTACCTGCTGCCGCTTTTGGTTCACCCAGAACCGAGCCGAGAACGCCGCCAGGCTTGATGGCTACCAGAAGTTTGGCGATGGTTTCGCCGTTTACGGTGTCGGCGATGGCGTCGAGATTGTTCAGGCTGGCAATGTCTTTTTCATCGTCAAGAGTAACGACGCGTCCGGCGCCCAGCTTGGCAGCTGCGTCCCTCTGGGACGATTTAACGCCGGCAATCACGTGCGCTCCATGCTTGCCCGCGACGTGGACCGCGGTACGTCCGACACCGCCCAGCGCTCCGGTGACCAGCACGGTCCAGCCCGGCTGCGGCTGCACTCCCCGCTCGATGAGCTGGGCTCCGGTGGTGAGAACGAGAGGCAGAGCGGCAGCTTGTTCGAAGCTAAGGCCGTCAGGAATAGCGGCGAGGATGTTGGCCTTTACGGTTGTGTACTCCGCATACGTGCCGAAGGCGAGGGCCATCACCCGCTGACCCTCTTTGAGTCCGGTTACGTCTTTGCCGAAATCGGCCACTTCACCGGCAAGGTCGCGGCCGAGAATGGCGGGAAGCTGCAGTGGCATGCGGGCGCGCGCCGCGCCGCTGCGAAGTTTCCAGTCGATCGGGTTAATGCTGGTGGCGCGCACGCGGACTCGTACTTCATCGGGTCCGAAGGGCAGCTCCGGCTGATCGGTTTTGTACTGCAGCTGGTCGACGTCGTCATATTCGTAGAGAACAACTGCTTTCATCACGGAATCTCGTCGCCGAGGTGGGATGAAGAAAGAGAGAGACCCGGCCGCATCAAATATTGAAAAGAACTCATACGCCGACGGGCATGTTCTTCGGTTTCTTCGAGAGGAGCCACAGCATCCCGATGACAGCAAGGAGGGATCCAAGGCCGGCGAGGCCGAGAATCCGCAGAACAGCCACCGTGTAGCGACCCTGGGAAGGCGAATAGCTGCAGCAATAGAGAAGCACGAGGTCGCTGAGTGTCCCAATACGTCGGGTGCTGGCCTGGATGAGCGCGAGGCGGACATCGCGTGGCTGATAGTCGACGCCGAAGAGGTATTTCGAAAGGCGGCCGTCGGGCGTGGCGATCATGATTACGCTGGAGTGCGCGAATTGCGTCATCTTGCCGTCAGGACCGGGAACGCGAACATAATGGAAGCCGGTGGCCTGGGCAAGATCGGTGATGGAATTCTGCGCGCCAGTCAGGAAATGTACGGACTCCGCGGCGCCAGGGGCCTCGATCATGGCGAGGAAGAGCTGCTTCTCGGCAGCGGCGGCGGCAGGTCTATCGGACGGATCGATGCTGGCGACAACAACGTCGTAGTCATGGCCGGCGTTGAAGCCGCTTTGATGCAGCGCCGATGCCATCCCGTGGAGCACCTGAGGGCAAAGCATCTGGCAGTTGTAGTACATGAGCGCGACCATGACTGGGCGATTGTGATTGAAAAAGTCGCCGAGCGTGACGTCGCGGCCGGATTCATCTTTGAAGGCATCGCTCAGGGGGAGAGGGCGGTTGAGGTTTTGATCAATCCCGGCGTTCTTTTGCCATGCGGGGCTTTGCTGCGCGGTGGCGCCAACGGGACGGTCGGCAGAATACTGGGCACGAGCGGGCAACGCGACGAGCAAGAGGCTCAGTGCGAAAAGAAGGCCTACGAAGGGACGGAAACGGTCCACATTTCAGAATACGCCGCGCCACCGCTCTTTCATGGGAGCGGGTGCAGGACCACCGTTTTTCCCGTGCGGGCGGACTGACGGGCCGCGTCGAGAATCTGCATAACGACCATGTTGGTGTCGAGGGACGTGAGGTCGTGGTCGGGGTCAAGCTGACCACGGACTACGGCGGCGAGATAGTGCAGCGACGTATCCTGGGGCGCCGGGAGTTGCGGTATGTTGAGGCCGACCTCAGGGGAGGCGTCGGCGACGCGCTCGCGGATTTGCGTGGGGTTCGGAGCGATGGCGTATCCCTTCGTTCCATAAACCTCAGCATCTTTTCGGCTGAAAGGCCAGTTCCACGAAGGCAACAGAACGGCCTGGGCGCGTGGATAGCGCAGGATGATGGTGGCATCGTCGTCGACGTGCGGGTACGTGTCCGGCTTGTCGGTTTGAGACACAGCGGTCACGCTGACGGGTGCTTCGCCGTGCATAAACCACGTCATGAGATCGGCGCCGTAGCACCCAAAATCATAGAGGGCGCCGGCGCCGTTCTCCGCGGGATCGGTTAGCCACTGGAGAAATTCCGGTTGAACGCCGATCTCCTTCGGGCCCTGATGGCCATCGCGGATGATGGCTTTGCGCAATTCGCCGAGGCTGTCGTGGCGCAGCAGATCGTAGAGGGCACGGTTGCTGGGATACCACGTGGTTTCGTAATTGACCAACACCTGGATGTGATGGCTGCGCGCGGCGCGACGGATGGCGAGCGCATCGTCGAGCGAGAGAGTCAGGGGTTTTTCAACCATGACTGCGATGTTGTGGTCGGCGGCTGCTTCAATGATGCGGCGGTGTTGTGCGATGGAGGTGTAGACGAGCAGCGCCTGCGGCTGCTGGTGCGCGAACAGGTCATCGAGGGTGGGATAGAAGAGGCTGGGATCGAGATGGAATTGCTGAGCGTATTTGTCGCGGAGGGCCGCATCGGCATCGACGATGCCCACGAGTTGTGCGTCGGTTTGTTTTGGAAACTGATTCAGGAACCCGGTGACGTGGCCATGCTCGAGGCCGACGATCGCAACACGGACGGGTGCGGGCTGTCCGAAGCACCGCGAGGCGGAAAAGGCAGAGACGATGGTGAGGACGAGCCAGGCGATTTGCAGCTGCCGCATACGCATGTATTCATGTTACTGCCGCGAACGATGCTGGGCGGAGGCCGTTGCAACGCCGCTTTGCGGAGTGTTAGCTTGGGTATTCGATCCATCCACAGAAACAGATCAGCGAAGGAAATCAACCGACATGCAGACCAGCTATAACGGGTTGACCCTGCCCAAAGACGGCGAGGCGATCCAGTATGCGAATGGGAAGTACAACGTTCCCGATCATCCGATTATTCCTTTCATCGAAGGCGATGGCACGGGCCGCGATATCTGGCGGGCGTCGCAGCGGGTATTCGACGCCGCGGTGGAGAAGGCCTACGGTGGCAAACGCGCAGTAAAGTGGTTTGAGATTTATGCCGGCGAAAAGGCGTTCCGCGAGTTCAAAAACTGGCTTCCGGACGATTCGGTGAAGGCGGCAACAGATTTTCGCGTGTCGATCAAGGGCCCGTTGACGACGCCGGTGGGCGGAGGAATTCGGTCGCTGAATGTGGCGCTGCGGCAGATCATGGATCTGTACGCGTGTGTGCGGCCGGTGAAATATTACGCCGGGGTGCCGAGCCCGGTGAAGCGTCCGGAAAAGCTGGACGTGGTGATCTTCCGCGAGAACACTGAAGACGTGTATGCGGGCATCGAGTTCAAAGAAGGCACCGCGGACGCGAAGAAGCTGATCGACTTCCTGAACAACGAAATGTTGAAGGGCGGCAAGAAGAGGGTTCGCGAGGATTCAGGTGTCGGGATCAAGCCCATTTCGATCTTCGGAACGAAGCGACTGGTACGGTATGCGATCAAGCACGCGATCGCGACGGGCCGCAAAAGCGTGACGCTGGTGCACAAGGGGAACATTCAGAAGTTCACAGAGGGTGCGTTTCGCGAATGGGGCTACGAGGTCGCGGTCGAGGAGTTTCGCGGCGATGTCGTGACAGAGCGGGAAAGCTGGATTCTCGGCAATGTTGAGGCCAATCCGGGGCTGACCGTGGAACAAAATGCGGCCCTCATCGAGCCTGGGCTGGAGTTCGGCAATGACGAATTTCGGCAGCAGCTCTATGCGGAGATCAAGGGCGTTCTGGATTCGATTGGCAAGTCGCACGGCAACGGCCAGTGGAAGAAAAAGGTGCTGATCAACGACCGCATCGCCGACTCGATCTTCCAGCAGGTAATTATTCGGCCGGAGGAGTACAGCATTCTTGCGTGCCCGAATCTGAACGGTGATTACATTTCCGACGCGTGCGCGGCGCAGGTAGGCGGGCTGGGCATCGCGCCCGGAGCGAACATCGGCGACGGTTATGCAGTCTTTGAAGCGACCCATGGGACGGCACCGAAGTACGCGGACAAAGACGTGATTAATCCTGGGTCGGTGATGTTGTCGGGTGTGATGATGTTCGAGTTTCTGGGATGGCCGGAGGCCGCGAAGCTGATCGAAAGCTCGATGGAGAAGACGATCCAGCAGAAATTCGTGACCTATGATTTCGAGCGGCAGATGCAGGGTGCAACGAAGGTGAAGACCAGCGAGTTTGCAACTCATATGATCGGCAACATGTGAGGACTGGCCGTCCAGGCGAACGCGGCTTCGCCGCAATAATACGGTGAGCAAATAAGGAGAAACATGCGGAAGAAAGTAACAATTGTTGGAGCGGGGAATGTGGGCGCGACGGCGGCGCACTGGATTGCGTCGAAAGAGCTGGCCGATGTAGTGCTGATCGATGTGGTCGAGGGAATTCCGCAGGGCAAGGCGCTGGATCTGCAGGAGGCGATGCCGATCGAGAAGCGCGACTGCCAGATCACCGGTACGAATGACTACGCCGACACAGCCAATTCTGACATCGTCGTGATTACGGCGGGCATTCCGCGCAAGCCAGGCATGAGCCGCGACGACCTGCTGCAGACGAATTACAAGATCATGTCGGATGTGGTAGGCAAGGTAACGGCGACCTCGCCGAACTGCATTCTGATCATCGTTTCCAATCCATTGGACGCCATGGCGCAGGCGGCGTTTCGGCAAGCGAAGTTCAATCGCGAGAGGGTAATCGGGATGGCGGGCGTGCTGGACTCCGCGCGGTTCCGGACCTTCATCGCCGAGGAACTGAAAGTCTCCGTCGAAAATGTGACGGCCTTTGTGCTGGGTGGGCACGGGGACACAATGGTGCCGCTACCGCGCTACTCCACCGTGGCGGGAATCCCGATCACGGAGTTGATCGAGAAGGACCGTCTGGATGCGATCGTGCAGCGCACGCGGGACGGTGGCGCAGAGATCGTGAAGTATCTGAAGGCGGGCAGCGCCTATTATGCGCCTTCGGCAGCGGTGACCGAGATGGTCGAGGCCATACTGAAGGACAAGAAGAAAATTCTGCCGTGTGCAGCCTATCTTGAGGGCGAATACGGTATTCGCGGGTACTACATCGGTGTGCCGTGCAAACTGGGATCGCGCGGGCTGGAACAGATTATCGAGATCAAGCTGACGCCGGAGGAAGACGCGGCGCTGAAGAAGAGCGCCGAGGCGGTGAGAGAGCTATGCGCGGTGATTGGAGTTTGATCAGCCGCGAGCGCGCAGAAACGCGATGACATGGTCGGCTTCGACGACGCCGACCAATTTTCCGTTCTTGTCGACCACGGGCAGAGCGCGAAGGTTGTATTTATCGAAAATCTCCGCAACCTCGTTTTCGTGCTGGTTGAACTGGACTGAGACGAAGCGCGGTTCGGTCAGCACTTCCAGGCGGGTCTCCGGGCGAGCCAGAACCAGGCGCGCGAGGGGAACGATACCCTGCAGAACCTCGCTGGAGTCGATCAGGTAAATCTCGGTTATCGTTTCCGGATCGCCCTCGAAGCCGCGCAATGCACGAATGCCGTCCGCGACGGTTGCGCTTTGGGGTACCGCAATGTACTCGGTGGTCATGCGGCCCGCGGCGGAGTCTTCGCGAAACTCCAGGAGGTCCTTCACTTCCTGGCGTTCCTCGGGGTCCATTTCTTCAAGAATGGCTTCGGAGCGCTCGTCGGGCAGCTCAGCCAGAAGGTCGGCCGCGGCCGAGGGGTCCATTTCCTCGACAATGCCCGCTGCGGTTTCTGAATCGAGCGCTTGCACCAGGGATTTCTGGAGCTTCGGCTCGACTTCCTCGAGGGTCTCGGCGGCGACTTCCTCGTCGAGGGTGCGCAGAACGGCTTCGCGTTCAGCCGGTGGCAGGTCTTCGAGGATGTCAGCGATGTCAGAGGGATGGAGCTGCGCGAGCCGCTCGTGTTCGATGTTGAGTTTGACGCGGCGGGTCGGATCGACTTCGATCATGTCGACGAAGTTCCACGGAATGACGCGGGCCGGGAGCCTGCAAACGAGGTTCTCGAGGGTGCGTTTGGGCAGTGTGCCGCTCAGGAGACGGCGCACGGCGCCACGCAGCCCCACCTCCACTTCCATGACACAGAGTTGCTCGCCATTCCCGTTCGACTGCCAGCGCAGATTGACGTCGTTCACGCGGACGACCTTCCGTCCATGGACATCGATGATTTGGCGGTCGAGGAGATCCTGGCGCAGCAGAATGAAATTCTCGTCGCCCTGCAGCGGGTTCAGAGCGGCTTCAGGGCGCAATTCAAGGGCACCGCTGGGGGTCCAGCGAACGTCTTTAGAAGACACAATCTCAAGACCCTTGCGGGTCTTCAGGACCAGGCCAGCGACGCGGCCGGCGTCTGCGCCCGTACCAACGGCGACGTCTTTGAGGCGCCCGCGCATGCGCCCGCGCGCGCTGGTGATGGGCGTGCCAAGAATGGCGGTCAGTGACCGTAACGCGACTTCTTCGGTCATGCTTCGTGTCTCGGCATGAGTGTAACAGTCTGTTTTTCAGGGGCGGCACGGAAAAAACCGTCCTGAATCGAAAGGGCCAGGGCCTTCCTACCAAGATGCGCCCAGTTGAGTCAACATTGGCCCTGGACCGTGAAAATTCTCCGCGGCAACGTTGTGGCGGAGCCGGTTTTCGTTGACTGGGTAGCTCTATAGACATAAACTCAGCGCTGGGCGCGTCGGAGGGAGGGCACTATAGAACCCCGGCCGCCGAAGAGCCTCGTCGCCCCCCCATGTCCTCAGGAAACACCCGGTACGCGCCGCCATCCGATCGTGTGAAGCTGGTCGTTGCTTCCTCGGTCATGCTCACCTTTATTTCTTTTTGGCGAGCGGCGGCTGTGGTGCTCAACGACCTCGGCTCGTCGGCCTTTTACGCTGGCGGCATCGCAGAACAAGCGGTAGGAAAAGCGGCTCCCTGGTTCATCCTGGGCGTGATGCTGTTTTCCTTCGCGGTGCGCTCGGTATACGTCGAAAGCTGCTCGATGTTTACGCGCGGCGGCGTGTACCGAGTGGTCAAGGAAGCGCTGGGCGGGAACTTCGCGAAACTCAGTGTGTCGGCCCTCATGTTCGACTACATTCTGACGGGGCCGATCTCCGGGGTTTCGGCGGGGCAGTACATCGTTGGTCTGATCAACGAACTCCTGGGCGTGGGCCTGAAGCATGGCTGGACACCGACCTGGATGCTCGGACTGGCACGTCAGGGGTTCCCGATCAATGAAACAGCGGCGCTGTTTGCGGCGGCCGTGACGATTTACTACTGGTGGCAGAACACCAAGGGAATTGAGGAGTCCACTGACAAAGCGCTGAGCGTTATGCAGGTGACCACCGTGATGGTGGTGCTGCTGCTGGTATGGGGATTCATCACCGCGTTCCACAAACATTCTTCGTTGCCGCCGTCGCCGATTCCGGCGAATCTGCATTTCTCTTCCGATGCGCTGGGATTTCTGAGCGGTACCAGGCTGGCAACGATGCTTGGGTTGTTCGGCATCCTGATGGCGTTTGGGCACTCGGTTCTGGCGATGAGCGGCGAAGAGACGCTGGCGCAGGTGAATCGCGAGATCGAGCACCCGAAACTGAAAAACCTGAAGCGCGCGGCGATCGTGATTGCGATCTACAGTTTCGTCTTCACGGGAATCGGGACGCTGCTGGCGACGATGATTATTCCCGACTCCGTCCGGGTGCCAATTTATCGCGACAACCTGATTGCCGGCATGGCGATGTACATGTGGGGGCCCCAGGTTCTGCGCATCATTTTCCGGGTCTTCGTGGTGATCGTCGGCTTTCTGATACTTTCCGGAGCCGTCAACACGTCGATGATCGGTTCGACGGGCGTGATGATGCGCATCGCCGAAGATGGCGTGCTGACGGACTGGTTCCGTAAGCCGCACCGGCGCTTTGGAACGAGCTATCGGATTATCAATCTGATTACAGGGCTCCAGCTGTTCACGATCATCGTGAGCCGCGGCAACGTGATTACCCTCGGCGAGGCATATGCTTTTGGCGTGATCTGGAGTTTCACGTTCAACTCCCTCGCCATGCTGGTGCTGCGCAAGAAATACAAAGGCGAGCGCGGGTGGAAGGTGCCGGTGAATCTCCGCATCGGCAACACCGAGTTGCCAATTGGGCTTTTCTGCGTTTTTCTCACGCTTCTCACGACTGCGCTGGTCAATCTGGCGACCAAGAGCGTGGCTACGGAAAGCGGCATCGCCTTCACCGCGGTGTTCTTTACGATATTCGCTGTTTCGGAACGCCGAAACCTCGCAAAACATCAGTTAACCCAGCAACAGATGAAGGAGCATTTTCAGCTTGAGCAGCAGGACACCATCGGGCGGGAGGCGCTGCAGGTTCGACCGGGTGGAGTGCTGGTCACGATGCGAGATCCGGTGAACCCGTTTGCATTGAAGTGGACTCTGGCACGAACGCGCACCGATCAACAGGATATTGTGGTGCTGACGGCGCGGATGATGGGGGCCGGCGGTCCGGAGTATGTCGATAATCAGATCTTCAGCGAGCATGAACAGATGCTCTTTACCAAGGCTGTGTCCGTAGCGGAAAGCTTTGGGAAACATATTTCTTTGCTGGTAGTGCCTGCGGGAGATATTTTTGCAGCTCTGGTGCAGGCGGCTAACTCCCTGGAGGTTGCTGCGCTGGTTTCCGGATTATCGACGCGGATGTCGGCGCAGGAGCAGGCTTTCCATATCGGTCAGGCGTGGGAGAGCCTGCCGGAGCCGAAGCGGCAATTTACTTTCTACGTAATCATGCCGGACGGCGAGGCAGAGGCGTTTCATATCGGCCCCCACGCGCCCTCCCTGCGCGCGGAGGACGTGCAACTGGTTCACCGCCTGTGGCTGAATTTTCGCCGCGATCCGGAGATGCAGGGCCTGCATCACAGCGACATCATGACCTACGCTCTGACAAGACTGGCGACGGAGTATGCCCGCGATAAGCAGGAAACTCTAAGGAATCTGCGCCGCTATACGCAGGAAGGTGGGCGAGACACACAGCTGGGAATAAGTTATCGCGCCCCGGGCCGCGAGGATCACTCCATGCCGGCTCCGCGACCATCGCTGGACGACGAGGGGCACTAAGTCGCCGGAGGGGTGCCCGGTTAGCAATTGTAAAGTTATCCCCTTCCCATTTAGTCTCACAGGAACAGGAGAAATGAGCAGCCTTGCTCGCAGAGAGCCAGGACTGTTAGCTTGAGTTCGGGAGGGAACTGTGGAAGTTAAAGGAATTGTCGCAGAACTGGAGAAACAGATTGCGCGTTTGAAGGAAGCGCGGGCATTGCTCGCGGGCATCGAACCTGTCGCAAAGAGGC
>Ga0206848_1159_pt1 | contig 15102 bp, 8 predicted proteins | sample Alteio_BWOrgCont_18_FD_152635 | JGI IMG/M metagenome (GOLD analysis project Ga0206848, IMG submission 152635) | Enriched cells from forest soil in Barre Woods Harvard Forest LTER site, Petersham, Massachusetts, United States -... | ecosystem: Environmental > Terrestrial > Soil > Temperate forest > O...
AAGAATTCAAACGGAATTGCTCGAGACCAGGAGGCGAGGATGGGAAAGAACGCAGATATAAGTGCGTTCATGATCCAGTGCGCCAGGCTTCCAGCGCCAAGACCGCGCGCCCGCACAGAGTTAGGGAATATTTCGCCGATATACACCCACATAACGGCGCCTTCTGAGAAAGAAAAGGAGGCGGCGTAACCTATCAGCAACCATAGAAGCCAGTTTTGGTGGGCATGTGTGGCGAACAGAATTGCGATGCAGGTGAGTGTGGAAGCCATCGCCACGGAACCAATCAGCAGCAGGGCTTTACGGCCGATCCTGTCAATTACGAGCATTGCCGCCAGCGTAAAGACCAGATTCGTGGCTCCAACTGCAACGGTCTGCAAAGTTCCTGAGACATTGTTGTAGCCCGCGACACGAAAGATATCGTTGAGGTAGTAAAGGATTGCGTTGATCCCGGAAAGCTGACAGAAGAGGCCGAGGCTAACAGCAAGAAGAAGCGGAAAACGGTAGCGAGCAGAAAGGATGCGCTCCCCTCCAAACGCAGCTTCAGCTCGCATGGCAACAAGAATCCGAGCTACGGCCGCTGGCGGTTCGGGATCGCCCATGGCCGCCAGAGCTTCTTCCGCCTCCACCGCTCGACCCCTTCCGACCAGCCAGCGAGGGCTGCGAGGAATGAAAAAGAGGCAGAACAGGAAGATCAGCGAAGGCAAACCTGGAGCACCGAGTTCCCAGCGCCACTCAGCGGCTCCGAAGTGCTGCAGAACGATGGCGTAGTTGGAAAGGTATGCCAGAAGGATGCCGACGACGATGTTGATTTGAAAACAGCAGACGAAGCGTCCTCTCCAGGCGGCAGGGGCGATTTCGGCAATGTACATGGGACCCAGAACCGAGGATCCACCGATACCGAGTCCCCCAACGATTCGAAAGGCCAGCAGGGCGTGCCAGCTCCAGGCAAATGCACATCCCAGCGAGGAAACGAGATAGAGGACAGCGGCGAGACGGAGGCTGTCACGCCTGCCGAGCTTCTCCCCCAGCAGAGGAGCCAGGGCCGCTCCGCCGATAGTGCCCCAGAGCGCGCTCGAAACCGTGATACCCAGCATGCCTGGCGAAAGATGATAGAGCAGGGACAGTGCATGCGTGGCGCCGGCGATCACTGCCGTGTCCAGTCCAAAAAGCAATCCACCCAGCGCGGCCACCGCGCTACTGCCGATTAGGGCAGCCGTGACACGAGGTTGAGGCAGATGCTGGTCGATCGCGGATTCTCGCATACGTTTAGATTGCTGAGTCAATTGGCCTGGTTCATCGATCGAGATATCAGGTTCACGCTGAAGGCCTCTGGTGCCTAGCTCAAGCTGCTGTGCGTGAGCCCATATTGTCAGGTAGTAATCAATAGGGTGCCCGACTTACTCTCATGAGGAAATGGCGTGAGTCGTTCTTCGCAGGACAGGAGCATTACCAAGAGGAACCAACTCGACCCCCACAGGTTGATGATCGTGATTGCGGAGCATCAACCCGCGAAGGACGACGACGGGCTCGTCAAACGGATATTGGACTGTGTCGGGCGCTTTTGTGTTTTGAGATTGAAATTCAAATGCCTGCCATTGGGATTCTGCTGGAAACATCAATTCTTCCTGCCGGCCAGCCGTAGGCTCGTCGCAGGTGTCGGAAAAGCCGGAGAGCGGGTAAGTGCGAATCACCGTCGACGTCGATGGGATTGGCCGGGCGAAGACGAGAGCACCATATTCCAGCGCCACTTCGCCGTTCACGGCAGTCAGCTGGCGAATCTCACGATGGAATTCGATGTGGATGACATCTTCGGGAACCCACGTCTTTGTCACACGCCAGTAACTGCCTTCGCGCGCGATACGCGCATTGTCGCAGCGGATTGTGGTGTTCCTGGACCATTCGGGTTCGCGGAGAAGGATTGAAAACTCCGCTTTTTTCTGGGACCGAACGACGATACTGACGGCGCCGTCGAAAGGATAGACGGTCTGTTCCTCGAGTTCGACGGGGATGCCGGCGATGTCCGTGGAAACCCGGCACGGTCCATAGAGGAGGGCGGCCAGCGTGTCATTGCCGCGCCGCATCCACATGCCACGGACGAACAAACCCGCCACATTGGTCGCGTTAGGGTTGCAGCAGACAGCAGCATCGGCATGTGTGGGCGAGAATTTATTGCGGGGATCGGGGCGCGTCTGGTCTGGCGTCAGGCCGTCACAGCGAATGCGGTTATCGGGAGTCAGATATGTAATGGCGCGGCCATCCGGTGTGCGCGCACCTTGTGCGGCATTGAACCAGACTTTCTCAACCATATCTCCGTACGCTGCTACTCCAGTTTTTTGCAGGGCAGATTCGAGCGTTAGCTGAATTTCCTTGCTGGCGCAGTACTCATATTCGGTGGTTGTTGGATTGGGCGCCAGTTTGCTGATCATCTCCTGGCTCACAGCCGAGCCGCCAGGCTCGATGTAGCGGGAGAGTTTGTCGATCGCATTGCGCGAAGCGTGGCCAAGATCCGCCCGGCCCGTGGCGCTGGCCAGCCACAGCGGAACTCGGATGGTCTCATATACGTGGACACCATGCTGCGCGAAGGGAGCTTCCCGATTCAGCAGCGAGGGGAGGCTGGTATCCGCTGTGCTGACATCGCGGCTCCAGTTGTCATAGAGCTCCACGGAAAAGTCACGATAGCGGAGGTCGCCGGTCCGCTGGAACAGGCGTTCCATGACGTCAACGATCATCAAATCGTGGTCTTCGCCCCAGGGGACCGGCGTGCGGTCCGAGCCGTAAACCGAAATGATGAGATCGGCGCAACGCTGCACCGCGGTTTGTACGGCGGAGTTCTTTGCCAGGTCAGCGTAATCCAGCAAGCCGCGCAGCAGGCAGGCCTGCGTCCACAACTCGCCGGGGTGGATCCAGCGCGAATCCGGAGCAAAGATCCCGAGATAGCCATCGGTATCCTGTGAGGACAGGATGTGACGCACATACTCGTCGGCTTCACGCATTTTGTCTGGATCGTCGGTCAGGTAAGACATCATGATGAAACCGGCGCGCCAGTTGCCCTCGCTTTCGCCATTCCACCAGGCGGAGCCAAAACTGTTTTTGGAGTTGCTGGAGTGGAGTGAGTTTCGATTCGTGACGAAGATATCTGAGGACGCTTCATGGCAAAGTTTTCCGAGGCACCCTGCAAATCCTTCTTTCAGGTCGCGCAGCATCTGTGCCTTGATCCAGCCCGCAGGCTTAACCGCCCCCACAGGAAGCCAGGTAAAAATTGGCTCGGTGCGGAAGGTTGCGGCGTCGGATGCCTTGCTATCGGGAGAGAGAGCTTGAAGTGCCAGGGCCTTCCAGGGCGACAGAAAAGCCGAACTCGCTGCGGCGGAAAGTAACTTGATTGAGTCTCGACGATTCATATTTTCTCCACTACGGTATTAATTTTGCTTCTCCGGATCTATCCGCTAACGGATGCATCCAGGCAGGCGCGACCTACGAGCTTCAGACACGTCTCGTTCGTGGCGATAGGGAAACTCGCCGCGGGGGTCATCCTGCCGATTGGTTTTTGGTGAGACGCGAACGTCCTGTCGTCGGCATCTGCGCGTGAAAGGTTCTGAGCGTGCAACGCGGGCACGGACAGACGTGTCGGGGGCAGAGCGACCCCGCGACGGGAACAGTTAAAGAACTTCCTGCACTGCTGGCGGACTGGGGACAACGAAAGACTCCGCGGAGGCTCAGGTTGGGAAAATTGCCACGATCCACTCTGCACTGTGGATTCGGCGCGCTTCAGCGTAATATGCCGCGCCTGGACATTTCCTCATCAGAGTTGAGCGACTTATGTACTCTATTGGCCGATCTGTCGTGACTCATCGGCCACGTGCGCTCATCGAAGCCAGTCTGCTCAGTTACGCATGGCAGAGATACGGTCACCTGTCCCGGGTTCCGAGGACAAATCGATTTCGGGCCTGGCCTGGGAAAGGAACTGCCGCCGAAGCGTGCGTGGTCCGTATCCCTTAATGCGCTTGAACTGCCGATTGAAATTGGAGTAGTTGCCGAATCCAACGCGAAAGCCGATGTCAAGCACGCTGAGATCAGTGGTGGTAAGCAGCTGGGCCGCAGCGCCCACACGCAATTCGTTCACATAAGCGGTCATGGTGCGCCCAGTTGCGCGCTTGAAGAACCTGCATAGGGAAGCCTGATCGGTGTGCAGCGTGTCAGCCAGCTTCGCATAGTTAATCTCTTCTTCGAAATGCTCGCTCAGATGAGCGCAGATTGCGTCGATTCGCTGCTGATCCTCAACTCGGCACATGGGGCGGACGCGATTCGTGGACAAGGCGACGGGGTTCGGCTCGGAGGCAAGGAGCACAAGGATGGCGAGCAACTCCACGATGCGCTGCGCTGGTGAACAGGAGAGAAATTTCATCATCCTGGTAGCCGCCGCGCGGCTTGCCGCAGAGTTATTAAACGAAAGTCCGCAGGCAGAACGCTGGAGGAGCCGGAGGACCGACTGCATCTCCGGCAGGTTGAAGAACTGCGACCCGAGGCAGTCTTCGCGGAATTGGATCACGATGGCGCGGTGACAACTTGTGTCCGTTCTGACCGGGCCGGAGCGATAGCTGTGAGGCAGATTGGAACCGAGCAGGACGAGGTCGCCGGGACCGTAGTCTCCAATGCCATCACCGACAAGGCGCTGGCCGTGACTTTGGACGATCAAGGTCAGCTCGAACTCCGGATGATAGTGCCAGTAGAAGGGGAACTCGAAGCTAACCCGTTCAAAAGCAAGCAATGAGGCCGAACCCGGCGTGACCTTCTCAAAATGCGCCTTCATAGGCGCAATTCTAACCACGTTTGCTCAATCTCTCTCGGAATATTTCAAATCCGCGCAATGGAATACAGAAACGCGTCAATGCCTGAGAGGATTTACGGAACGGTTGGGCGCTATGCTCCTGAGGACAGGTGGTGCCGTGTCGGTATCGCATCCTGCCGAAACCCACAAGGAGATTTCTGATGAGCCAGCAGCCGGTTGAGGATGAAGAGGGTCGGCGCCGCATGGCCGCGTATACCGGCTTCGCGAAGCTTCCGCCTCTGGTCGGCCTTCATGATATGACCGAGGCCGCTTCGCGAGGGCTGACGGTTGCGGAATCCGTAGCACGGCAGCTACGGCTCCACTGGTCTCTGAAACGTCTGCACATGATTTTTCTGGCGCACATTGCGGAGATACCGGTGTATGAGCTCAAGATGGCCTTCAGTCTGCACGCCCATTACTGTGCAGAACATGTGGAACCCTTCGCCAGCAGGGTGCGCGAGATGCGTCAGCCCCCGTATGGGCTGGAGGTTTGCCCGAGCGCGGCTCTGGATGCCTTCTTCGATGAAATACTCAGCGCCCCGCAGATGCCGGCGTTGGTTCTGGGCGTTTATGGTTATGCAATTCCTTCTCTGGTGCGCGCGCTGGAGCGTTTAACGGATGAAACGAACCGGCTGTTCGATCATCCCACCTGGCGCATCTGCCGGATGGCACTCATCGAGATGCGCGACGTCCTTGAATACGGGCAACAGGCCGTTACCTGTCTTGTAAGTGAAGAAGAACGATCCGCGCTTGCCGAATGGACCAGGCTGCTGGAAGAGTTACTCGATGCGGCGGGCGACCTGGACGGTACCCAGCCAAAAAAAGATGCTGAACCGCGGCGCATGTACTCGCTCACTCCCTACTGTTACGACGGCGTACCGAGGCGGGACGGACGTTTTCAGGACCCCTACAACATGGGGGTCAATGCTGAGGCGTTCCTATTCGATCCGGAAATCGCCGCTATGCCTAAGTCGATCATGTTGTACTTCAAACGCCTGCGGGAGATCGACGTTCCCGAGATGATGTCGAGCATTCTGGTAGAGACGCCCGGCAAAGCGTGGGAGTATTACCGCGACATGACGCGGCAACTCTGGGACGAAGCACGACACGCGATGATGGGTGAGATCGGCTTCGTCTCCATGGGCATCGACTGGACGACGATTCCTCTTAACTTCACATGGTCATTGGGCCTGAACACCCAGCTCACGCCTCTGGAGCGGCACGGGGTGCTCTATGCCATCGAGCAGGGACTTATGCCGAAGAAGACCGGTAAGGAATATGAATGGCAAGTGGCCGTGGCCACGGCAAACCGCCTCACATCGCTGATCCAGGACTACGACTGGGCCGACGAGATTCTGCATGCGAGAATCGGGCGCGACTGGCTTGTTCCGGAAGTGGGCAACCAGAAGGAGGCGCTTGCGTTTGGCGACCGCGCATGGTCCCGCATTTTGACCGACTGGGGGCGCTGGCGCGAGGAGGGGCTCACCGAGCATCGTAACTGGTGGCCTGAGGTCTATCGCGCAGCCTGCCGGCACTGGGGAACCACACCGGATCCCGATCTGCTGGCTTACAGCACCACTTATGAAAATACGCGGGCGGACCTGAAGCAGGTCGCCGGCTGACGACTGTCCTGATGGGCTGTTCATGAGGCGCGTCGGGCAGGTTTTTCCCCATACCTGTGTCCCCTGGACCAGCAGAGAAGCGTGTGACATTGACGAAGGATCGGGAAGCAGGCTGGCTTTCATATCGCGACTTTGTCGTCGATGCGATCGTCCGTGAGAGCGAAACGGCTAAGTCGTTCTATCTTGTTCCGGCCGACGGGGGCGCATTGGCGCCCTATCTGCCTGGGCAGCATTTACCAATCAGGATTGCCACGCACGATCGGAAAAATTCGGTTATCCGGTGTTACACGCTGTCAGACGCCTTCAATGGCCGGCACTATCGTTTGACCATCAAGCGTCAGGGGCCGCCTGCTGACCAACCTCACGTGCCCGCAGGCGTCAGCTCAGCCTGGTTCCATGATCACCTGCAGCGCGGCGATGTGTTGCAGGCGAAAATGCCGAACGGCCGCTTTTGCCTCGATCTATCGGAAACGCATCCGGTAGCGTTCATTGCCGGCGGCATCGGAGTGACACCCATGATGAGCATGCTCAATGCCATCAGCCAGGCAGAATGCACGCGCGAGATCTACTTCCTCTTCGCGCTGCGCCACGGAGGCGATCACGTCTTTCGGGAACGTCTGCTGGATCTCCGCGCTCGACATGCGACTCTGCACATGCATACCCTCTATGAGCAGCCACGGCCGGAAGACCGGCTGGGCATAGATTTCGACGCCGTGGGGCGAATCGATGCTTCGCTGGCGCGGAAGCTAAGTGCGGGGCCGAACACAGAGTACTTTCTATGCGGCCCTCCCGGCATGATGCAGGCAATTTCGGGGCACTTGCTGGATGCCGGTGTCCGACAGAGCCAGATACGGACGGAATCCTTTGGACCCTCCAGCTTGTCGCTCCAGGCCGCGATGAACGATAAAAATCAGCGGCAGGAATCGGAGATCAGCGTCACATTTCAGCGTGCGGGCATGACGGTGCCCTGGACGGACAACGCGGGGACGTTGCTGGAACTCGCGGAGGCTCACGGTATCGAAGTGGAATTCGGATGCCGCTACGGCGACTGCGCCACCTGTCTAACTCCGCTGATCAGTGGCGAAGTTTCGTACTTGCATCCCACCGGCGCAATGCCCGACCCCGGAACTTGCCTGCCGTGCAGTTGCAGGCCGGTCACGTCTGTAGTTTTGGGCACCTGATTCATCGGAAGGAATTGAAATGATCACAGCGAAAGCAATCGTCACGGACGGCAAGGGCAAATTCGCGCTCGATGAAGTGCGCGTGGGCGATCCCGAGGCAAATGAAGTCCTAGTGGAGATCAGGGCCAGCGGCGTCTGCCACACTGACTTCGATTCGATGTCGTGGGGTAAGCCTTGCATCATGGGGCACGAAGGCGCGGGCGTTGTTCTCCAGTGCGGGGCTGGAGTGTCCCATGTGCAGCCGGGAGATCGGGTTCTTCTCAACTGGGCGATCCCGTGTGGCGACTGCTTTCAGTGCCGTCGCGGCGCGGAAAACATCTGTGAGCAAAAACCAACCGTCCCTACTGAGAGGTTCGAGCACCGTGGTCAGCCGATCGGAACATCGTTTCATCTCGGTACCATGGCATCGCACGCTATTGTGCCAAGGCAGGCGGTGGTGAAGATTGATGTGGAGATCTCTTTTCCATCAGCCGCAATCCTCGGCTGCGGTGTGATGACGGGATTCGGGTCGGTGGTCAATGCAGCCAGAGTCGAGAGAGGCAGTTCCGTTGTTGTGCTGGGTGCCGGCGGCGTAGGACTGAGCGTGGTCCAGGGCGCAGTGCACGCCTGCGCAGGTTCGATCATCGCCATCGATTTAAATCCGAACCGACTGAATCTTGCGCGACAGTTCGGAGCCACACATACGATTCAGGCCGAGCAGGACGACACAGGGTTGCTGCGTGCGGCTGAAAAGGTACGCGAGTTGACCGGCCGCGGGGCTGACTACGCTTTCGAATGCACCGCGGTGCCGGCCCTCGGCCCCTCGCCGCTGGCCATGGTCCGTAACGGCGGATGCGCCGTGGGTGTGAGTGGTGTGGAAGAAGTCGTTCCTGTAGACATGCGGCTTTTCGAGTGGGACAAGAGGTATATCAACCCGTTGTACGGACAATGCCGGCCGTCTGTCGATTTTCCCGTTCTGCTTTCGCTCTACAGGCAGCGGCGGCTGAAACTGGATGAAATGGTGACGCGGACGTATCCGCTTTCAGGGCTCGCTCAGGCTTTCGAAGATATGCGCCGGGGACTCAACGCCAAGGGAGTCTTGCTGCCCGTATGAATCCCCTTGTATTTCCCGCCCGCTTTTCTCCAGTAGAGATCTCGGAAGGCGCGCTGGAGCATGAGCATATCCGCCACGTGACCCTGTATAGTCCGGCGCTGCGCGGGCGCGGCGATGTGAGCCTTTTTGTTCCGCCGGCAATCGAGAGGCCGCGCAGAATTCCGGTGGTACTTTTGCTGCACGGGGTCTGTGGCAGCCACTGGGCCTGGTTTCAAAAAGGCGCAGCGCATCGCACTGCGCAGGCGCTGATCGCTGAAGGTCGAATCCGGCCGATGCTCATCGCGTCTCCTTCGGATGGAATGCGGGGCGATGGCACTGGCTATCTGCCGGGTCCTGAGATGGATTTCGAACGATGGATCTGCGAAGACGTCGTCGGGCTCATCACGCAGATGTTTCCTCAAGTGAGCACAGACTTCTTTCTGGGCGGCCTTTCGATGGGTGGTTATGGGGCTCTTCGCCTGGGTGCGAAGTACCCGCAACGATTTCGTGGCATATCAGCCCATTCGGCAATCACGGCGGCCGGGCAGTTCGTTCAGTTCGTGCGTGACATGAGTGCGATCGAGGCTGTCGACGAGCACGAACGTGACCCGCTTTACTGGCTCGATCGGCATCGAATGCAGCTTCCTCCGCTTCGGTTCGACTGCGGACTGGACGATGCTCTGCTCGAAAACAACCGGGAACTGCATCGAGCGCTGATGGAGAAGGCAATCCCCCACACCTTCGAGATCTTCCCCGGAGGCCATGACTGGCTCTACTGGCAGCAGCATTTTCGCGACAGCCTTCTCTTTTTCGAGAAGTTTGCAGGAAGAAAGCCCCCCCGGGCAGAGCTGATGGCAATGGAATACAGAATCGCGTCAACCGGTGCAGAGACATCAGCCGTAGCGCTGAGGTAGCGTGGCCGAGTAAGGGTGCGGCCGCAGTCCCGGCACGCAAGCGAATCCGATTGCAACGAACGCAGGAGGAAGATGAGCTACACGGATCGTCGCGATTTTCTTAAGACACTAACGGTGTGCGGCCTGGCATCGCCGCTGATATCCGGAGTTGCAAGCGGCCTTGCCGAAGCAGAAGCAGGGCCTTCCAGAACCGTGAAGGACCTGGGCAACACGCCATGGCTTTTTCTGAAATCGGATCCTTATCCGGCGGCGAAGGAATCCGACTTCGACGATTCGGCCTGGACGACGGTCGGCGTCCCCCACTGTTTCAATGACACGGACACTTATCAGAATCTTCCCGTAAACCAGGCATCTCAGGGAACGGTCTGGTATCGCAAACATTTCTTTGTTGATGGGCGGGAAAAAGGCAGGAGATTTCTTCTCGAATTTCAGGGCGTCGATCTGGCCGCGGCAGTGTATGTCAACGGGCGGTTCTATCCGGGTAATACCACCGTTCAACAGCCTCAAGAGGTAACGCACGTCGGCGGATTTATCCCGTTTGCTCTCGACATCACCAGCGACCTGCGCTACGACGCAGACAACGTGATTGCGGTCCGTGTGTCCAACGCGGAGCACAGCTTCTACACCTGGCCTGGCTTCGGTGGCTTCTTCGGTCTGGGAATGGGATTCGGCGGCATCGTCTGTTCGGTCTATCTTCACATTACTCATCCGGTGCATATTCCTCTGAATGCGTACTCGCCTATGCAAAAGTGGGGAACCTATGTGGCGACGCTGGCGGCCAGCAAAGAGCGGGCGCAGCTACGGGCGCGGACGAACGTCGAGAACCAAAGCGATTCAGCATGTGAGGTGACGGTGACCACACAGTTGCTGGATAAAGAGGGCAGCTCTGTTCTGACTATGACGGCAACCCGATCCATTGCTCCCGGAAACCTTGCTCTGTTCGACCAAACTGGCGAAGTCGCGCATCCGCAGCTTTGGTATCCGAATAACAGCAGTTCAGGAAGTCCGTATTTGTACCGTTCCCTCAGCACGGTAGAGATAAGCGGTGTGGAGGTCGACCGTGTGGAAACTCCATTCGGCATTCGGACACTCCACTGGGATTCCGACTATGGATATGTCAATGGCGACAAACATCTTTTGAATGGCTTCGGGCAGCGCAATACGTATCCGGCCCTTGGCTCGGCAGTTCCGGCAGAATTGCAGTGGAACGACGTGCGTCTGATTGCCGATTGCGGAGGCAGCGCGCTGCGTCTGGGTCATCTTCCCTCCATGCCGGAGACCGTGGCTGCTTGCGACGCTTACGGCGTGCTGGTGATTCAGGACAGCGGAGACAATGAGTGGATGCTCTTTGGCGAACCGGCCCTGACCTATAAGAAGGAATACGATCGCGACACGATGATTTACTTTCGCAATCATCCGTCGGTCGCGGTATGGGAATCGAATAACGGTTTGGCCTCGGAGCAGCACCACACTAATATCTATTCGCCGCGTGTAACCCAGGAATCAGCGGATCGATGGGACCCGGACGGTGGCCGCATCGTTGAAAGCCGCGATACCTCCGACTACTGGCCGGCAGGCAAAAAAATCATGATCGGGTATACCGCGCATTACAGGAAAGTGCCCGGCTCGCCCTCGATCAACATGGAATGTTATTACCGCGGGAACGCGCGCTTTGACTACGCGCATGAGAAGGAGTCTGCGGACTTTTTTACCAAACAATATGTGTCCAACATCCAGGATCATGCGTGCGGTTGGATTTTCTGGATGCTTGCCGAAACGATGGAATCACCCTTCATGCCTTATCTCAATGGCATGACCGGTCAGAAGTCTCTCGGCTCGTGCGCCATGGACGGCAACCGCTTCCCAAAGCTTCCCTATCGGATCTTTCAGAACTCGCTGTGGGTTTCTTATTCGACGAGGCCCGGCGTAGTTCTGCAGAGCAGCTGGAATCTATCGGGCACACAAAGTCTCGATGCGTGGAGCAACTGTCCGGAGGTGGAGCTATTCCTGAACGGGGTTAGCAAGGGCCGACGCACGCCGGATGCTGAAATGCGCTGCACCTGGGAAGAGATTTCCTGGGAAGCGGGTAGCCTGAAGGCCGTGGGGCTGGATGCCGCGGGACGCGCTGTGTGTGCTGACGAGCGGCGTAGCTCCGGCAAACCCGCGAGCGTCATTCTGAGTGCAGAGCCGCAGTTGACCCGTCCCGACGGCAGTCAATTTCGTCTGCGAGCCAACGGATCCGACGTAGCTTTGATCACCGCCACGATCGTCGACCACGAGGGAAACCCGTGTGTCGATGCCGACAATGATCTCGAATTTTCCGTTTCCGGTCCGGGAGATTATCGTGGTTCCTATAACTTTTATGTCAATCCAGGCAAACCGGCGAGCTGGCATGCGCCTGGCGATCACGAGTTACAGGCAGAAGGAGGATTGATGCGGGTTGCCATTCGCTCCACGTTTCAACCCGGGAGAGTGCGCGTAACCGCCACGTCTCCAGAGCTCAAGTCCGGTCATGCTTCGTTTGTCACGGAGCGGCCGGCGGACAGGCTGTTCTGAAGCGTGCCATGGGAGACGAACGGTCAGCGGACGAGTCTTGCGATCGAATTCAGGAAGCGATTTAGACGGGAAATACGATCTTCGTCCAGCCACGAGGACCATGAAACCGCGAACGATAAGTACAGCCAGTCCGCTCAACTCGGCCTCGCCCGTGGGTGACCGCCTCGCTCTCGTGACGGGAGCTTCGCAAGGCGTAGGAAAGGGCATCGCCATAGAACTGGCGCGGGCTGGATTCGTTGTTGCCGTGAACTACATCGGTGACCAGCAGTTGGCCAAGGAAACCGTCAAGCAGATCGAGGCCGCAGGCGGCAGCGGATTTGAGGTTAAGGCGGATGTGCGGTCACGCAAGCAGATAGGGAGAATGTTTGAGAGCCTCGCGAAGGGGCACGTTCACCTCGACATCCTTGTGAATAATGCGGGGACCCAAACCTGGGCTCCCCTCTTACAGCTGTCGGAAGCGGATTGGGACCGCGACATCGCCACAAATCTGAAGGGATCATTTCTTTGTCTTCAGGCCGCAGCGCGGTGGATGAAAGATACCGGAGGAGGGTCGATCATCAACATCGGATCTGGTTGCAATAAAGTGCCGTTTCCGCGACTGGTTTCCTACAGTGCCAGCAAGGGTGGCATTGAGATGCTGACCAAAGCGGCAGCAATTGAGCTCGGCCCTTATGGCATCCGCGTGAACTGCGTCGCCCCAGGTGCGATTCTGATTGACCGTACACGACGCGAGCAACCGCGATACGCATCCATTTGGAGCAAGCAGACACCTCTGCGTCGAGTGGGCTTACCCGTCGATGTTGGCAGGGCTGTCGTATTCCTGGCATCTGACGCTGCTTCGTATGTTAGTGGACAAACTCTATGGATTGACGGCGCAGCTTTCACGCAGGCGAGTTGGCCGTACAGGCTGGACAAAGAAGGCCACCTTCGACGAGCCCGAAGAGTTCCCAGTGAATAAACGGCATGTCATTTACTTCACCAATCGCTCTTGGTCTTAGGTCGGTCACTTAGCACAAGTGTTTCAGCGATCACCGGTCTTCGCCGGCATGGGTGCAACGACGCCATGGCTTGTGAAATCTATCCACAGGCGCTACCGAAACCTGCACATGTTTTGGGCTATTTCTGGCCGATCGTACCAAACTGGGCTCAACCATGTCCCCGAGTTGGCTCGCGTTGGGCCAATTTTGACCTGTGAGCGGCTCTTTCACCCTTGGGCGCCCTTGAACAACCATCCGGCGCAAAGAAAGCCGCCGTAGCTGAAAACGACGAGAAGTTTCACTCAAGGCCTGTTGGACGGACAAATGCACTCGAGCACCCCGCCAAGCGACCTTCTACACGACTGCGGCGCTTTGCCAAATCCGGAATCGGAACCGCGGGCACACGGCCGGACTCGAGCTAGTGTGCCCAAAACGTGCCCGTGACTTGCAGTTGTGGCCTCTCTGGCAGTTCTGGCCCGGCGGAGAATCAGCAAGTTACAGAGGACAAAGAGGGCCTCGAAAACCAAGTCCCCCTCCGGGCACCAAATAAGCATCACAATATCAATGACTTAGAAGAGCGATTTTGCTTTGTGCCCAAAGTGTGCCCAAATTCGTTGGGCGCTTACGCATTGCGGGCCGCTATGAAGGCGTTCGAATGGTGCGGATGTAGCGGACCATCGTCGCGCGAAACTTCCGGAGAGTCCGACGTCCATGTGAGTCAACTGTCAAGGGTGAGCATAGGTGTCCCGGGCGCGTTCGCGAGAACGCGCAGTGCGTGGTGTCAGGTGTCGTCGTGCGCGCTGGTGCCTCTCGGCTGGTGGTTCCTGCTCTCGCAGAACCGGACATCCATTGGCTGCCTCGGGCTCCGAGGGAGCCGTCGCAGAAGATTGAGTTAGGGTTCACTGCCAGTCCCGAAACAATTCGTAGAGAGCCTCCGGAGTAGTTATCTCCTTCGCTCAGTCGGCAAACGGCAGGACCTGGCAGTCTGCGCATCGATGATCCTGTTTTTGTCTTATCAGGGCAGTTTTTTACGCTGCTCTGATCTCCCGCTGCTCTGCGGGAATAAACTCGCGGTTCTCCCGATCCACGGCCAGCAGCCACGCCACCATCTTCCGAGCAACAGCCAGCGTGGCTCGGTTCCTGTTGCCCTTCTCTATTGCCTTCTGATGGATCAGAGCCAACTCTGCGCTCTGCCGCGGCGCCAGCTTCGCCGCTTCCACCAGCACATGCTGGATATGCTTGTTGCGTTGTTTCGTCAGCGGCATGCGCATCACCTTGTCCGCCGAGCTGCGCTCGTCTCCGCACAGTCCGCAGTAGCTAACCGCCTGTTTGATGGAACGGAACCGTGAGATATCGCCCATCTCCAGGGCCCAGTTCAGCGCCGTGATCGGCCCCACTCCGGGTACCGTTCTCAGGCGTCTGATTCTCTCCTTCAGAAGTGGATCCCTCTGCAGCGAGCTGACCAGCGCATAGTCGGTCTTCTGACACCTCTCGATCGTCTCGCGGCTGATCCTGAGCAGTGGCCGGATACTGTCGTCGATCTCGCTGTTCGTCGCCAGCAATCTGCGAAAGTAGCCCACCTTGTGGAGCCTGCTCTTGTTGTGTTCCACCCCTGTTTCCAGCAGCAGACCCGAGACCCGATTCTTGGTCTGCACCATCTGCCTCACGATCAGGTGCCGGTAGCGCAGGATTCGCCGCCGGTCGCGGATCTCCGTCGAGGCCATGTGGCACTCGGGCAGAAAATCGCAGCGCAGACAGTCAGCGATCTTGCTGGCATCCATTTTGTCGTTCTTCTTTTTGGCTAACGCGATGGCCCGCAGCATCAGGGGGTGCGCCACCTTCACCTTTTCAGCATGCGGAAGCAGGTGATCATAGATCCAGCCGGTGAAGATCGTCGCTTCCATCGCGATGGTGCGGGGCTGGGGCAGGGTTCCGATCCACGCGTCCAGTTCGCG
>Ga0206848_1161_pt1 | contig 15039 bp, 14 predicted proteins | sample Alteio_BWOrgCont_18_FD_152635 | JGI IMG/M metagenome (GOLD analysis project Ga0206848, IMG submission 152635) | Enriched cells from forest soil in Barre Woods Harvard Forest LTER site, Petersham, Massachusetts, United States -... | ecosystem: Environmental > Terrestrial > Soil > Temperate forest >...
CACAGCTCCCTGCTTAAATGCCGGGTTTCCCTGTGTAATTTCGAATTTATTTTTTTAACTATTTCCATAGCTCAATCGGCACTTATTGGAAAGTTTGCTTCGGGGTAATATTGCTTGATGTCTGCCATTAACTTAGGCACATCGCCCTCAATATATTTGCATGTGCCATTGATATAAATCTTACTAAAGCCCGAAGTATCAACACTTGCCAATTGCGGATATATTTCGGCATCAAATAGCTTTATTCTGCCATTGTGCAGCAATAGCATAATAGATTCGGGCTTGGTATCGAAAAATGAATCAAGATCATTTTTACCATCTTTTATTTTGGTAATTACAAGGTCAGCTTTTTTATCCTTGCTAAGTTTTCCATTTGATGTACCCCACACATCCGCCGCGTTTAAGCTAAGCGAGTTATATAAATCTATATCCGGCAGTAATTTTGTTTGGCGCGCGGTGCGTAAATGCTCCCAAATATTCCAATGGCCTGTTAGGGTGGAATCGGTGCCGAAAAGTATGGTGGTATTACGTTTTAATTTATCAATCGCCGCCGTTTTACCAAGCAAAAAATAGTTTGTTTGCGGGCACCATACCAGGGCCTTAAATTTTTTGGCCTGGCTGGTTGTTAAAGCAACGCCATGCACGGCAATCAGCGTTTTGTGCAGCAGGTTCCATTTTATTAGGGTATCAATTTCTTTGCGCGATGAATGGTCGGTGCCTTCACCTGCATGAATAACCACAGGGTTTTTTAATTTCAGGGGATGATTTAGTTTTAATCGCCAGTTTTTTTGAAACTGTACGGAGTGCAGACATTGGTACTGTTCGTGTACACTGATGGGCCTTTTTTTTGTCTTTGTTTTTTCACCATGGTTAACCACGGTAGTAACCCCACAGATAAGGTTTTTATATAGTCCCCATTCTTCGCGCAGGGTAACGGGTATTTTTAACACAGCGGCAATCTCGCTTTTATACTGTTGGTGGATGTTTTTGCCCCACTCCGTATAGTTGTTATATATCTTATTGCCCAATTGCGGAAACAGGTTAAAATCAAGATGATCGTGCGAGTTAATTAAACCGGGGAATGCCATCGCGTTATTAAAAGTAAGCTGCAGTTGCCCGGCTTTTTGGGGATAAGTATTTTCAGATACTTCTGTTATCGTGCCCCCGGCAATCTTAATATTTACCGGGCCGCTACCGCCAATTAACTGCACATTGCTTAAAACCATGTTAGCCGCGCCTTAAATGTATGCCGTAAATTATTTTGGAGCCTTTAAACTTTTCATAAACAGGCAAAGCGTTTTTTGCGGTATAGTAATGCTTCATGCTTTCATCAACAACCCTTTCATCTATGCTAACTAATTGCAGTTTGTATTTCAGCAATTCAATTTTTATATCGGCTACATAGTGAACAAAGTTTTGTACAGCTATTTGCTTTTTTTGATGTTCGAAGGTACGTTTACCACCATACGCCAGCGCGTTAGGGTGAAAATCGGTTATAATAATATCGCCCTTTGCTTTTAAAATACGGCACCATGCCTTTAACGCGCTGCCTAAATCTTCAATATGGGCAACGGTTAAGGTTGATACAATTATATCATACGAGGCATCCGGTATTTCTGAAAATAAATTATTTGTTATCTGCTGCGTTTTTGCTTCGGGGAATTTGGCTTGCAAACGATTAAGCATACCTTGCGAAACATCAAAACCTGTTAAACTTGCCGGTGCTTTTTTAAATATTTTGTCCCAATGCCTGCCTGTACCGCAGCCTATATCGGCAACCTGCTTATTTTTTATATCGATGGCGTACAGTAATCCCGAAAACACCAGTTCATCCAAAGCAAGCATCAAGTTGCCTGGCTGCGCGTCATACTCATCCGACCATAAATCGTAGGCTTCAACAGAGTTTTTTTCTACTACAGCAGGCCGGTAAACACTCCGCCCGATTATCTTTTTTAAGGTTTCGATCATGATATTACAAATACGGGCAGGCATAGCTTATGGTTGCCCGCGTTTATTTATAGCCGTAGGCAACCCCCGGTTTAACCACGGCGTATTGTTTGTACGCGTTGATTTAACCATTCTTATAATGAACAAGATTTTACTGTTTAACCCCAAAAGCGCTAATGCAAAATATCGCATACCTAATTCTATTTTAAACATCGCGGCATCTGTTGATGGCAAGTATGAATGGGTAATAGTTGACGGGAATTGCGAGGCCGACCCTATTAAAAAAATAGAATCGTACGTAGATACCGGCGAGTTTAAATACTTTGGTTTTACCGTAATGCCGGGCCCGCAATTAAGGCAGGCTATTATCGCTGCAAAAGCAATCAAGCTAAAATACCCCGAAACTAAAATGATATGGGGCGGCTACTTTCCGTCCAACCATTCCGAATCGGTGCTTTACTCGGGATATGTAGATTTTATCATCAACGGCCCCGGCGATCACGCTTTCCCATTATTGATAGACGCGCTGGAAAACGATATGCCTTTTGAGTTTATCAAAAATATCATCTATAAAAACAGGGATGGCCAGCTAATTAAAAATGGCAAGGAGGATTTGATAGACCAGGATTCGTTGCCACCACTGCCGTATGAGAAACTGAATAATTTTTATCCTATCCCTAAATTTTTAGGCAAAACCTATTTAGGCAATCATACTTTGGCCTATCACTCCAGCATTGGCTGCCCTTTTACTTGTTCGTTTTGCGCCGTGGTGCCTATTTATGAGGCCAGGTGGAAGGCCAAATCGGCGCAAACCGTTTATAAGGATGTAAAATATATTAAGGATAAATGGGGCGCCGATGCTATCGAGTTTCACGATAATAACTTCTTTGTATCAGAAAAACGCGCGGTCGATTTTTCCAGATTAATGCTGGAAGAAAACATGACCTGGTGGGGCATGGCGCGCATTGATACCATGAGCAAGTTTAAAGATTCATCGCTGGAGATTATCCGTGCCTCGGGCTGTAAGTGCATATTTTTTGGCGCCGAAAGCGGTAACAATGCCATACTGGAACAAATGGATAAAGGCGGCACACAAACCGGCGACCAGATTATCCAGTTTGCCGAGCGCCTTAAAAAGTTTGATATCATCCCCGAATATTCATTTGTATTAGGTACACCCGCCCCCACGCCCGAACAGGTGCAGGCGCAGATTGATTTTGAGATAGATTTTATTAAACAGGTAAAAGCGGTTAACCCTAAAACAGAGATCATCATTTATACTTACAGCCCGGTGCCTACACCCGGCTCTGAATTGTATAAACAGGTATTATCAAGTGGGTTTAAATTTCCGCAAACGCTGGAAGACTGGATAAGCCCGGCCTGGGAAAATTTCGATTTACGCAAAAACCCCCTTACCCCCTGGCTTACGCCAGACATGATTGATAAGATAAGAAATTTTGAAACGGTGCTGAACGGGGTTTATCCTACAGTTACCGATATACGCCTTAGCCAGGTAAAAAGAGCGGCTATAAAACTGGTATCAACTATTCGCTATAAAATAAATGTATACAACCACCCTTATGAAATAAAGCTGCTGCAACGGGTATGGAAATATCGCCAGCCCGAAATACAGGGATTTTAAAGCTATGTCGCAATTATCATCCATATCTAATACCTACAAGCGCTACCGCACCTTGCAAACCAGTGTGATAAGCAGCCTGCCTGTGGTTATATTGATGCCCCATAGCGCCTGTAACTGTCGCTGTGTAATGTGCGATATATGGAAAGATAACAAAAACCTGAAACAGCTTACCGAAACCGATATAACCGAACTGCTATCTTCCTTAAAAAAATTCGGTACGCAGCAAGTGGTCATGTCGGGCGGCGAGGCGTTGCTCAATACAAATTTTTTCAGGCTGTGCGAGATACTCAAAAACCAGGGCATTAAGGTTAGCCTGCTTACCACCGGTTTATCTATAAAAAACAACGCCGGGCAATTATTAAAATGGGTGGACGACCTTATTGTATCCATAGATGGCGATGAACTTTTGCATGATGCGATAAGGAATATCCCCAATGCTTTTAAAAAGTTGAAGGAAGGCGTTGAATACATTAAACAGCTGAACCCGGCCTATCGCATTACCGCGCGCACGGTAATTCATCGGCTTAATTTCAGGAACTGGCAGGCAATTATTAACGAAGCGAAAAAAATGGGCATAAACCAGGTTAGTTTTTTGCCTGCGGATGTGAGCAGCCATGCCTTTAACCGCCAAACTGCCTGGGCCGAGCCCAAACAGCATGAAATATTGATAGGCGAAAAAGAACTGCCCGAATTGCAGGAAACTATTTTTTATATCATCAACAATAATAAAAAGCTTTTTGATAACCACTTCATAGCCGAGTCCACCCTTAAAATTCAGAATATCTATCAATACTATGCTGCATTTTATGGGCTCAACCCCTTTCCCTATAAAAAATGTAACGCGCCCTGGGTATCAACAGTTGTTGAGGCAGATGGCAGTGTGCGCCCCTGCTTTTTTCATGATACCATTGGCAATATCCGCGATACACCATTAGATAAAATATTAAATAGCGATAAAGCCATTCAGTTTAGAAAAGGATTGGATATGGAAACCAATGATACCTGCGTAAAATGTGTGTGCGCATTAAATCTTTCGCCATTGGCAAACCTGGCAGCGGATAAATAAAATTCAGAAGTTATGATGCTGAGCAAAACAACAAAATATTGGGAGAGCGGAGTGCTACAGCTCATCATTGTATTTTTAATACTGCAATTGGCCGTAACACTGCTTACCAATGGTTTTGCTTTAACATTTGACGAGGCGCTGTGGCAATATATAGGCCGCAACTGGTTCAGGCATGGCCTTGTACCCTACTCTGGCGGGGTTGATAACCAATCGCCGTTACTGTTCGCCATATTTGGCTTATCCGACAGGTTGTTTGGCGTTAACTATTGGTTCCCACGCGTTATTGGTACTTTATGCCAAACGGTTGGCCTGCTTTACGTTTATAAAATAGCTCATTACGTTGCCGGTAAAACAGCAGGCATATTTGCCATTATATTTTATGGCTTGTCGCTGCTTTGGCATGTAACCGGGGGGCAATACACCGCTTATGCCGAAAGCTATGAGGTAATGTTTTTGGTGATTGCCGTGTACTACTTTGTTACCGCGCAAACCAATACCAATTTTATTATTGCAGGTTGTTTTGCAGGGCTGGCCCTGGGTTGCCGCATATCCGCGTTTTTTGTAATAGGGGCCATTCTTATTTCCATACTGAGCAAAGGATGGAAAAATCTATTGCCGTTTTGCGCGGGGATATGGCTAAGCATGGTATGCCTGGCCATGGCGGGCTTTTTAGCAGGTATTAACCTGCACGACTATTACATTTATGCCTTTGCGGATAACTTTAATAAGGGCAGCATGTATGACCATACCCTGCTGTGGAAATGGCAGCAATTCTCGCTAAAATTTCTGTCGTCACAAATGCTGTTATTTTACCCGCTGGTTATTGGGTATGTGTTTATAAAAAAACAGGTTGATATATACATATTGTGGTTTGTTTTTGCATTTATCGGGATAGCATTTATCGGCGAATTTACATGGATACACCTGAAAGAATTACTGCCTGCTTTATCATTAATAAGCGCCTTTACTGTTGTTCATTTGCTTAGCGTTTATAAAATTCCGCTGAAGTATACATTGATAGTTATCGTTATCGCCTTTTTTCCCTTCATCACAGAACCGGTATATGTCCTAAAGAACCAGCTGTTTAGCAAGGTCAGTGCAGAATCAACAGCTTGCACACCGCCTTATACCTGGCCAGATGAAGGCACACGAAAAAAGCTTGGCTGGTGGGTGCGTGACCATACCAACACGCAACAAAAAGTTTTTGTGGCAGGTTTCGGCTCGCAGATACTGGCCTATTCGGAAAGGCAGAGCGTTTATTTTGACGAAATGCTTACCCCAATAGCTAAAAAGCTGCTGTTTAAAGACCTTGTAACCCATAAACCGGCCATGATACTGGTGCCGTTATTCCCCGAATATCAGCAATATATCAGCGGCGATGAGCGGGCGTTTGTGGACCACCTGGTTGCGGATAATTATCACCTGGACAAATGTATGGACAGCTATAATATTTACCGGTTAAAAGATAAAACACTGCCAAACTGAAATTTATGAATAATATACTTTTCACCCATTCGTATTTTTTACGTTTCGATCCCAAACAATGGGCGCTGGGGCAACCTTACGCGCCATTAGGCACATTATATGCCGCAGCCTTGATGCGCGAAAATAATTACACGGTATCCTTATTTGATACCATGTTCGTTGCCGATCCTGCCGAAGTAACCGCAGCGCTCGATAAAAATAAGCCCGATTTTTTTGTGGTTTATGATGATGGCTTTAACTACCTCACCAAAATGTGCCTCACCAATATGCGCGAGGCTGCCTTTAGCATGTGCAAACTGGCAAGGGCTAAAGGTTGTAAGGTAATTGTTTCCAGTTCCGATGCTACCGACAGGTACGAGGATTATTTAAACGAGGGCGCCGATTTTGTAATTATAGGCGAGGCCGAGCATACTTTGCTTGAACTAACAAACCATATTAGCGCCGGGCAAAGTGATTATTCGGGCATATTAGGTTTGACTTACAGGGAGAATGGCAAAACAGTTAAAACCTCCGCCCGTCCCGTTTTAAAAGACCTGGATAGCCTGCCCTTACCCGCATGGGATTTGGTTGATATAAACCCCTATCGCGATAGCTGGCTTAAAAATGCAGGTTATTTTTCCATAAATATGGGGACTACCCGTGGCTGCCCTTTTAAATGTAACTGGTGCGCTAAGCCTATTTATGGCAACCGGTATAATTCGCGCAGCCCTCAAAACGTGGTAAAGGAAATAAAGCTGCTGAAGGAAAATTATAACATAGACCATATTTGGTTTTGTGATGATATTTTTGGCCTTAAGCCCGGCTGGGTATTGGAGCTATCCCGGTTATTGCAGGAAGAAAATATCCGGATCCGTTTCAAAATACAATCGCGGGCCGATTTGCTGGCCGAAGAGGATATTGTAAAAGCGCTGGCATTAGCAGGCTGTGAAAACGTTTGGATAGGCGCCGAAAGCGGTTCGCAAAAAATACTGGATGCCATGGATAAAGGCACTACCATTGAACAAATACATACTGCTACACGATTAATGAAGGACAACGGTATAAAGCCATCCTTTTTTATCCAGTTTGGTTACCCGGGCGAGGATAAGGATGATATAGAGCTAACCATAGCTATGATAAACCAGCTATTGCCTTTTGAAATAGGCATCTCCGTATCATACCCTTTACCCGGAACAGTTTTCTATGATAGGGTAAAAGCCGATTTAAAGAAAAAAACCAACTGGACCGATTCGGATGAGATGGCTTTAATGTTTACCAATACATTCCCGGCTACGTATTATAAACAACTGCACCAGTACGTGCATAATAATTATCGCCGGCATTTGGCCAAAAACAGCTTTTTTAAACTGGTTAAAAACCCGCTGGCAACTAATATTCAAGCTATAAAAAAGGCGGCTTCTATCCTTTATTATACCCCGGCTACTTATATCGAAAAACTTAAACTAAGCCGATTAGAAAAAGCATGAAAGCAGCCACGCACCAATTAAACGAACAATACGCCGGGCAGGCATTTAGCAGGCAGTCGGTTATTTTTGATGAGCTATATTCGGGCAATACTATTGTAAACTATAAGCGTGAACGCGTGCGGGAGCATGTTTTAAAATACCTTAAACCTGCAGGCAATATACTCGAACTAAACAGCGGCACCGGCGAAGATGCCTTATTCTTCGCGCAGCAAGGCCACCATGTGCATGCTACTGATATTTCAACAGGCATGCAGCAGCAGTTACGTAAAAAGGCGGATGCCAATAATATGGAGCATTTAATTAGTAATGAGTTATGTTCCTATACCCAATTACATGAGCTGAAAAATGACGGACCTTATGACCATATATTTTCAAACTTTGCAGGCCTGAACTGTACGGGTGAGCTGGATAAGGTTTTGGCTTCTTTCCCGGCATTGCTTAAACCTGGCGGGGTGGTTACCCTGGTTGTTTTACCCAAATTTTGCTTGTGGGAATCCTTGTTAATTTTTAAAGGAAATTTCAAAACGGCTTTCAGGCGTTTTTTTAGCAAAAATGGAGTAAAGGCCCATTTGGAAGGCACGTATTTTACCTGCTGGTACTACAACCCATCGTACATCATAAACCAAATGAAGGCTGAGTTTGATTTGCTTGATCTGGAAGGCTTATGTACCATAGTACCCCCATCATACATCGAAGGCTTTGCTGAAAAGCATCCAACAGCTTACCGAAACCTGAAAAAATTCGAGAATAAATTATGCCGTACCTGGCCCTGGCGGTTTATAGGCGATTATTACATTATATCGCTTAGGAAAAGATGAATAATTACCATAAAAAACTTTACCCTTTTCTCAAAATCGTAATCAAAAAATGTGACGCAACATAATAGAATGTTCTAATTCAGGCCGTTTTTGGATATTTACTAAAATATACATACCGGGAGCATCGTATTCATATATTGTAACGTAGCTTTTATCCGTTTTCTTCTTAAATAAGAAATGCAACTGCTGTATTTGTTTGGTTAAAGCATTAATGTAGTCCAGGTCTTTTGTTTGGTATACTATATCGTGAAGATATGCGCCAGTATGCGTTGTTGACCCGAAGCCGGTAATAATTGTTTCACTATTGGATGAATGGGGATGTACAGAATAATATGTTATTGGAAAATTGCGATTAGGAGGAGATATAGTAGAAGTTATAGTAAAGTGCCTGGATGTCAAAAAGGGACGTGCGTTACGCCCATCCGTTAGCGTAAGCAAATCATGCATGGTTACGGTTTGAGAAAACGCGACATCAGACATGCAAATAACCAGTATTATAAAAAATATCCTTTTTAACATAATGATATAACTAAGTAGCATTAATAGTGTTACAAACTAAAAGTACATTTAAATAGTATATATCTCCCCGGCAACTCATACGTACTAAAATTATAGTTATTGCCAATTAAATAAATTAAGTTTTATAAAACAAATTTTATTTTCAAAAAAATAAATAATGAACTCCCATACGGTCAACACCGGCTTTCTTTACAAAAACCGAGAATATATCATGCCGCACCTGGTCCTGGCGGTTTGTTGGCGATTATTACATTATATCTCTCAGGAAAAAATAATTAGTTATATGCCGTTTTTAAGGGTGATGCTTTTATGCGTTTTCCAAAGTCAAAGGGGCGTAGCCCCGACAAATATTGTAGCAACGGATTTCAATCCGTTGCTACAATATGATAATATATTAGGTATTAAGAACCGTAGGTTCGACCCATATAAATATGGAATTTTTTGGCAAGATTTAGACGGATACCAATTAATACTGGTCGTGCCTACTGCACTTATATCATTTGTATTTATGTTCAATGGGTTAAAACCCATTACTACAAAATATTTCGGGCCGATGGCTCTTTATCCCGATACAAAACGTCAGAACCAAATAATTTTAGTTAGCCAGGCTGCTTTCGGGTTTGTGCAATAGCTTTGATACTTTATCCTCGTACCTGTTTAGTAATTTATAGTGGAAATTTTTTGAATCGGGCTTTGCAAAGTGTTTGCCGGCATCCATCTCCATAACCAGGCCCTTTGTATTCACTTGCCCGGTTTGGGTTTTTTTATTCCAGCGACCTGCGGTTATTTTCATCAATATATTATCCAAAAAATCACCCGCGCTGTTGTTAAACAAGCTTTCGGTAAAGCGTTTTAATAATGAGGGTTTAACTGTTTTGGCCGATGACAGGCGCATTATTTTATTGGGCAGGTACTGCTGTGTCCATACGTTTTCGGCATAAAAGCGTTCAAATATGGCATCGCCTTGTAGAGGTATCAGGGTAACTACTTCTATAGCTGTGTAAATAGTTTTCTCAACAATTTCAAGTTCCTGTTCATCTATGTAATAATTCATGCAAAAGTAATCCTGCTTGTTAACCAAAAAGCTTAACTTTTTTAAGGCATGCATAAAGCTACGGGCTATCCACAAGCGATTTTTGGCAGTAATAATAAACAGATCGATATCAGACTCTTCATCAGCAAAATTCTTCGACAAAGAACCTGAAATAGCTATCCCGCGTACATACGGAAAACGAATAAGCAAATCACTTACCTTCTCGGCCACTTTTATTAATTCGGCTGCTTTTATATTGCCGTCGCGCCTGCGGGTAATTACGCGGTAATCGTTTTTTAGGGTATAAAAATTATCGAAGCGATAAACCGAACCGTTAATGACCAGGCATTTCAAATACGTGTCAAACTCCTGCTGCTCATATTTATTGCCCATAAACAGCCATATTTCGGCGCTGGTTAACGGGTAGTTAAACATGTCGAAATAAGCAAGCGTTGCTAAGATATCTTCTTTAATTTGCGGCAATGTTTTACCTGTTAATTGTTCGTTTTTATTTATTCGCATTGTATAATTAACACGGCTAAAAGCATTAAATGGTTGCCGGTTCTTCTAAATAATTATGTTCAAGCGGCTCATTATTAATGGCGATGAAGCGCTTGCTATTTTTCCTTTCCTTATCGTTCGAAAACACAAAAAAGGAAAAGAAAAAAGCATAAAAAAATATGCCCTTATCTACATCCAAAAAATTTTCGGAAAAGGAAACAAATACCAGCAGCAGCATAAAGCTAAAAAACAGCATATCCTTTGCTTTTAGCGCCTGCCGGAAACCAAAGGCCAGTGTTGCCAGGTAAATTAACAAGCCAAGCAATCCTGATTTCAGCATAAAGCTTAAATATTCATTATGCACATTCAGGTTATTCAGAAACGAGCTGTAGTATTTCTTGATAAAAAACTGCTGGTGTAGCAACCCTATTTCCGAACCGGCGCCATGGCCAATTAAGGGCGATTGCTTTATTAGTCCACTCGCTGTTTCCCAGCGGGCCAGGCGCGGGTCGGTAGTTTCGCCGGCTTTTGGTGCCGATAAATCAACCTGCAAATCGGTAACATAACGTTCCCTGAAAGCCTTAATTTGAAATATGCCGGCTATTAATGCTACAGATGCAAATACGGCGACTATCATAAATTTCCATCTTCGGCTGCCGGTAAGTAAAAACCATGGTAATACGATGGTGAGTATCGCAAACAGGCAGAAAATTACCGATTTTGCGCAAAGCTGAAATAAGCCTGCCCAAAGAATAAGTATGCAAACTGCATACAAAAATCTGTAGTAATTATTGCGCTCCTTTACCACAACCCCGGCTAAATAAACCAGCGCAATAACCAATTGCATGGAAAAAAAAGTGGCGTGTATATCAATAGGTTCCGAAAAATTATGATTGGTAAAAGCTGCCGAAAATAATGCTGTAAGCGGCATTTTATAATACCTGATAGTATGCAATGCATCATAAAATAAATAGGCTATTGTTGCTGTGCACACCAGCGAAAAACCAAGAAGCAAAGCCGGCCTGTATCTTTTTATATCAAGCCCCGTGAAGCAAAAAAGCAGTGGAAATAGCAATATGGTTAACTGTTTGCCCCATTCGTTATAAGCTTCGGGTTTGTTTATGGTGTAGATGGTGCTGATTATCGTTACCAAAAATACCGATTGCAGCAACAACGTGCGCCAGGTAAAAACGGGTTTAAGGTTTTGTTTATTGAATTGGATAATAGTATGTACGCCAAAACTCATCAATATCAAATGACTGAAAAAGAAGTTAAACGGCAGGCTTGCCATTAACAGCAGCAAATGGTAAAAACTTATTTTGTTAGCCAGGCTATCCCCGGTTGGCAATAACTGTTTCATGGTTATAGTTCAAATAGCATTCCAGGGCAAATTTTTCGTATTGGTCGATGATGCTTTCCCAGTTAAACTGGTATTTTATTTTGTGCAGGTTATTGCTCACCATTGTTTTTTCGGGTTCCTTTCGCTGCACGGTTTCTACCAGTTCACGTACCTCGCTGGCGTTTGAAAAATAGTAGGCATCGGAACTTAATACTGATTTGTTGAAAGGGTTATTGTGCGCAGCAATCAAGGCCTCACTGGCCATAGCCTCCAAAAGCGAAGGGTTGGTACCGCCAACACTATGCCCGTGAAAATACAGGTATGAGTTATTTTGCAAGGCACGTACTTTGGCCGTATCAAAAATTGTCCCTTTAAATTGGATGCGTTCGTCGTTCTTAAACTTGTGGGCTATAAATTTGCCGAAGCGGTTGCTTACATCGCCCAGCACTTTAAATTGCTTGTTAGAGTTGCTGTTGTTAAAGCCATCTAAAATAGCTTCGATATTATTTTCGGGCTCCATGCGCGCCATCAGTAAAAAATAATCTTCATTAAGGGCGTTTTTGGTATCTACCTGTTCCCGTTCTTCTTCGGTAAACAAATCGGCACCGTATGGAATATATTTACTGTTGATGTCATATTTATCAGCCAGGTATGATTTAATAACCAGCGAATCGGAAATGTAATAATCGCTATGTTTTACCGCCAGTTTTTCGGCATACTTTAAAAAGTTCTGGACTTTTTTTGAGTATTTGGAGCGTTTCCATTCCAGGCCATCCATATTGGTGATAATGGCGCTATTTGGCGGGTACAGTTTGCCCCAAACCGAACTGCTGGTATAACCCATAATTAAAACCACATCAAATTTTTGTTTGCGGGCATCCATCAGGCAGTTAAAGTCATATATAAATTGCCCGGCAGCGCCCATAAAGTATTCAGGGTCGAAACAATGTTTTATCTGTACACCGTTCCAGCTATCTGCTTTATAAGGGTGGTTGTGCGAATTATAAACCGTTACCGCATGCCCGCGTTTAACCAACCCTTCTGATACGTACTCTGATATATGCTCAAAGCCTCCGTAATTATTGGGTATGCCGCGTGTTCCTAAAATGGCTATTCTTAATTTCATGCTATTGCTGTTTGATATGCTTTTAGTGTTTGTATTGCTGCCTGTTTCCAGGTATATTTTTCCATTATTTTAGTCCTGAGATTTTCGTTAAAAGGCGCCAGGCTGGCTTTTTTTACAGCTGCAAGCAGGCTTTCGGGCCGGGCAGGGTCGCAGTAAAAAGCATCATTGCCAAAATATTCCTTAGCATCGCCCCTATCAGTTATTACCACGTTGCAACCCATGGCCGCTGCTTCAATAGAGCTTAAGCCTGTAGTCTCGAACCAACTGGGTAAAATGTGCACCTTAGCCTGCCGGTAATATTTTACTAATTTTTCCTGCGATAAATGTTCAATAAACCTAATGTTGGCGGCGGCAGCGTTCACACACTCACGGTAATAAGCAGCCTGGCTGGGGCTGTGCGAACCGATAATCAGCACATTAAAGCCCGAATTATTTAAGCCTTTTACCAGGTTTAGCTGGTTTTTTATCCCTTCAACCCGTGCCACACACAGCACCAGGTTTTCACTTTTTTCGGTAGATTGATCGTCACAAAACAACCATGGGTCAATACCATTGGGTACCACGCTATATTTCACTCCCGGCAAATAAGCTTTTTCAACCCGTTTATATTCCGATTCGGAATTTGGCAATATCATATTGGCATGCCGCAGTATTTCGGTAATGCTTTTGCGCTGGCCTTTCCAGATATAAGATGGGCTGGATAAATGATCGCGGCCTAATATCCAGCGCGCCATGGTTTTTAAGTATTCGATGCTATCAGCTGGTAAATGGCCAAATATGGCCCCTATGCCTTTGCGATGATGTTTATCGTACTCACTGTAATTAACCAATATGGTTGATACCACATAAGGCTTAGCCGCTTTTTTGCTGTGGCCTAAAATATCGGCAGGGCGGGTAAGGTTAAAAAAGTGCAGCAGGTCGTATTCCGAATAATCAATTTCCTCGTCGGTTAGCCTTACATCGGCAGTAATACCCAGGTATTTTAAATACCGTGCAGTTTCCACTACCTGCACCGTATCGCCACCGGGTACCCGGTATAATGTCGACCGTACTATCATGGCTACTTTCATAGTTGAGCACGGTTAAGATTTTGTTTATACAGCCAGTTAATAAACCTTGCAGGAAAATAGCTGATGGTATAAAAAAGGTAATTATCCAGCCTGAAAGGATGCAGGCCAATGGCCTTCAGCATATGTACCCTCGCTTTTTCGGGCTGGTAATTATTAATCAGGAACTTTTTACCGCACAGGGCGTAGTACGAGCCTTCTTTTATTTTGGGCAGGTATTGCTTTTTGGCTATTTGCTTTAACTCAGCGCCATCGGCAACGGTAATAACCCCGGTTTTAAGCGAGGCATATTTTATATCCCTGAATTTTTTGGTACGCCATTTTTCATCAATAGTAATTGATTCTGGATTGAGCCTTACTTTAAGCAGCGGTTGTGAAAGGTTACACGCCTTAGTGCTTTTTAAAATATTTACCCATAAAAAGTGGTCCTCATAAGTATAAGCATGCTGATTATAACCGCCGTTGTGTATAATTATATCTTTTTTATAAAATACGCTGGAGTGTATAAACGGGCAAATGGTATAGCTTAAATCCTGTATTTCTTCGTTTAAATGGGCAACAGGGTGTTGGGTAAAAATGTAATTTTCATGAGCATCCATATAATCGGCAGCCGAGCCTATGATGGTGTACTCAGGGTGCGCGGTTATAAAATCGTATTGTATTTTTAGCCTGTCGGGATAGCAAATATCATCAGCATCAAACCTGGCTATGTATGGCGCGCGCGAATAAATTAGGCCTGTGTTTAAAGCATCGGCTATGCCTTTATTTTCATGCTCAACAAGTACTATACGCGGGTCCTTAAATGATTTAATGATCCTGGCAGTATTATCTGTAGAACCATCGTTAACAATCAGCAGCTCAAAATCGGTAAATGATTGTTTAAGTACGGATGATATAGCCGCAGCTATATAACCTTCCGCATTAAAAGCAGGCATTAAAACAGTGATTTTGGGGTGATTAATATCCATAAATAAGTTTTAGTTTAGGGTTGGATTCCTTGATATCCAGCAAAAGCAGCAATTCAAAAAAC